>ERZ1047472.2078-NODE-2078-length-14668-cov-5.343188_pt1 | contig 14668 bp, 15 predicted proteins | sample MGYA00383095_ERZ1047472 | MGnify/ENA primary metagenome ERZ1047472 (study PRJEB29581, sample SAMEA5548365) | metagenome | biome: marine; feature: coastal; material: water | depth 1 m | study: Short-term variability in the microbial, nano- and picoplankton...
TACGCAGATTGTTAGATGATTTTAAGGACGACTTCACGCCTAACATCAGAATAGATTGGGAAGATATAACTATTGATACACTACTAAAAGCTAATGACCTGGCTACTCAGTGGAAGTTTAATATACCAAGCTTAAGGCGTAAGGTTGAGGGTGTATCAGGTGGTCACTTGCTTCTCGTAGGAGCTAGACCTAACACTGGTAAAACATCTTTTCATGCTTCACTCATAGCAGGTCCTGATGGTTGGGCTTCTCAGGGTGCTAAGTGTGTAGTGCTATGTAATGAGGAAGCATACGAGCGTGTAGGTGCTAGATACCTTAGTGCTGCAACCAATATGACAATGGAAGAAGTGAAGGGCAATGTAGCCCTAGCACGTAGTCGCTACGAGCCAGTACGCAAGAACATTCGTATCAAGGATAGCACTAACAAAGATTTGCAGTGGGTTGAGTCCTTAGTCAAACAAGAGAAGCCTGACATTCTTATATTAGACATGGGAGATAAGTTTGCTACAAAGAACAGCGATAAGTCCGATGTGTACCTAAAAGATGCCGCTATCTATGCACGTAACATAGCCAAGCAGTACGACTGTTGTGTTGTATGGATGTCACAGTTGAGTGCTGTAGCTGAAGGCAAGGTATATGTAGATCAATCTATGATGGAAGGCAGTAAGACAGGCAAGGCAGCAGAAGCAGATTTGATGCTGTTAATAAGTAAGAACCCTATAGTTGAAGGTGCTGATGAAGAGGATACTCAGCGACACTTAAACATAGCAAAGAATAAACTTAAGGGTGGATGGCATGGGGTTGTCCACTGTGAATTAGATGGTGGTAGATCGCTATACACCGCATAGGAGAGATAATGAGATTAGTATTAGATGTAGAGAACACAACACAAAGACGAAACAATAAGTGGCATCTAGATCCTTATGAGCAGGGAAACTTTCTTGTACAGGTTGGTATGCAGAATGCAGATGCGCCTGACGAGACACACATTGTTAACATAGAACACCAAGAAAAGAAGGATATCAGTGGCGCTGGGCGTAAGCTTGTGCAGGATGTACTGGACCTTACAAAGCTTTTAATTATGCACAATGCACAACACGATATGATGTGGCTCTGGGAGTGTGGCTTTAAATATGATGGAGCTATCTATGACACGATGTTAGCTGAGTACATACTGTTGAGAGGTCAGAAGCTACCACTCAGTCTTGATGGATGCGCCCAACGCAGACAATTAGAAATGCAGAAGCAAGACACATTAAAGAATTACTTTAAGGAAGGATACAACACAAATGAAATACCGTTGGATGAACTTAGCTTTTATCTTAGGGGCGATCTCGACACCACTCGTGAGTTGTTCCACGCTATCGAAGCAGACTACGCCGAGCCAGAGTCCAAGTCCTTACATACCATTAGAGACGTTACCTTTAGAACCTGTCAAACCCTCACCCGAATGTACATGTCAGGAATCAGGGTGGATAGATCTGCCCTTGACGAGGTAAGACTAGAGTTTGAGCAAGAGAAAGCAGGTATAGAAGACAGGCTACAACAACAGGTACGCAGGATTATGGGTGATACACCTATCAATCTCAACTCTCCAGAGCAAATGTCTCAGGTTGTATTCTCTTGTAAGCCTAACAATAAGAAAGAATGGGTAGACCTGTTTGACCATACGTATAACAAGAAAGAGTTTAGGGCAGCAGTAGAAGCTAACAGTACTATCATACGTAGGACTAAGGCATTTACATGTCCAACCTGTCAGGGTGAAGGCAAGGTGTATCGTATTAAAAAGGATGGTACAAAGTTCGCCAGGCCTAACAAGTGTAAAGACTGTGAAGCTAGAGGCTATCAACTTAAACCACTAAATCATTTAGCAGGACTACGCTTTGCTGCGCCCAGTAAGAAGTGGGTTAGTGCCAATGGTTTCAGCACTGGTAAGGATAACTTAGATGTATTGATTGGTACAGCCAAGACTAAGAAGATGGATGAAGCTGTATCATTCCTGACTGACTTGAAACGTTTGTCTGCTGTTAGTAGCTACCTGAGTGCATTCGTTGAGGGTATTGACACCTTCACTAAGTCTGATGGCTTCCTGCATGTAGGTTTAACTCAGCACATAACAGCTACTGGACGTTTCAGTGGACGTAACCCTAACATGCAGAACATGCCAAGAGGCGGTACATTCCCTGTTAAGAAGGTATTTGTATCCCGATGGAAGGGTGGTCACATTCTAGAGGCAGACTTTGCTCAGCTTGAGTTTAGAGTTGCTGCGTTCCTAGCTCAAGATCCTGTTGCCATACAAGAGATAGCTACAGGGTTTGATGTGCATAGTTATACTGCTAAAGTTATTACAGATGCAGGGCAACCAACGTCTCGCCAGGATGCCAAGGCTCATACATTTGCCCCCCTCTTCGGAGCTACGGGCTATGGAAGATCTAAAGCTGAAGAGGCATACTACATACACTTCAACGAGAAGTATGAGGGTGTAGCGGCATGGCACAAAGAGTTAGGCAATGAGGCTATACGATTTAATAAGATAACTAATAAGTCAGGGCGACAGTATGCTTTCCCTGATGTTAAGCGCAATGCAAGGGGTGGGGTATCACACTTTACCATGATTAAGAACTATCCAGTACAAGGCTTTGCTACTGGTGATGTTGTACCTGTTGTGTTGATTGAAATGGAAGAGAGGATGAAGCATTTAAAATCTTGTTTAGTTAATACTGTACATGATTCAAGTGTGGCAGATGTGCATCCAGAGGAGAAAGATGAGGTATTACAGATAATTGAAGACATGAACGATGATTTAACCAACCTAATAGAGAAATCTTATGGCGTTAAAATGAATGTACCACTGCTATTAGAATCTAAAATAGGTCCGAATTGGCTTGACGTACAGGACGTTTGACGGTATAACTGAGTCTCTTTAACACAAATCTCATGAGGTAAATAATGAGTACAGAAATATCAATAACTGGCATGGATAATGCCTCTATGGCTGCACTGATGGGTGTATCCGCAGAAAATAAACAATCAGCATCTTCTCTTGCACGTATCAACGTTGTAAGTACAGCCCTCAAGGGTGAAATGGAGCTTGCAGGTAAGAAGATCAAGACAGATGTAGTACCTGTAGGTGCATACAAGATTACGCAGGGTGACGATGTGTTCTACTCAGAACAGATAAGCATTCGTGTATTCGCCCAGCGCCAACAATGGCAACGTTGGAATGCATCAACTAATGAGATGGAGAAGTCTGTTATGACTACATCACTCAATGGTGATCTACAGGATAGCGTAGGTGGGTTTAACTTAGGTAGACCTTCTGGCTATGTTGAGGATTGGAATGCTTTACCTGAAGCGACTAAGGATCTAATGCGTACTGTTAAGCGTGTGAAGATCTTTATGGGTCTACTCACTGTCAAAGCCCCTATAGATGAAAGAGGTGAGCCTATCTCTAAAGAGTATGTAGACTTACCTTTTGTTATGGATGTAAAGAACCGTGACAGTCTAAAGAATTTAGATGGTGCTTTGAAGACAGTACAGAGAGCTAATCTCTTACCTATCATGTCTACGCTAGAATTAGCAGGACAAGAGGGTTCAATCCCTACAGGTGCTACGTTTGGCTACATCACTGCTAAGGCAGGAGACAAGGTAGAACTTACTGAGGCTGACAATCAAACACTCAAGGACTTTTTAAGCTTTATTGAGTATGGCAATGGTAAGATCCTAGACTTATACAATGAACGCTCTGACAAGGGTATGAGTGCAGCAGACGCTGAGCTTGTAGGTTCTATTGTAGATGTGGATGCTGACTAATGAATCATCCTGCAGAATTAGCTATGGTATCATTCCTACAAAAGGCTATGGCAGGTGAGTCCACTATGACTGAAGAGGTGGCTGATAAAGTCGCCTCTGACGTTAAGGATGCTTTGTTTAAGCAGTTCGACAGTGGTCCTCGTGATGATTTTCGTTTGCGTATGTCTAACATAGGTAAGCCAAGATGTCAGCTATGGTTTGAAAAGAATGAACCTAAAGACAAGACACCCTTTCCACCACACTTCCTGATGAACATGATATTAGGGGATATAGTTGAAGCTGTATTCAAGGGTATCATGAGAGCATCAAACGTTGAGTTTGGCGACAATGATTACGTCACTCTTAAGTTACCTAATGGTGTAGAGATTAAAGGTGAATACGATATGGAGTTAGACGGTAAGATTGACGATGTAAAGTCAGCCTCGCCCTGGTCATATCAGAACAAGTTTGCATCCTTTGATGCCTTAGCTACAGGAGATAGTTTCGGCTATATCCCACAGCTTGTAGGCTACGCAGAGGGCGCAGGTAAAGAGGTTGGTGGTTGGTGGGTAGTCAACAAGGCTAACGGAGAATTTAAGTATGTTTCTGCCAGTAGTGTAGATAAAGAAGCAGTACTTGATGATATCGAAAACCTGACAGATTACATCAACAATGATGAACCTTTTGAACGTGAATTTGAGGCTATCGAAGAAACGTTTTACCGTAAGAAAACGGGTAACACTAAACTAGGAGTTACATGTGGTTTCTGTGCATTTAAGCATAAGTGTTGGCCTACACTACAGACTTTGCCTTCACCTAACTCTAAGGCTAAGAATCCACCAATGATTGACTATATAACTTTAAAGGAAGACTAATGCCTAAACTTACTATTAACGATAAACAACATAATACTGAAGACTTCAACGAAGAACAGTTAGCTATGTACAATGAAATCATGATTGCTAAACAAGAGATGAACAGATGCGAATATGTATATAAAGTACTTGAAGCAAGATGTAATCAGTTAGCAGGTATGATTGAAGCTGAGCCAAAAGAAACTACTGATGGCTAAAAGAACTACAGCTAGATACCACAACTCTAGGCGTTACCGCAGTGGCTTGGAAACTAAGGCCGCTGCGTTCTTAACAGATAGACAGAAGGTAGTTAAGTATGAGTTACTAAAGATAGAGTGGGAAGACCTACGCTACAGAACTTATACACCAGACTTTGAGTTAGACAACGGCATCATAATTGAGACAAAGGGTATTCTAGATAATGATGATAAACGCAAACATTTAGCAATACAGAAACAGCATCCAGAGTTGGATATTAGATTTGTATTCAGCAACGCTAACGCCAAGTTATACAAGGGTTCTAAGAGTAGATACTGTGATTGGTGTGATAAGAATAATTTTCTTTGGTCACACAGAATAATACCTGAAGAATGGTTGACAGAGAAGGGTACTAGATCTAAAAAAGATAGGATAGTACTTAAAACAAAAAGGAAAGATTAATGGTGTTTCAGTTAGACGACGATGAAGTAGCTCTGGTTATCAAGCCTTTGTATGAAGATAATGGTGAGTGGGAAGGTGATGTAGCTACTGGTGTTGCTATGAATGATTCAATCTCTCTAGACTTAAACATACAACGTGGTATGGTTCATATCATAACACTCATGACATCGTTTCTATCTTACTCAGATGATAAGGAAGAACTTGTAGACGAAGTAATCAAGTGGCGTGAACAGTTGTTTGCTGACTTAGGTGAATCACCTTTTTCTGAGTATGAAACAGACAAAGACAGTAACGTAATAACATTGACTAAATTTACAAAGACAAAGGGTAATGCATAATGGCTAAGTGGAATTTGGAGAAGCAGCAGGAAGATCAAGGGTTCGATCCTGTAAACAAACCTGCACACTACAACCAAGAAGGTATTGAGTGTATAGACTATATCAAACAAGTTGTAGGCCTGGATGGTTTTATTGCGTATTGTCATGGCAATATGATTAAGTATCAACATAGATACCGCTACAAGGGTAATGGTGTTGAGGATATGAAGAAGGCAGAGTGGTATCTGTCTAGAATGAATAAGGCTCTTGCGGAGAAACACAAATGAGCGATAAGAATTTTGATGTAACCTTACAGGTAGTGGTCAGTAAGTCTAACAATATACTGTCTTCGCATGAAGAGTCACATCCAGATGATGTAAAGGATTTAGTGTCAGATACATTCTATGATGTAGATGATATTGAGGTAAGTAACATAATAGTTAAAGAGAGAGAGTTAAATGAATAGTTTAAGAGAATACCAAGTTAAAGCAGTTAGCTTTGCTATATACCCTGCAACACATAAGGTTCTATACCCTACGTTGGGCTTGTGTGGTGAGTCAGGCGAGATAGCAGAGAAGGTTAAGAAACAAGTACGTGATAACAATTTCAATAGACATGAAGTAGCTAAGGAACTAGGAGATGTACTCTGGTATTTGGCTAACCTGGCTAACGATATAGGATATAACCTAGACGAGATAGCTAACATAAACATTGAGAAGCTTTCATCACGCAAAGACAGAAACAAGATACAGGGATCAGGAGACAACAGATGAACAACCACTTACCAACAGATTATCAATCATTCATACACAAATCACGTTATGCTAAGTACTACGAGGGCGATGGGCGTGAATCGTGGGAGAATACTATTGAGAGATACTCTGCTAATGTAATACGAGACTTGGTTGATCAGAACACTAAGTATGAATTAGAACAAGCAATCTTAGGCTTAGAAGTTATGCCTAGTATGCGCTCCCTCATGACTGCAGGTAAGGCAGCAGACAGGGACAATACCTGTATGTATAATTGTAGTTACTTAGCTGTTGATGATGTTAAAGCATTTGATGAAGCTATGTTTATCCTATTGTGTGGTACTGGTGTAGGCTTCTCTGTAGAGCGTCAATCTATATCTAAGTTACCTGAAGTGCCATTTCTCTGGAGCAGTGAAACAAACATTGTTGTAAAGGATAGCAAAGAAGGTTGGGCTAAAGCACTACGTCAGATGATTGCATTACTCTACAGTGGTGAGATCCCTACGTGGGACGTTTCTAAGGTTAGACCTTCAGGTGCGCCTCTTAAAACGTTTGGTGGTAGGGCATCAGGACCTGCTCCGCTTGTAGATCTGTTTAACTTTGTAATTAAGACATTCAAGGATGCACAAAACCGTAAGTTATCCTCACTAGAATGCCATGACATCATGTGTAAGATAGGCGAAGTAGTTGTGGTAGGCGGTGTGAGACGCTCAGCGATGATATCATTATCAAATCTATCTGATGATCGTATGCGCCATGCTAAGTCAGGCTCATGGTGGGAGAACGACCCACAACGTGCATTAGCTAACAACTCTGTGTCATACACTGAGAAGCCTGATAGTCTGTCATTTATGCGTGAATGGATGGCGTTAGTTGAGTCAGGCTCAGGTGAACGTGGTATCTTCAACAGACAAGCTTCTAAGGTACAAGCAGCAAAGAATGGAAGACGTGTTTCTGACTATGATTTTGGTACAAATCCATGCAGTGAGATAATTTTGAGGCCATCACAATTTTGTAATTTAACAGAGGTAGTTGTTCGTGCAACAGACACACTGGACACCCTATCTGAAAAGGTAAGGCTTGCAACTATACTTGGTACTATTCAGTCTAGCTTCACTAAGTTTCCATACTTACGTAAGATCTGGACTAAGAATACCGAAGAAGAAAGACTACTTGGCGTGTCTCTAACAGGCATTATGGATAACCCATTAATGACTCTAAAAAACAAAGGATTGGAGAAAACTCTTGACCATCTTAAACAAATCGCCGTTACTACTAACGCTACTTGGGCTGAACACCTTAATATCCCTGTCAGTGCTGCTATCTGCTGTGTTAAACCAAGCGGTACTGTCAGCCAACTGGTTGACTCTAGCAGTGGGATTCATGCTCGTCACTCAGCCTATTATATTAGGACTGTTCGTGGAGACAACAAAGACCCGTTAACAATGTTCATGATTGATCAGGGTATACCTAATGAGCCAGACGTAATGAAGCCTGACCAGACTACAGTGTTTAGCTTCCCTATGAAAGCTCCAGACGGTGCAACAGTTACTGCTGATATGTCTGCCATAGAACAACTAGAGATGTGGTTAGCTTATCAGCGTCACTGGTGTGAGCATAAGCCCAGCGTTACGATCAACGTAAAGAATGATGAATGGTTTGAAGTAGGAGCATTTGTGTACAAACATTTTGATGAAATGTCTGGTGTATCATTCTTACCGTTTAATGAACATACGTATCAGCAAGCACCCTACGAAGAGGGTGATGAATCAGCATACCATAAGATGATAGGATCTATGCCTTCCAGTATTGATTGGTCATTACTCTCTGAGTATGAGAGTGAAGACAACACATCAGGTAGCCAGACACTAGCTTGCTCTGGAGATGCGTGTGAAATTGTAGACTTGACATAAGTAACAACACCTCACCTATACTGTAAAAGGTATACGGTGAGGTAACAAATATTAAGGGATAAACATGTATACTATCATAACAAGAGATAACTGTAGCTTCTGTGACATGGCTAAGATGATGCTAAGAGATTCTAACATAGCCTACACAGAATATAACGTACAGTCAGGTAGCTCTCAGTGGGTGCTAACTCTTATACGACAAGCAAATCATACAACAGTACCACAGATATTCTCTTCTGATGGTAGCCACCTTGGTGGGTATGCAGAGTTAAAGAATTTTATTGGTACTTTTGCTGAGGATACTATTTAATGCAGTTAGATTTCTTTGAAGATGATGAGCCTAATGAAGATACAAAAGAAGAACAGATAAAATGTTCTACATGTAAAGAATATAAACACGAAAGAGAATTTCCTAAATTGTCTAAAAATGTGATGATGGCAAAAAATCCGAGGCGTGGTGGTTATCATAAAAATTGTAAGCCTTGTATAAGTAAAATTCAAAAGTTAATAACAACACTAAAAAAAGAAAACAAGTACCCTAAAGAACCTACCTGTGAATGTTGTGGTATAGAACCTGAAAAGTATGATAAACTACAATTAGATCACTGTCACACTACTAATACATTTAGAGGTTGGGTTTGTAGATCCTGTAATCTAGGTTTAGGTCAATTAGGTGATAATCTTAAAGGCGTAGAAAAAGCACTAGCATACTTAAGGAAACATAATGAACGACAATCTTGAGCCACTACAGAAACCCACACGCTCTAGACGAAAGACAACATATAAGGGTGCAGCAGTAAAAGCTACATCTGGTATACTTCCACGTACAGATAAACAGAAAGAATTGATAGACGCTATAAGAAGAAACCAACAAGTCCTGATACTAGGTCCTGCTGGTACGGGTAAAACTTATGTAACAGCTACTTGTGCTGCAGATTTGTACATCACTAAAGACATAGACAAGATCGTTATAACACGCCCTCACGTAGCTGTAGGTAAAGACATAGGGTTTCTTCCAGGAACACTCGAAGAGAAGGCTCAGCCGTGGGCGTTGCCCGTCTTAGACGTGCTTATAAAGCATTTAGGTAAGGGTGCTGTAGACACTGCTCTAAAGAGTGGTAATATTGAGGTTGCTACACTAGCGTTAATGCGTGGACGTAGCTTTGACAATGCGTTCATCATAGTAGACGAAGCACAGAATATTGAGATACCAGAGATTAAGATGCTGTTGACTAGGGTAGGTGAAGGTAGTACTATTGTGCTTAACGGCGACATTCAACAGTCAGATCTAAGAGGAACGTCTGGTCTATCCAAGATCATACATTTAGCTAAGAAGCATCTGTTGAGTGTTCCTGTTGTGGAATTTGGTATAGAAGACATTGTGCGTAGCGGTATCTGTGCAGAGTGGGTTAAAGTGTTTATGAAAGAAGGTCTATGAAGCTAGAAAAAGAAGCTAAAGAATATGTTGACTCTAAGCAGGAACACTTTGAAGAGATACTACTTTACGAGATACATAAGTTAAAAGTCCACATAAGCAAAAGCCTCTGGGACAGTCCTGAGCTAATTAAAGCTAAAGATTGTCTCACAGAGGCTTCACTGTGGGCTAAGGAATGTGCTAAGAAACACGGTATAAAGTAGTTACTTTGCTTCTGATATAACTTTACCTGATCGTTTAGCTCTTTTACCTGCTTGTATGTACTGATGTATTAGCAAAGCATCCATAGAATCTCTATGAGCAGGGTTATCTCTATATTCATCTCTTATATGTTCTCTTACACTAGAGAAGTCTGAGCCTACTTCAGCATATCCATAATCGTCAATTAACTCTTCAAAGCCAAGATCAGCGTATTCTTTTTCTTTCTTACTCATAGCTCTATACTTACCTCTTGAATAAGCGAAGAAGTCATTGTCATACTCTCTGTTAGTACCCATTTCATCAAGAATGTCTGTAGCATAATCTTTAGTATCCGCTATAACTAACTTAATTCTTTTTTCTAGCATATCCTTTTGCGCATCTACGGGTGCATTTAAGTATACATCCTCTTTAATGAAAGCTTCTGTATTAGCTGCTAAGTTTCCTTGTAGCATCTGTTCTGTAAGTAATGTTAGAGGTGTATTCTTTTCTCTGTAAGGATTATATAACCTAAAAGGATCTAACTGTAGTCTAGTTATCTCTTTCTTTAGAGGATTGTTAGGTGCAGTACCTTCAAAACCTGTCAACTGTTTCAATAGTGGGTTTCTAATACGTAGTGGACCTTTACCAAACACATCAAAACGTATAGGGTCATAGCCATCTTCTTTACCACTAGGACCTTTATTGTGCATAGTTTGAAATGTTAATTCACTAGAGGTACTAAACAAGTTACCTAAGCTTTTAACTACAGGACTATTATCATCAAAGTCAGGTAAGAAACGTGTAAATCTCTGAAGTGTTGATAGAGCTATAGTACCTGTAGGTGAGAAAGATGTATCTATAAGTGATACAGTTGCATCCCGTGTTTCAGGTCTATATGAAGAACGTGTATCAAACTGTCCATAAGCATCCTTAACTATAGATGCAGGATAAGTGTATGATGCAAAGTAATCACCAATAAGATTCCACAAGGGTTCTGTATTACCTGTCTCAGCAAATTGTATGACCTTTGTACCTATACCTGTATTAGGTCTAAACTCTGTACCTATAACAAGAGCCTGAGCTTCTTTCATTAACTCACCTATATCTTTCATAGGTTCATCGTTTTTAGCTCTAGCTACTAAGTTACCTGTCCAAGCATGTAAAGCCAAAGGTCCTAGTGCTGCCTGAGCGTTATATATATTACCCTGACTATCTTCAGCCATGTACCACTCACGCATTTTATCTATGTTATCTTTTTGTGTGCCGTATATTCCTGCAAAGATAGCTGCACCTGAACCAAACTTAGCTATAGATTCATCTGATACATTACGCATTCCACCTCCACCTAAGAAATGCCTAGCTACAGTTAAACCTGAGTAGTCACTTATAAACTTAGCTTGAGAAGCTATGTATCTAGGGAAAGGTATTAGGACAGTAGCACCTGATTTAGTGATACCATCTACTACTTTCTTAGTTAGTTTACTTGTTTTAGAAGCATCCTTACCACCAAACCTACGTTGGAAGGTAAATGCTAAACTTTCATCTAATGCTTTGTTAAGTATGTTATCAGGTAATTCATCCATCTTACCCTTACCCATTATCTCCCACAGAGATGTACCTAACTCTTTATTGCCTAACTTCTTTAGTTCACGGTCAATAGTTCCTGCTACAATAGCCTTCTTGAATATATGATCGGACATAGTGTTGAGTGTGTTTGCATACTTACCTGCTTTAGATAGTAAAGTATTACCTACAAACGCTTGCTCTGCTTGAGCTGCTTCATAGAAAACCTTGCCCATCTTTTCAGGTGCTGATTCTGTAAGCAATGTCATAGCAGTCTCAGCTATATAGCTATCTTTGGTTAAGTAATTAAGGTTATCTAGAGTACCCTTGAATGTCTCTATTGAACCTCTCTTACCTCTTAGAGCTTTAACTACAGATAGGTTTAATTGATCTAACATATCTATGCCTGTCATAGCTATACCAAAGATGTTGTTACGCATAGTTGTTGCAGGTTGTGATGTCATGAAAGCACGTCTAGCAGATTCAATGTCTTTGAATGTACGCCAGGACTTACCTGCTAACCCACCTCCTGCTATTGTAGCTAGATCCATTTCTTTTATTTGTTTCTCTGTTAGAATACCTGTCATACCTGTTTCATACAAGGCTTCCATCTTCTCTTTAAACTTCTTAGCATCCAAACTTCTAACACTAAACCCTGCATTATTCTTTAGGTTCTTTTGCATTACAAGAGTTTTAGCTGCGTCAGATACTTCAGCTGCATATACTGCTGATAACTGTTTAGGTGTAAGAGCATACTTCTCTGCTATCTCTTTAAATAAGCCTTCACCCTTACCTTCAGCAATAGACCGAGCTAAGTATTCAGTTACACGTTCACCTTTTTCAGCTTTAACGCCTAACTTACTGGCTAGTTCGTATGCCGCTGCACCTAAGCGATGCATTGTTTTCTTGTCAAAACCTGCAACTAAACCTTCAGGCAAGTCTTCACTTAGTAAATCTACTTTTAAACGGCTACCCTCTTGTACTAATTTAGGGTCTATAGACTTAAGTAACTTATCTGTTGTAAATCTAACTAATCTTTTATTCTCTGGATTAACTTCCTTGTTAGCACTCTTAAGAGTATTAGCGGCTAGTAGTTCTGCATCTGCTATGCGTAAAGCTTTTTCTTGTCTACCCATATCAAGTTGATCTACAAGCCTGTCACCTCCACGTTGCTGTAACTTGGATGATAAAGCATAACCAGTGCCACCTATAAGGCCGCTAGCTACACCTGATAATGCTACACTACCATAGTTTATATCGTAGTCTTCACCAATAGGTTCACCTGCTTTAGATTTAATGCTCTCTACACCTAGTGCTGCACCTGCTCCAAGAGAACCATCTATACCTGCCGCTAAAGCTGCTCTACCCAAAGTCTTATTAGCTACCTTACGTATAGCTTGCTGGGCGGCTAATTTGGATGTCTGTACAGCTGCTGCACCTGTTCCTGCAGTAAGAAGCCCAGCGCCTACAGATATAGCTGTTGAGGGTGCTGTAAGAACGCCTTCAGCATAGTCAAATACTTTAGCACCACCACGGTCAAACATACCTTCACCCTTGGCATTATCAAAGGCAAAGAGAAGCCTACCATATGCTTGCTTCTCGTTTTCTGCTACTTGATCATCATCTATGTAGTAGTAGTCTTTAGCCATAGTAACTTCATTAGTAGACTGTACACGAAAATGTTCTAGAACTTCATCTACTATATCATCCTGTGAAGATTCTGCAAAGTCTTGATCTGTCCAGCCTTTACGATTACTCTTAAGGAATGTTATAGCATCATCCAAAAACTCGTCATTATCTCTTAGGTCAGATAACTTCACACCTTCCATACGCTCAGGCGTATAGTACATATAATCAATACCCATTATTATCTACCTTTTAGATCTCTTAACTCATTAACTATTTCTAACATCTTGGTATCTGTAAACTGTTCTATTTCACGATTATCCATGAACTCAAACAACCAACTAATAGCAGCTACATCTGTTTTAAATGTACGCTTCTCGCTAATAGCCTTTGCTAGTGCGGCTTTCTTAGTAGGCTCAAAAGCTTTACCATCATCAAAGGAGCTTGTATCAGCTTCTTCTCTGTTTAGTCTAGCTATTCTTTCTTCTTTTACCTGTAAGTCTCCGTCACCACGTCCTACGTAAGGACCTCTAAACCAATCCTTATGAGAAGCCATCCACATCTGATTAGGTAAGCCTAGCTTTTCTCTACCTGTAAAAGATAGATCCTTATATTCTTCCCAAGTCATTTTACTTGCAGTATCTTTCCATTTATCCTCTACTTCTTTTGATATAGTAGTTTCTACTAAGCTACTAGAGGATTCTTCTTTCTTAGCATCAGCCTTCTTTAGGTTCTCTATTATTGCTGCATTGTCTCTTTTTACAACCGTGTCTTTAGCTATCTCTGTAAATGCAGTAGATCCACCAGCGCCTAATTCTACTTCATCATTAGACTCTTCTACAAAAGTTTTACTTAAAGGCACTACTGCTTTAGTTTTATTTAAGTCTGTAACTTTAGGATCTACATTTGGTTCAAGAATTTCATCTCTCTTAATTACACTACCTAGTATAGAGTTTATAGTATCATCACTTATGTTGCCATCTTTTCTAACTGCGTCAACAATTAGTTTAACTGCATTACCATTATTTACATTCTTAATGAAGTTATCTACTTCTTCTTTTGTGTTTATTTGATCAGCTATATCTTCTAGGACTGCATTCCTTTTGTTACCAATACCAAAACCTATATCTAACCCTTGAGATACCATAAACGTTTCTAACTTAGCAAAAGCACTACCTGCTCGTTTAGCTTTTTGTAATCCTGTAATACCTTTACCTGCATCATCTGTTGTTCTTATACCATCAGCCCAATCTTTTTCACTTAATAGTTGACCATTTTTATCTAAAGCACCAAAGGATTTTAGTATGTCTTTTTCATAACGGTTTGAAGTACGTATTAACTGATCCTTATCATACTCAATATCTGGTAAATCAAATGGTGAAGCCTGTAAACCTTCGATAGCTGTACCACGTTGACCTGGAGTATAGTTCAGTAAGTTTTCACCTCTAATACCCATGATTTCCATGTTATTAACCGCTTCTCTTGCAGAAGTCTTAGGGTTCAACATTAGCGCACTAGATATAGCCTTACCAAAAGAGTTAGCTTTATGCTCTTCAGATCTATTGTTAGGATCTTG
>ERZ1047472.2082-NODE-2082-length-14642-cov-21.495098_pt1 | contig 14642 bp, 9 predicted proteins | sample MGYA00383095_ERZ1047472 | MGnify/ENA primary metagenome ERZ1047472 (study PRJEB29581, sample SAMEA5548365) | metagenome | biome: marine; feature: coastal; material: water | depth 1 m | study: Short-term variability in the microbial, nano- and picoplankton...
CTCGAAGCGGCTATTTGCCGCAGCAATCTCCTTGGCGGTACAAGACTCGAAGCGCCCAACCATAAGACTGGAACCACAGTAAGCACCAATGATAGAGGCATCAGTTACGGCTAAGATTGGCGGCGTATCGAAGAGCACTAGGTCATAGCTATCTGCCAATGACTCGACGAGCTTTGTAAAACCCGGGCCCATCAGCAGCTCTGATGGATTGCTGGGAATCTTACCGCGCGACAGATAATCAAGGCCTTCAACAGGCGTACCCCTTATCGCTTCGGTTACACCAAGCGTGCCCGCTAGCACCTCAGCCAGTCCATTCTCCGGCCCGTTATCAAACCGACGGTGCAGGTAGCCCTTCCTCATATCTGCATCAATAATCAGGACCCGTCGGCCGGACTGCGCAATCACGGCAGCGAGGTTTACACTCACAAAGGACTTACCCGCGCCAGGACTGGCACTTGAGATCATTACAAGATTGTTTTTAGCGTCCATCATTGAGAAGTGCAGCGAGGTGCGCAGGCTCCTTAGCGCCTCAACGGCAAGATCCGCCGGGTGATCATGGGCCAGCAAGTTATATTTTAGTTGCATCTTAATCTTTTCTTTGGACCTAAGGCGCCTAAAAGGCGTATCAGTCGGCCTTACAGCCAACTCGCTGTCCGAGTATGGAATCGTGGCATGCACCATCAGGCCCATATCACTAAAGATCTTAGGATCTGTGATACCGGATTTCAAGAACGAGCGCATCGCCACCACCACCAGTCCAAACATCCCGCCCAGCAACGTGCCAAGTACGGCGATCAGCGCACGTTTGGGGGCCACCACATCGGGCATGACCTCGGCGCTATCAAGCAGCCGCACGTTACCCACGGTACTTGCTTTTAGGATCGAGAGCTCCTGGCGGCGGTTCTCAAGGGCGATGAAGATAGCCTGATTGACCTCAAAGTCACGCTTCAGGCGCAGAATTCTCTTCTGAGTATCTGGCAACTGCTCGAGCTTGCCGCTGAGCTTGTCTCGCTGCTGCTGCAGGTTCTCCTGCTGGCGCTTGAAGGAGATGTAGTTAGGGTGCTCCGGCGTGAAGCGCCTCGAGATGTCCGCCTCACTGATCGACATGGCACTGATGTCCGCCTCGATCTGCACCAGACTGTCAAGCGCTGCCTGAGCCTCCAGGGACAGGTCCACCGAGGTGCGCTCACTTCGGTAGTCGTTCAGGGCCTCCTCAGATAAGGCAAGGTCCGCCTTTACCCGCGGAATCTGCTGGTCCAGAAAGTCGAGGCTACTCTCGGCCTCGGCCGCTAGGCGCTTGACGTTCTGGAAGTAGTAGTTAGCCGCGGTCGAGTCCACAACCTCTGCAATATAGTCCCGATCTGGCCCCTCGAGCGCAATCTCAATGATCCCCGTGTCCTTACCCTTCTCGGACACCGACAGCGTCATCTGAAGCCCTAGCACAGTGGACAGCCGGCCAGATTTAATGACCTCAAAGCGGGTGCCGGTGCGCGCGGTCAGGCTGTCGACAACGATCTCCAGCTCACCATCTAGGCCGAAGGCAGGTTGGCCGATGGAGCCTTTCAGAAGCTCCCTATCCCCGAGGGACAACAAATAGCGGTCGCCACCCAGCGCAACGAGCTCGAGGGACTGGCCCAGGTAGCCCCTGGGCACGTCGAGATAGGAGACCTTGATATGCTCACCGCCCCAGGCGTAGCCATCGAGCCAGAACGCAGCGTCTGCGAGCTTGACGCCTGAGTGGCGCCTCGCCATGGCGGCACCAATAACGGGAAAGTAGATGGGCTTGGCCGAGGTCGTGAGGTCAAGCTCATCGACCACCTGGCCCACCACCATGCGGGACTTTATGACGTGCAGCTCGGTTGCCGAGGAGCTCTCGGAGGCAAATATCTCCGCCATGTCGTCGAGGCCTGGCACGCCTGGCGCGTTATCCTCAACTAATATGATACCGTTGGCGCGATAGATTGGGGTCGCAAGCAGCGCGTAGGCGACAGCGGCGGCCGCGAACAGGGCGACCGACGCCGCTATAATGTAACGTCCATCCAGCAGGATACCGAGCAGCTGACGAAGGTCGATCTCGTCATCAAACTGCTCGCGGGCTCCCTGCCCCTGAGTTGTTTCGTTAACCATATAGCCTGCTTCCTTCGCTATAGCCCCGACGCATCAGGGCACAATTTATATTAAATTAGTTGCCGTTATTGATACGATCGATCTGGTAGATGCCGTTGATGCTACTCATTAGGTTGCTCAGCAGCTTATTCCAGCGCGCGATAGGTGCGGAGGTAACGTAAACAATATCCATCGGCTGCAGTTCAAACTGCGTGCTCAAGATCAGCATGGGGCCCATAGAGGCATCCAGCTGGAAGATATCAACCACCTTGGAGGCGGTGTCGTTAGCCCTCAACACAAAGATACCGGACGCATTAGCCGAGGCCTCGTTGATTCCGCCCACGTTATTTAAGGCCTCAGCGAGAGTCAGACCGCTGCGGTCAATTCTCTGGGTCTGGGCCTTAATTACGTCGCCCATCACGAACACCTTAAGCGCGTCGTTGCGCGGCACATGCAGCACATCATTCGAATTTAGTAGCCTGTTCTGGGTGAGGTCGCCCTGCTGATATAGCGCGTGTAGGTCTAGCGTCTCCTTGAGAATTTTCCCGTCACGGGTGGAGGTCAGGGTCACCCCGCGCCAGTCTGCATCGTCCGCCATACCGCCGCAGGCGTTGAGCGCGTCAAGCAAGGTCATCGGGACGTTGGTCACAGGAACCGTGCTCGGAGCAAGCACCGCGCCGGACACAAAAACCCGCTGGGATCGATAGGCTGCCACCGACACGTCAACCTGGGGCTTCTCGATATAACGCCCAAGGTCCCGCGTTATGCGTGCCCTGATCTGAGTAACATGCTTACCCACCACCGGGATCTTACCAACGTAGGGATAGAAAATTGTTCCGTCCGGGTGCACGACGTTACCCGTCTCCCCGGCAGATCTAAACTGGCCAGCAGGTATGGTCAGCTCAGGGTGATCCCATACGGTAATGTTAAGAACATCCCCAACACCCACCCTGTAGGTGTAACCGCTCATCTGCTTCTCGAGTCCCGCGTTTCCGCCAGCCTCTACCCTAGGCTTACTGGACTGAAGCTCCTTGATCAGCGCCTGATTTATGGGGATAAGGTCCACGGTCTCGGAGTCATAAGAGTCCATACCGAGGACGCCGTCACCCGAAATATGCGCCCCGGGCATAACGGTGCAGCCTGCAATGGCGACTGTCGATGACAGCAACACGGCGCGTATAAATTTCTTTGTTCCTTCAGATCGCATCAAATATCCTTTAAACCAAAACACTCAACTGAAACAGCCAAAAAGCCAGGGCTATGTTAGCTTCTCCACCCAAAGGCTAGAAGCGCGTTCGATCTGAGTAAAGACGGAGGAAAAAGCCTCCGCACTCTTACCGTACGGGTCATTTATCTCTGTATTACTCATCCACTTACCTAGGAGCATGATCTTACCGGACGCGGCCGGATAGTCCTTCATTAGCCGCTGCTGCTGTGAAAGCTCCATCACAAGAACAAGGTCCGCATCCCTCACCATTGCATCATTTATCTGCACAGCGCTATGCTCGACACTGGAGTAGCCACCCTTAACCAACTGCTCATTCGCTAGGGCATCAACACCATGCCCCTTGACAGCCGAAAGGCCTGCAGAGGTGATATTTAGTGCGGGCGCCTTAGTCTGCATGATCACCTGTGCGGAGGGACTACGACAGATATTGCCAATGCAAACTACCAAAATATTCTGGAAAATCTTATATCTCCATTTCAAAATTACAGCTTTAACAAGGGAAAATGCCACTGCTAAATGATTTCTTTAAACCATCGCTAATATCCCGCAAAGCTTTCGTTTACACGTCGAGCCATAGTACAGAAAATTTCGTAAAAAACTGATATTTTTTTTATATCCTACCCATAAAAAATTAGCCTGATATAACTCTTAAGCACCAAAGACGCCAATTTATTCGGTTGTGAATAATATAGGAAACTGCTCAAAAAAGGGATATTTTTTTACCTACGGCAGCCAATACCGACGGATCACCCACCAGTTCGCCACCCAACTAGGTTATTGCGCTAATAAAGCACTGCTTTGTGAAACGACTCGCCCACCAGTGACTTTGCAGCAAAGTGAACTACGCCATCAAACAGCCTGCCCTTTAAGCTAGCAGATAGCTTATCTTGATTAAGCAGATTGACCCTGATTCTGGGCGTATTTGATCCTATGGGAGCCAAGATCTGAAATTCTATTGGTTGTTGTTTCTTAGGGCGGAAGAATATCTAGAGTTGAGAGCACCATCATCGAACGAGACAGCGTTGATTAGTTCATTGCCTAGACAACACTAATTTTTATTAAAATAGTCTATTTAAGCACTGGCTTAGATCGATAATAACAACCGCTCTTCTCAAATATACTCAACAGGTCAAAGTTACCCAATCCTCTTGGATAGCCAATTACCTTTTAGCACTGTAATGTCTAATCAATACGACTAGAACAGCAAGCAATCCACCCAACAAGGTGGCCAGAATACAGATTAATGCGCGCTTTGGCTTTGATTTCTCTTCCGGCTGCATGGCTGGGCTAACCGTAGTAAATGCATACTCTGGGCTAGCTTCGGCAAGCATTTTATTTTTGATCTGCCCCTCAATAATTTGGTAGAAAACTTCATGCATATCTGCAATGGCAGTCTTTTCTATCTGCGCTTTAAGATATTGAATATTACTATTTACCTGCTCCAGCTATCGTTCACGCATATGGGTATTAATAGCCACCACAAATAGATCAACCCACTCTTTTGCCACTAGCGGTGAAAAATACTCTATTGATACGGACACTAGCCCAGTTTTCTTATCCGACGATACCGAAAGTCGTTGGCTAAAATGCTTATATAGCTCCCAACTTGTGGGTTCAATGCTTTTCCCTGGTGGCGGACTACGCACCCACTGCTTGGTATCAATATCATATAACTCGCTATCAATAGAGAGCTGGTTCGCGCCCCTATCCCAACCATCCACAGCAAATAGCTCGACTGAGAGGTTATTTTTGTTGATAAACGCTTTAATAAATCCCCATGACTGCATAATTTCCATGGCTTCTAGTGTTTCGCCTCCCTGTTCGCCACCAATATTAATGCCAGCCAATGACGCAAGGCCTCCAAACTGCGACGCCATTCCTCCCAGCATCGATCCATTATTACTTTGCGCTGGCGCTATAATCGCCGTGGCCTTATATTCATTTGGCAGTGTAAGAGCAATGATAACCGCCACAATCGCAAATAATGAAGCAACACTAATAATGAGATTGCGGCCTGCCCATAGAACCGCAAATAGCTCTCGCAAATCAATTTCATCATCATAAGCAGTACTGTACTGAGCATCGGATTGAATCTGGTTTTGCATTATTAAGTCCTTTTATATAAACAAATATCATGCCTACTTAATATCCAGCGCCATCAATCAAAACGATAAGTAACAGATGCACTAACTCTTAGCTTATCTTCCTGACGACCAAAGGCTTCAACTACTTTATCCATGTACCGCCCCTGTATTTGTATCTCACCCCAATAAAAGGGCCGCTGCCATTTACCCATAAGCGATGTAAAATCAGCACCAGTTGAAGTCACTGAATGCTTGGTTGCCGAGCCGGTATTTAGGCTGTCGCGGTTAATATCACCTTTGCTATAACGCAGCTCAAGCTGATCGCCATTGCGCAAATAGCCAGTTGTGCCTACGGAAAAAACTTTCGAGTCATTATCCCAGGTAGCACCGATAACACGGCCTTGGTATCTATAGCCAGTCTGGTAGATACTATGGTTGTAAAGAATATTGTACTGCTGGGAATAGGTAACCGTGGATGTATTGTCATGCTCAATAAATACCATGCCATTAAAATACTGAGTATCTAGCTCTTGCTTAAATCCGTACTGCCGTGAGCTTCGCGATGGAAGCGCCCCAGCTTCATCTTCACCTGTGCTTTGCACATACAGGGAACCCTCTACCCAGGGAATATTCCAGCTAATATCTATAGCGCCCAACTGATTGCCGGGTTCTTCAGTTCTGCATTCTGCAGTGTCGCAGTTATCGGCTATTCCTGTGACTAACTCAATAAAGCTTTTAAATCCCTCTGGTCTGCCTTCACCTCCCCACTGCGCGGTGCGCCTTAAATTGATTTCTAAGGATGGCGTTGGGCGAAAACCCAGAGTCAAACCCACTAATTTGGCGTTATCAATAAACCGCTCATCATCCAGCTTGGAGATAAACATGCTAGTGGTCCAGGGACCCAGCCACTTTAATACCGGTAATTCAAAAGGATCTGAATAATTTCTAAGCAAGGTAAAACCAGGAGTTGGCCTAGCATTGTTGCTAAGCATAATGCTGCTATTCCAGCCGGGCCCCCACCATTTTTCGATATTGCCTACTAGCCCAACCCAGTTACCCATTACAAAGCCAAAATAGCTATTATCGTAATGGGTTTTCTCGCCATCCCAGGGGTCAATCGCATGGGTTACTTCGAGGTTATAGGCCAGATGACGGGTAAGACCACTGCGACGAACTGTAAACTCACCTGCCTCTCTGGAATCATCACCAAAATGCCGAAAAGCCTGACTATCAGTCGCGGCCGATAGCTTTATCGATTGGCGCGATTTATTTGCCCGCGTCGCCTCTCTACCTGCTGACAATAATCGACTAAGACTCCCCTGTAATCGTACCGGAGTATTTTTAATATCCGCGACTTCAAGGTCATTCATAATACTGGCCCACATCAATGGCCAAGTATTGATCGGCACCTTGATAATACCAGCCTGTGAAAGTCGCTCAATATCCGCGCGCAACCAAGCATCTCTAGTATCTAACCAAGGTTCGGCCTGAGCAGCAATTTGCCCAGCAAGCACACTGATTAAAAACACGGCCATACCTCGACCAAATGTATTTTTTACTAACATTGCTTACCTCCGTTTAAAGCGCTTATCGACTCAGGTTATTGAACACTGCCGCCATATTCACATCAACAATATCTGCGTTATAAACGCAAAATTAAGCTGATATTAAGGGTATTTGCATTCCACTGGTAGATAAAATTGACCTCAAATCCTGATTCAGGGGTTCAATTAACAACAGTAATTTAAAAGCTATTTACTGCCGCTGCACCCAAGGCTAACTGATAGACCACCTGACTGGCCTCACTCCACACAGTCAGTGCTCCGCGTCTTTCAATATCTAATGGAATAATAATGGTATCCCCCGGCTCTACAGATACCTTGCGACGACTCAGCCAACCACTTCGACTCGGCAATTTCACTGAGCCATCAACCCTGACCACATAGGTCCGTTTTTGATCTGCACGAATATTAGTGCCCCCGCTAAGCTCTATATAGTCATTAACCTTGAGCTTGGCGCTATACAGATGTGCAGTGGGCTGCTGAACTTCACCCAGCACGGTGACTTCTTGGCGATATTCAGGGATCACCAGACGATCACCTCCTTTAAGCTTCACATCATCTTTAGAGCCATCCAAAACACCCTCAAGGTTGACCACTAATCGACCCACGGCCTCGCTAACACGCAGGTCTTCCAGTAATTTTTCCGCACCATCTATATCGGTAGCCTTGCCCCCATTAGACTTTTCAATCGCGGCAGCCGCAATATCCGATTTAAGCCGATCAGCAAGATCTTTGAGTTGCTTTTCCTCCCGAATACGCAAGATCTCGCGCGTAAATACCGCTGCCTCGGGATGCGCTAAATCAGTCAGCCCACCCGCTCTTTTTACAACCTCTGACAACATCTCGCCGCGTTTAAAAGTATAGACACCGGGAAAACGAACCTCACCCTCCAGTTCGATTTCTAGACTCTCGCGAAATTCAGGAATCGTTCTAATCGATACCACATCATAGGGTTCTAGCACTGGATCTGTATCAGCACTGGCATAGGCTGTTGCTAGATTTAAGGTGAAATGGTCTGATGTTGCTCGCTCAGTATCGCTAAAATCATAGCGCGACAGCTCAACATGCTGAGTATAGGCCTCCTCTTTAAGGCCACCTGCCGCGGCAATAAGCTGTGTCAACGTCATAGCGTTGGTTATTGGGTATTCACCTGGAGATTTTACTGTGCCATTAATTACTGCTATCTGCGCTCTTTCGCCGGCATGTGACTGGGCCTTTAACTCATAAACCAACTTAGCAAGCAATTCTTCACGGCCCTCTTTATTGGCAAATACAGTTAGCTGGTCGCGTGGAAAAAACACCATGTCAGACTCACCACCTCTGTCGGTAAGTGCTGCGCGTAGATCAACAAAAATAGCTTCTAGTCGTCCCACGGGCGGTATTTCTCGGCGGATTAATGCAAAATTAAGATCCACGCTTGGCTTGAGATGTTTGATATCTTTAATCACATCAGAAACGCGCAGGTCAGGCTTCCACAAAAAGTCCCCTGGATGATAGACATGGCCATCTAGGGAGACTATTGATTCCTTATGCTCCGCCACGGAACCGACTCTAAGGAGATCACCATTATAAATACTTAATTTACGGCCCTCTTTACTCCTGAGGTCGGCGTCGACCACGGTCATAAAACCAGAATCATTGACGCGGCTGATACGCGCACCACTGGGAAATGCCTTGGGCAATGTACCACCAGCTAGCTCCAATAATTCTGCTACCGTGGTTTCACCTTTGAGCTCATAAATAGCAGGCCGTCGAACCTCTCCATCCACGGAGGCCGTGGCTCTAACGCTGGGAATATAGATAACATCACTAGACTGCAGGCGCAGATCGCTCGATGTATCTCCACGCAGCAGTAAGTCATACAGATCGAGAGTCACAATAACCTTGCCCGCGCGTTTGAGCTGAATATTGCGCAGTGAGGCAATATCATTTACTCCACCACTAACAAAAAGGGCATTGGTAATGGTCGATAACGATGAAATGGTATAGGTACCCGGCTTATAGGCCTCACCAAGGATAAATACCTGAATCGAGCGCAATTCGCCCAGACTAATACTGGCTTCGACACCGATCATCTGATTTTTAATACGTTTGTTTAGTAGCTGCTTGGTTTCAGTAAATGTCATCCCGGACACATTAATTGGGCCCAGAGAAGGAAAATCGATAGCACCATTGCGGCTCACAGCAAGGCTGTAGGAGTTGTTAACCTTCCCGAACAATAAGACCTCTAGACTGTCTCCCGGGCCGAGTAAATAATCGGGTGAAACCGGTATAGGAGCAGCGGGTTCAAAGCTGGTGGGCTCGCCGGCAAAAAGCGCATAACCAAAAGGCTGCAGGTCAGTCGATGTCGCTCTTTGCAGCTTTGATTCAGCAAGAGTATCTGCCTCTAGGGCCAGTGCTTCCCCAATCGAATCCGGGTCATTGATATCGGTGTCACGGGGCAACACCACAGGCTGTTCGCCCTCAGTTTCAGGGCCAAGGGCACCCTTACTGAGTAACTCCAAACTGCTACAGAGCTTTTCAATATCGTACCCCGCGGAACGGGCCATCGTTTTATTGGCATTAGTAAGGCTGCCACACATTGTTTTGGCCTCTGCGAGGCTGGGGCTGATATCAGCAGTCTGCTGAGCGAAGGTGGCGGGGCTAATCAAAGCCACAAGACTTAGGCAAACGCCTAACAGGGGAAATATTTTAGACATCAACGACTCCTTGTTGCTAACCCTATCTTTCATAGACCGGGTGTTAACAGATTAACACAACTAACCCATAACGCTATGGCTGTTGCGGTTTATTAACAACTACTAAAATTACTGCTCAGCTTTATCGACCAAGTTTAAACTGGTAAATGGCAATGTTGCCTTTACCTGCTGGTTTAATAAATTGATTAGTACAATGGCTCGGCTACTGCCATCTGGCTGCGAAAAAATTGCATCCAAACCACGAAATGGGCCCTCGAGTATCTCAAGCTTATCACCGGTTTTAGGTAAATTTGGCGATGCCTCAACACCCCCGCCGGCAACACGCTGTTTTAACCCATCAATAAGCTGCTGAGGCACCTTCACTGGCGCTCCAGAAGAGGTTACGAAGTGACTCACACCGCGCGTTGAACGTATTTTAGAAGAGGCTATGGTCTGGTAATTAAAACTGATAAAAAGGTAGCCTGGGAATAGAACTTCTTGGGCCTCAACGCGCTTGCCGCGCGAAAGTTTTTCAACCGATATTTGTGGGCAGAAAGAGATAACTCCCTGCCGCTCAAGGTTTTCAACTGCTCTTATTTCCTGCCTTGGTTTTGTCTGGAGTAAAAACCAACTCTCCATACTCACTCTCCTTTGTGTCGCCTAGCATATCAACTATACAGAATATTGTAGCAATATTTCATAGCCAAGGCGCAATAGTGGTGTACGCAATGTCGCCAAAAAAGTCTTGCGATTGCGAGCCTTGCCTCCAGTACCAATAGTACTCTCCTCACCAAACTCAGCACTGGAAAGGGGGTTTGGCTTGCCCACCCAAAGACTGCACTAATGCGGGTAAACGACAGCTTTAACCGATTAAGACGCTCGGTCATTTCCGCCAATCTCTGGGTAGACTTATTCTACGCTTATGCAGACTCCAACAATGCCAGTACCTCGGCCTCACGCTCAGCCATTAACGACTTATCGCCTCGGGTCTCTAAATTAAGGCGCACCACAGGCTCAGTGTTACTCATACGCAGATTAAAGCGCCACTGCGGAAACTCCATGGAGATGCCATCGGTCTTATCAATTACCTGTGCCGATGATTCATAATATTTGCGCACCCGCTCAATAGCGGCTGCGGGATCACTGATTTTACGGTTGATCTCACCCGGCGAGGGGTAGGCCTTAACCATAGCGCTAACTAGAGCCGACAGCGGTTTACCGCTACTGCTAATTAGCTCCATCACCAGCAACCAGGGAATCATGCCACTGTCGCAGTAAAAGAAATCACGGAAATAATGATGCGCACTCATCTCACCGCCATACACTGCGTCTTCGCTGCGCATACGCTCTTTAATAAAGGCATGACCCGTCTTGGATTGAATAGCCTTACCACCACCCTGCTTAACCAGATCAATAGTATTCCAGGTGAGGCGTGGATCATGGACAATTTTAGCGCCCGGATTTTTAAGTAAGAAGGCTTCAGCCAGCAGACCGACAATATAGTAGCCCTCGATAAAATTACCCTTTTCATCGACCAAAAAACAGCGATCAAAATCACCATCCCAAGCAATACCCATATCCGCCTTGTGCTCAAGCACCGCATCGATAGTCGGTGCGCGATTTTCATGCAGAATAGGGTTGGGAATACCATTGGGGAAGGTGCCATCGGGCTCATTAAATATTTTGATCAGCTCTATCGGCAGATTTAGCGCAGCAAATCTTGCTTCCAACGCATCCACCACATGACCTGCGGCACCATTACCTGCATTCATAACCAGACGCATAGGTTTGATACTGGCTAGATCTATATAAGTAAATAGGTGATCAAGGTAGGCATCCAGTATAGATACCTCTTTAAAGCCTCCGCGTTTAGCCGCATCCACTGGGGCAAAGTCATTGGCCTCTGCAATGCGTTTAATATCCAGTAACCCAGTATCAGAGCTGATTGGGCGCGAACCCTCACGAATGGGCTTCATGCCATTGTAATCAATGGGATTATGACTGGCTGTGACCTCAATGCCTCCGTCGGCCTCTAGGTGCGATGTGGCAAAGTAGACCTCTTCGGTGCCCACCATACCAATATCAATAACATCGGCACCGGCATCGCGGATACCGTCGCTAAGTGCTGCTTTAATTGCCGCGCTGGTAAGACGGATATCACCCCCAAGCACAACATTGTTGGGCTTTAAAAACTCTGCATAGGCACGGCCTATTCGATAGGCAATCCCTTCATCTAATTCTGTACCCAGTTGCCCACGGATATCGTAAGCCTTAAAACAGGTAAGCTCAGTCATATTGCGTCTTTCTCCTTGTTGTTAATAATCTCTGATCAATGTTAATTTACTATTTGCTGTTCCTTAAAAAGCCCAGACCATGGGCACTGCAATCACTACTGCAAGGCCCACTAAAACACTTAATAATATTCCAACCTTAAAATAATCCGTAAAGTGATAACCGCCAGGACCCTGCACCATTAGGTTGGTCTGATAGCCCACCGGGGTTAAAAAGCTTGCCGAAGCGCCAAACATTATCACCATAATAAAGGGCAGTAAGCTAACATTGAGCTCCAGACTCAGTACCTGAGCCAATGGAAACATCAGTACGGCAGCGGCATTATTGGTGATAAGTTCGGTGACAATGACGGTCGCTATGTACAGTAGCAGTAAATTAAAATAGGGATTGCCACCCGCCAGTGACATCATACCCTGCCCGGCCATTTCCGCCAGGCCGGTTTTTTGTAGAGCAAATCCCAATGAAAGAGACGCACCAATTGCCAGCAATACACGAATATCAATGCTGCGTTGGGCAAACTCTGCTGAGATACATTTGGTCATAGCCAAGGCTGCGACCAAGACCAAGGAGGCCGCAATCAGAGACAGCGCCCCAGACATTACCGCCACAATAAATAAGCCCAATAAACCCAAAGCTATAGGCGCCTTATCTAAGTCGGGGATGGTGACATCATCAAGCCGACTCAGCAGTAAAAAATCACGGCTGTAGCGATGGCGGCGAACAAAACCTCGGGCTGCTTCCAGTAGCAGCGTGTCACCGGCGCGCAGCACTATACTGCCGACCTTTTGGCTGATGCGCTCACCATTGCGCGACACCGATAAAATAGCGCCACCAAACTGGGTACGAAAGCTTGAGGCCTTAACTGTTTTTCCTACCATATTGGATACAGGTGAAATCACCGCTTCAATAAGCGCTCTTGAACTATAGGGAACGTCAAGCTTTAACACCTGCCCCTCTGCGGGTTTAAGCCCGCGGAATTGACGCAACTCTGTAACGGCTTCAGGCTGGCCAACAAAGACTAAAATATCATTATCACTAAGAATCTCTTCCGGCCCCACTGCAGGGATAATATGCCCTTCGGACTGTATCTCGGACAGGAAACTATGCTGCAGATGTCGCAGCCCTGCATCGGCGATCGACAAACCAGATAGCGCGCCACCCGCCTCAACTCTCATGCTTACCGCGTATTCTCGTGCATCCTTACCCTGCTCGGCAAAGCCCATACGCGATGGCAGCAATCGGTGGCCAATAAACAGAAAATATAGCGTACCCAACAGTACAAGAGGCACACCAATAATGGCAGGACTAAATAAATGCAGACTGTCGGCTTCGGCGGTGCCTTGCAGCATACCCACCACCAGAATATTAGTACTGCTGCCAATCAGGGTGCAGGTACCCCCTAAAATAGAGGCATAGCTCAACGGAATAAGTAGCTTGGAGACCGACAATTTATGGCGCCGAGCCCAGTCTTGCAGCAAGGGAATAAAGATAGCCACGACAGGTGTATTGCTAATCACCGAGCTCATAAGCGCAACAGGTGCCATCACTCGGGGAATTGCTCTGCTGGTGGAGGCATCCTTACCCAGCCACTTCATAATCCACCAGTGCAATGCACCGCTGTCTTTTAAGGCAGAAGAAACAATATAAAAACAGGCGATAATATAGATGGCTGGATTAGCGAACCCTTGAAAGGCCTCTTCAGGGGATAGCACCCCAAATACCAGCAAACCAATCATGGCCCCGGTCAAGGCAAAATCAACCGCCAGCCTGCCACTGATGACCAGCACTAAAAAGCTGGCCAGTATGGCTAGGGTAATAATGGCATCAAGGCTCATTAATGTCCGGATTCCTCAACAGCTGATTAGCTAAAAATCAGTACAAAAAAAACCGGCCGCATAGGCGACCGGCAGTTATTACAGATCTACGAGGTAAGTTTATATTATTCTAGGGCAATTACACCTTCATTTTTGACCAGCGTTCGTCGGCCAACCCCCTTGACTGACATCAGCGAATCCGCTGTTTCAAAAGGTCCATTAGCTTTGCGATAAGCCACAATAGCCGTTGCAGTTTTTAATCCTACACCCTTCAGCCCTGCCGCAATCTGGGAAGCAGAAGCCTGATTAACATTAACCGAGTGATTATCAGCGGTTACCATCATAGCGCGGGCTTTATCCGCTGGCTCTGAAGCCAAAACTGCAGTCGATAAAAGAATGAGAACTGAGGTGATAACAAAGACATAACGTTTCAGTGACATATTCATTGATAATTTCCTTATCTATTTGGTTTAGTCCGAGGCGTCATAATCTCTCTGTGTCACTGCTAATGTCGACAAAGCATCGTATGACTAGATAATTTTGGCAAAAGTATTTGCACTAGGGGAAGATTAGGTCACAAAAACGCTAACTTGCTCGCCTATGATTGACAAAAACTACCGCGATTACTATAGTGCCCGCCCCGTGAGTGAGCGGCCTGAAGTTAGGTTGTTGAGTAAGTCCTTATATGATCCGGAATTGGCAGAGCCTAGTTCCTAACGATGTGTAAGGTACGGGAAGCCATCTAGTTATATGCCCAGGTGGTGAAATTGGTAGACACGCCAGCTTCAGGTGCTGGTCCTCGCAAGGGGGTGGAGGTTCAAGTCCTCTCCTGGGCACCACATAAGTGACAAACTCCCGCCGCATCCCGCAGTACGACT
>ERZ1047472.2086-NODE-2086-length-14634-cov-11.755539_pt1 | contig 14634 bp, 15 predicted proteins | sample MGYA00383095_ERZ1047472 | MGnify/ENA primary metagenome ERZ1047472 (study PRJEB29581, sample SAMEA5548365) | metagenome | biome: marine; feature: coastal; material: water | depth 1 m | study: Short-term variability in the microbial, nano- and picoplankton...
TAGGTCATCAGAAACTTTGTCTAGTTTTTCGAGCAAGAATTCTAAGTTTTCTGTACTAGGATCTCCTTTATAAAAGTCTAATAGAGCTTTTATATTTCCTGCAGGTGAGCGTAGATTATGAGACGATATATAAGCAAACTCTTTTAATTGACTGGTTTGATTCTCTAATTTAGAATTGAGGTCTAGAAGTTTGGAATTTGTTTCTTCCAATTTCTCCTTCTCCTGATTTAAAAGTTGCTCGTTTGTTTTTCGATCAGAGATATCAATAATACTAAATCTGATTATCCTACTTTCGGCAAATGGTAGCTTCACCGATCGTATTTCACTTGGAACCAAGACACCATCTTTCCTCCTAATTGACCACTCATATTTTCCGTCATCTCCAGTGAGTACTCTTTTTTTAAACTGAAGAATTTTTGGTTTGCTTTGATCACCTGTATTTTGTATTTGGGGACTCAGGTCTCCCAATTGCAAAAATTCTTGTTTCGTATAACCAAAAAGTCTTTCTGCACTACAATTGGCGTCAATATACCGAAGTGTATTATAATCTAGTATTAGTAATGCTTCAGCTGCATTTTCAACAATTACTCTAAATCGATTTTCACTTTGTTCTAGAGCTATTCTACTCCTTACTTGATGGGCAATATCTTGAAATGTTATAATAGCCTCAGTAAATCTGCCTGATTTATCGTATAAACCCCTTACAAAACAGATGGTTTGTATGACGGATTTGTCTGTGGCAATAAGGTTCAATTCTAAATCGAAAAACTCATAATTTCCTACTACTACACCTTGCATTAAATCTACTAGGTCAGTGCTGTCTTTATCGGACAAATAATTTTTAACATTATCTATCTCTAAAGTTGATGGCTCTCGATCTACAAGACTCTCAAATGCTTTGTTTTTTTAATATCTCAAGGTATTGAGACACCACAATAATCCCAGAATAATTATTGTCAAAAATCGATTTGTATCGCAGTTTACTCTTTTGGAGTCACTGTTCTTCAGATTTTGAAGCAGTGACATCTCTAGCAATAAATAGGATAAACTCTACATTATTATCTTCATCAAAGATTGGAAGCCGCTTTGTTCTAAACAAAAGTGTAATACCAAAATAGTCCGTGATTTTCTCTATCGGAATATCTAATGGACTCCTAGTAGTAAAAGCTTTTAAATCATTTGTTTTCACAATTTGTGGATTCATATGGAACCCTAGTTGCAAATCATCTTTACCTAAAATATCTATTCTATTGAGTCCTGTGAGATCACAAAATGCTTGATTGACCATGACGTAAACTCCATCTTGGTTTTTTACGCATACTATTTGATCTAACTAATCAAGTATAGATGCATAATCAATATTATCTAGCCTGTATTTTCCCTCAGAAATCAACGAGTTGCTCCTTACAAAAGACTTGAGACTTTTTAGGATATTAGGCTTCACTTCCCTCTGTGATAATCGTGTCATGCTAGATGCACGGCTATGATATACTTTTAAACTATATATACTTAACCTTTATACTGTTACTACTTCTTACTTCATTATTTTAGATTTAAAATTGCATAGAAATACTTAAGGGATAGTTTCATATGCATATTAAAAAATCAATCTACGAACAAGCACTAACAGATATGTTTCTAGCGAGGGCAATGGCAGATATCTATGAAGCAAACAGACCCATTACCCAATATGTGCATTCTACCTCTAAAGGTCACGAAGCTATACAGCTGGCTACAGCTTATCATCTCAAGGAAATAGACTGGGTCGCTCCTTACTACCGAGACGAAGGTCTCCTGCTAGGTATAGGTATGAAGCCTTATGAGCTAATGTTGCAATTATTGGCTAAAAAAGACGACCCGTTTTCAGGTGGTAGAACTTATTATTCTCATCCATCACTTCTTGACCCTGACAAACCAAAAATGGCACACCAAAGCAGTGCTACTGGTATGCAAGCAATTCCTACCACAGGAATAGCTCACGGTTTGCAGTATCTTAAGGATAACAATCTCAACGAAGCTGGCACCAATGGTTCCATAGTAGTATGCTCCATTGGCGATGGCTCGATGACAGAAGGAGAAGTTTCAGAAGCATTACAAATGGCTGTTTTACATCAATTGCCCGTTCTCTATCTTGTGCAGGACAATGACTGGGGTATATCGGCCAGTGGTGATGAGATGAGAGCTATGGATGCTTATGATTTTGCGGCTGGATTCAAAGGGTTGAGAAGAGGAAGAGTAGATGGTAGTGATTTCACAGAATCCTATCACGAGATGAATAAGGCTATTAGGTGGGTTCGTAAAAACCAAAAACCTATGCTTATGCATGCAAAGGTGCCATTACTCGGACATCATACAAGTGGTGTACGCAGTGAATGGTATCGTGATGATTTAGAAGAAGACAAAAAAGATGATCCTTTAAAATTCTTAATAAAGCAAGCTCTTGATAAAGGAATCAAGCAAGATAAAATCGATCAAATAGATAGTGACGCACAAGCCCAAGTTGCTGAGGCTTTTGAAAAAGCTAAAAACGCTGAAAATCCAGAATTACATTCTGTAAAAGATTTTGTGCTTGCACCCACAACTATAACTGAAGAAACCGGTGAACGTGCACCAGAAAATGCGGAAACTATCATCATGGTAGATGCAGCGTTGCACGCTGTAGATGAAATAATGACCGACCACCCTGAAGCTTTACTCTACGGACAGGACGTTGGACATAGACTTGGAGGTGTATTCAGAGAAGCTGCTACGTTAGCTCAGAAACACGGGAGAAACAGAGTATTTAACACTCCAATACAAGAAGCATATATCATAGGATCTACTGCTGGTATGAGTGCTGTAGGCTGCAAACCAATCGTGGAAGTACAGTTTGCTGACTATATTTGGCCAGGAATAAATCAGCTTGTCACAGAGCTCTCGAAGAGCAGCTATCTCAGTGGAGGGAAATTTCCCGTACAAAGCGTAATTCGGGTTCCTACGGGAGCTTATGGAGGAGGCGGACCATACCATAGTGGCACCAATGAATCATCCATCCTTCCAATAAAGGGCATTAAGATAGTGTACCCAAGTAACGCAGCAGATATGAAAGGTCTGATGAAAGCTGCCTTTTATGATCCAAACCCAGTGGTGATGTTTGAGCACAAAGGTATCTACTGGAGTAAAGTACCTGGTACCGAAGGAGCGAAATCAAAAGAACCGTCAAAGGACTATATGATTCCTCTCGGAAAAGCTAGGGTGCATAAAAATGCAAATGCCGAAGCTATTGAATACGGTGAGTCTATGGTTATAGTTACCTACGGCATGGGCGTTTGGTGGGCGGATAATGCCTCTAAGCAGTTTGAAGGGAAAATAGAAATCCTTGACTTGAGAACATTGAGTCCTTGTGATGATGAGGCAATATATGAAGCTGTCCAGCGACACGGTAAAGCTATGATTCTAACAGAAGAAACGCTACATAATTCATTCGCACAGGCCACAGCAGGTCGTATTCAAGACAACTGTTTTCAGTATCTCGATGCTCCTGTGAAGTGTGTGGGTAGTCTCAACGTGCCTGCAGTTCCATTGAATGTCGACTTGGAAAAAGAAATGCTTCCAAATGCTGACAAAGTAGCTTCTGCAATTCAAGAGCTTTTAGAATACTAAATGAAAATCCTAAGAGTAGGAGGAGTACCTGAACATTTCAACTATCCGTGGCACTACGGAATTGAAAATAACATCTTTGACTCATATGGTCTTCGCATAGACTGGAGTGATATAAAGGGTGGAAGCGGCGAGATGTGTCGAAAATTGGATGAGGATGAGCTTGATGTAGCCTTAGTCTTGACAGAAGGAATTGTAAAACACATTCTCTCGGGAAGTGATGCACGTATTATTCAACAATATGTAAAATCTCCTTTAGTCTGGGGTGTTCACGCCGCCGTAGGAAGAGAGCTCGCTCCAAATGACTTGAGTGCGATAAGATTTGCACGATCTAGATTCGAAAGTGGAAGTCACTTGATGGCATATGTCCACGCTGAACAAAACGGATATAAATTGACAGAAGATAACTTCGTCACTGTAGGAAATATCGATGGAGCTATGGATGCATTTTCAAAAAATCAAGCAGACATTTTACTATGGGAAAAGTTTATGACCCAGCCTTATGTTGACCAAGGTCAGGCTGATAGAATTGATTTATGTATCAGTCCATGGCCGTGTTTTGTGATGACAGGTTCGGGTAAGTTCCTGCTAGAAAATCCAGATTTAGTAGACCCTTTAAGTTAAGCTATCATCAAATCTTCTGACCACGTTACCCTGCTTGAAAATACCATAGTAAATATTGCTAAAATGTATGAACTTGATCAAGAGCAAGTGGAATCTTGGTATAGCTCAGTCAAATGGCAAACCTCGAAGTGGGTTTCGGACAAGATGCTAAAAAATGTAAATAACACACTGCATCGTATAGGTCTCCTTCAAAATGAAGTACTCAAAAGTAGAGAATTGTGTTCTACTTCGACTAAGATTTATTAGACTATAAGATAGTTAGGCAGTCTGTACTGACTTTAGATTTTCGAGTATATTCTCTACTAATAGCTCTAAACCGTACTTTTCTTTCCAATTCCAATGTGCACGAGCTATAGAATCGTCTATACTTTGAGGCCAACTACTAGCTATCTTCTGCCTGTGGTCGATGTCATAAGACAACTCAAATGTTGGTATATGTTTTAGGATTTCAGAAGCTAATTCTTCTGGATTGAATGATACTCCAGCAATGTTGTAGCTACTTCTTATCTTAATGCTATATGAAGGGGCTTCTGTGATTTCTATGGTGGCTCTCACTGCATCTTCCATATGCATCATAGGTAATGTAGTCTCAGCATTCAAAAATGAGGTGTAGGATTGGGTCTTCAGAGCCTGGTGAAAGATGTCTACGGCATAGTCTGTTGTTCCTCCACCTGGTAGTGACTTCCATCCGATTAGTCCTGGATACCGTATGCTTCTTACATCTAAATTATATCGCATATTGTAGTATTCACAATATCTTTCCCCTGCTAATTTGGTGATGCCATAGATCGTATTGGGTTCCAGAATAGTGCTCTGTGGTGTATTGACAGGTGGAGTGGTAGGTCCAAATACAGCTATCGAACTTGGCCAAAATATTTTTTTTACATCGTACTCAAGACACGCATCAAAAATATTAAACGTTCCGTCCATATTGAGCTCCCAACCGAGCTTTGGTTTTGCTTCGGCGGTGGTAGAAAGTAGTGCAGCTAGATGATAAACTATAGTTGGCTTATGTTTTCTAAATACATTTTGTATTTGACCTTTGTTAAGGACATCTAGTATCTCAAAGCTACCATTCGAAAAGACAGCATTATCTGAGGTTCTAATATCACTAGCAACTACGTTAGCTTCACCATATATTTTCTGAAGGTTTTCAACTAGCTCTATCCCTACTTGACCGCAAGCTCCAATTACCAATATTTTATCTTTCATCTATGCTGATTCACTCTTTGATACAAATGTAATAAATCGAGTATACTCAATTAGTGCCATTTTTTTTCTCCTGCGGGTATCTCTATTTTAAGATGATTCTCTACTGGAGGAATAGGACAAGAAAAGTCTTTATTATAGGCACAGTAAGGGTTGTAGGCAAGATTGAAATCTATCAGGGGATTCTCCAAATCCGCTAACATAAAATTCAAGTATCTTCCGGCACCATATGTTGTATTCCCATTTGTAAGGTCTCTGAATGGTAAGAATAAATAATTGGTGTCTTCTAAATTTTGATAAACGGTCAACTCTTGCTCGGCACCTTCCAACATAAAGCTCAAGATTCCAAACCTTTTATACTCAGGAAGTCTATCTGTACTGGTTTCCATTTTAAAAACCTCACCATTCTCAATGGGTTTAAACTTGGCCTCTATACGATACGATTCATTTGGTTCAAAATACTTTAATCTGCCAGTAGCAGACACATCTTTTTTCTCTAGTACCCCATTGGCTCCGCTTAAGAACATAGCCGAGGTGCTGTCCCTGAAATGAGTTGCTTTCTTCTCATATTCAGTCATATTCTTAGTTTTTTTCTTCTCCATGTCAACAGACTGAGTCTTCCACTTACTTGTATTATCACAAGAAATAAGAGCCAATACCAATATCAATAAGTACGTTTTTTTTATCATTTTTTTAAGTCAAAAGAGTGTGCATATCCAACTTGTACCGCCAGGTTTGGTGGCAACATGCTACCAAACAGTGCAGAACCTACCGTAAAATCGATTGCATTTTTATCGTTTAACGTTTTTCGAGCTGACAGGTTTACAGTTACCATTTCTGACCAAAATCCAGCTTCATAATACAATATTGATTCTGACACATACTCGCCCTGCACCCAAAATGTAGGAGTAATATATGCCCCAATTAGTGCAGCTGCATTAAATCTATTGCCATAAATATCTGGGCTAAAACCAACTGTACCTGCAGCTATAACCTTATCTGTAATAGAATATCTCCAAAGTATATCAGTAGAGGCAAACAGCCATCTATTTTGCTCTGTTAGTTGGTCATTTATTTTGTAAGTACTCAGCGAGAATAGCCCTGAAAGACTAAACTTTTCTCCTTGATAAAGCCGCTGCTTAATCCCGAGGCCAAATAGGCCATCTGTACCTGAAGAAGAATAGTCCGCAGAATCTTTAAGTAAAGTGCCAGAGACAAGACTAATACTAGGTAATGACAGTCTTAACTCGGTTCTTTCAGCTATTCCGTATCTAAGCACTCCTATTGGTAAACTGTATTGTTGGAACTCTAGTAAGCAACCTTCAAAATCTTCCGTAGCAAAAGTAGGAGCTGCTCCATTATCCGCATAAAAATAGTGCAACCCTCCTTCGAATTGTAGTGTCTTACTCGGCACTACATTCACACTATTTGTGAAAGCTGGTCTATCCGTATCTATTTGACCACGTACTAGATTGAATAAGAATACAAATGTAATGAATAAGGTAAATCTCATATTTTTCAAATTTATGGTTCTAGTTTTCTATCCCTTCTAACATAAACAAGAAAGTAAACTCCTTGACGGTTTCTTTGAGAGACTCAAATCTTCCGCTTGCTCCACCGTGGCCTGTATCCATATTACAATCCATAATAAGAATATTATCATCCGTTTTTAGTTCTCGTAGTTTTGCTATCCATTTTGCCGGCTCCCAATATTGCACCTGGCTATCATGCAGTCCTGTGGTGATGAGCATATTAGGATAAGTTTTTGCCTCCACATTATCATAAGGGGAGTAGCTTTTTATATAGTGATAATATTCTTCATCATTTGGATTTCCCCATTCGTCGTATTCACCTGTGGTAAGCGGGATACTATCATCTAGCATGGTAGTCACTACATCCACAAATGGAACTTGTGCTATGACTCCTCTCCATAATTCAGGTCGCATATTGATCACTGCTCCCATTAATAAACCGCCTGCACTTCCGCCTTGAGCATAAAGTTTTTCAGGCGTTGTAATGCCTTCCTTGATTAAATTCTCTGCACAGTCTATGTAATCGTTAAATGTATTTTTCTTGTTAAGTAATTTACCATCATCATACCATTGTCGACCCATGTCTTCTCCACCTCTTATATGTGCTATGACGTAGACAAATCCTCTATCTAAAAGAGTTAATCTAATGGAACTAAAATATGGATCAAGTGAGTGACCGTATGAGCCGTAAGCGTATAGCAGGGTTGGTCTGTCTTTTAGCCCCTCCTGGTTATGACCAGGGGCTATTTTGTGATAAACTATACTCATTGGTACTTTCACTCCATCTCTAGCAGTTACTAATATACGTTTGCTATCATAAAGTTCTTCTTCATATCCCCCTATAACCTCTTGTTGTTTCAGCAGGGTCTTTTCTCCAGTATCCAAATTATAGTCAAACACACTACTTGGTGTAGTCATACTCGTATACCCAAATCTTAAAATATTGGTCTCAAACTCGGGATTGACACTTGACCAGCAATCATATGTTTCGGAATCGAATTGCATGTAGTGCTCTTCTCCATTTTTCTGATTGATAATCCGTATATGATTCTGACCATCTCTACGCTCTTCCACTACCAAATGGTCACTAAAAAGCTCTAATCCTTCTATAAGTGTATCCTCTCTATGAGCCATCACCTCTTCCCAGTTACTACGTTCTGTAAGTACTTCATCAGTTTCCATTAGTCTAAAGTTTTGTGCATCCCAGTTCGTTAGCACATACCACTTATTCTGAAAATGACTAATGTCATATTCTACTCCTCTTATTCTAGGCTGAAATATTTTAAACTCATCTTCGGGTCTATCCGCTGGAACAAATTGATACTCACTCGTAATGCTAGCCCCACTACTTATGATGATATATTTCTGGCTTTTGCTTTTATCTACTCCACAATTGAATGTATCATCAGTCTCTATATATCTGACCTTGTGTTCTTTGGTAAGAATGTTGTAAGACATTATCTTGTAGCTACGTAGCGTAGTCTCATCTCGTAACGTATAGAAAATAGTCTGATTATCATTAGCCCAAGTAGCACCTCCAGTTGTTCCTTTGATTTCCATATCTAAGTACTCCCCTGTTTCTAGGTTTTTCAGCTTAAGGGTATAGATTCTTCTACTGACCGTATCTTCACTAAATGCACAAAGCTTATTATTTGTGCTAATGCTAAAATTGCCTAGCTTGTAGTATGTGTGATCCTTAGCCATTTCATTCACATCAAAAATGATCTCTTCCTCTCCTACATTATCTAACTCACCACTTCCTTTTTTTCTACAAAAAATAGGGTACTCTCCCTCCGTGATAAATCGGGTATAATGCCAATAACCATTTTTGCGATAAGGTACGCTTTCATCATCCTTTTTGATGCGACCTATCATCTCTTCATACAGGTCTTTCTGAAAACTTTCTGTCGGTTTTAAAATACTCTTGGTATAGGCATTTTCCTTGTTTAAATAGTCTATTACTTTTGGGTCCTCACGTTGATTCATCCAGAAGTAATTATCGACTCTTGTGTCTCCGTGTATCTTGAGTTCTTTTGGGGCTTTTTGGGCTACCGGTGGTTGCATAGTGCAATGATAACTGATAGAATAATAGAATAATGTAAGAATGGAATAATAGAAGGATTGGGTTGCTAGTCCTCGAGCACAAATGAAAGACCTATGGACCACTTTGGTAATTCAGGTAAAGGGCTATCTATAAAATCTAAAGCTCTATACTCAATCTGAATAGCTACCGGGCTATGTCCTGATCTCAAAAAAATCTAAAAGCCTTAAACTGATGAATGCTCTTCTGACTTACTTTTAGACCATCTTGGATTCCTGCACATCTTGCAGCAACAGGCAGTTTATATCTCACACCAAGTTCTGTAAAAAAACCTCTAGAAAGTGGAGTCTGAAGATCATAAGTGCTGTATCTCAATAAGCCGCCTATTTCTAATCCAAAGTTCGAAATCCTCTCCTTGTCTGCATCTTCCAATATTGAGAGCGAAGGATTATCCACTCTAAAAAAATCATAATACCCACCTATGAGTGCTCCTACATTAAAATATTTTAGCCCATCTGTCCATTGTATACCTCCAATACTATGAGACATACCAAAACCTCCAATTCTCATCTCATCGAAAAAATCTGATGTATAAAGTGAAGTAAAATTAGATTCTACTATTTGATAAGAGCATTCATTATAATCCTCTGTCAAACAAGTATTTGAATAGTACCACGTTGAGATAATCACTTCCATAATAGAATCCTGATGAGCCAATAAGCCATCATATCTTGTGTTTCTTCCTGATACGTGCTCTACGAAAAGCGAATACACTCCATCGGGTAGACTATCAAAACGTATATCTTCATAATCTGACCATCCGATGGAAACAATGTTTCTGTTGTCCTTTTTCAAATAGACAGTCAGCGAATCTCCGTCCTCAAAAAAATCATAGCTATCCAAAGTGACAATTATACCATTGAATTGAGCAAATGAATATTCATAAAACCCTAAAGCTAAAAAGATTAATAAATACCTCAATTCTTTCAAAGATAAACAAGAATATAACTGTAAATCTAAGCTCATGTAACCACTTAGGTCAGCAACAAATAGCAATGACATCTCAAACACCTATATTTAAATAGTGCGATTTTCTTTCTCTTTGATACTACTACTGTTTGTATTTTCCGCAATTGCTCAAAAGCAAATATCTGATTATCGTTACTCTATAGGGTACTTTGGGAACAACCTCTGGAATGAAGGTGTTAATGTCGGTATGGAAAAGCTCAGATCAGATACTACTTACTTCAACAAAAAAGGTAAGACAAGGACTGTCAATAAAAACTATGCAGCCAATTTTGGATTTTACAATGACTCCGAAAGTCATCTTGGTATGTTTCTTACAGCGGGGTGGTCAAGAAGAAAAATGCTAAAAAATAGATTCAACCCCACAAGTTCTCTGCAGCCATTAGGTATTTACCGATCTTTTTTACCTGAAACATATAAAGTCAATGAAGATGGTGAAGTTAGAAAAGTGTTTTTACCAGGTAGATTCTATCTCGCTCCTAACGTGAGTGCTGGTATTGGTAGAATGGGAAGATGGCATCCTGATAATAGCTGGTATGTAAAACTAAATATCACCACGCTTCTTCCGTATAGCAGAGCAATATTTCCTTGGTGAACATAGAGTTTGGGTATCACTTTAATATCAATTCAAAAATCCATGAATAAGTACACCTTTATTATTACCCTCTTCTGCTCAATTCTATTTTCGTGCCAGAAAGAATCCGTAGATGATATCTTGGATGAGACTATATATGTTCGCCATCAATGTGCTGACATGCCGGCTTACGTCCACGGGAATCAAGAGAATAAAACACTTTTAGTAGTCATACAATGTGCAGGAAGTTTTGGCCTATCATTAAGAGATGAACACTTCAACAATAGACTAGAGGATGACTTCGTAGTCGTATACTTTGATTCGAGAGGTCAGAGTATGTCACAGGGACACTACAAGAAACCTGAAAATATAATAAATCTGATGGCAAGTGATGTCTCCGCATTGACCAAAGTACTCAAACATAAATACGGTGAGGATATTACACTTTTTCTAATGGGGCACAGCTTAGGAGGTCTTATCACTTGTGAAGCCCTTATCAATAATGACTTGAAAAGTGAATATAACGGCTGGATTAATGTAGATGGATTGTTAGACATGCCTAGTGTGAAAGGTGATAGAACTGAATTGCTTTATAAAACTGCTGAAGAGCAAATAGATATAGGGAATAGCGTCTCCCATTGGAAGGGAATTCAAAAAGTACTTCGAGATATAGATATTGATACAGAAGATGCACACCAAAAAATTCTAAACCAAGCCGTTATTGCATACAAACTCATTGCAGAAGATCAAGTGGTTCTTGGCAATTCTAGCATAGAACGCACCTATCAAAACATCATAAAGAATAATCCAATCACGTGACAAGCCATGCATTTGTTTAACAGACCTGAAAACTATGTGATAGATAATGACTACTTTATTCTCAATGAGCTTGATCAAATCACTATTCCCACTAAATTTATTTATGGTAAAAATGATTTCAGTGTGCCCCCAGAGGTTGGTAGTGATGCTTTAAGAAAAATAAGTTCTACGGAAAAAGAGCTGAGTACATACGAACGCTCTGCCCATCATCCATTCATATCTCAAGGTGGTATCTTTGTACAAGAAGTGAAAAACTTCATAAATCAGTACAAATAGTTCATTTTTAATCTTCTTAGCTGACCCTATCCACATTCATCTAAACGATAAATAATCTACTTTTGTTATTAATCTAGCCGTGCTACACTATACAATACATAATCATTCTCTTGAAAGCGAATGGGTGACTTTCATCCACGGAGCAGGAGGTAGTAGTAGTATTTGGTACAAACAAGTTCGTGCTTTTCAGAAGCATTACAACGTACTCCTCATTGATCTACGAGGTCACGGAAAATCTAAAAAACCTATTTACGAAAAGTTGAAACGTTACCAATTTGATAATATTGGGGATGAGGTAATAGAAGTACTTGACCATCTCAAGATTAAATCTACCCACTGGGTAGGTATCTCGCTGGGAACCATTGTTATACGAGAAATAACGGAGCGATTTCCCGAGCGAACACAAAGTATGATAATGGGTGGAGCTATAATGAAAATGAATCTCCGTGGACAAGTACTTATGAGATTAGGTGTATTGCTCAAGTCTGTAGTTCCTTACCTCCTGCTCTATAGATTATTTGCACATATTATCATGCCAAGAAAGAGCCATCAAGAAAGCCGAAATTTATTCATCAATGAGGCTAAGAAGCTTTATCAAAAAGAATTTAAACGATGGTTTACACTTGTCGCAGACATTAATCCACTTCTGAAGTACTTTAGATTCAATGATAGTGGTAAACCTACCTTATACATTATGGGCGAAGAGGACCACATGTTTCTTCCAAGTATTTCCAAAATAGTGAAAGACCACCAGAGTGCAACCTTACACGTAATCCCTGCTTGTGGACACGTAGTCAATGTAGAGCAACCGCATATTTTTAATGATGTAGCAGTTGGATTTTTGAGAGGAGTTTAACTGTTTTACTTGACTAATTTCTTAGCACCGGCTGATAAGGATTTTTTCGTTTTACAACCAAACTCAGAGAATCTAGTTCTGTTTTGATAAAATCTAATGACCAAAGCTCACAATAGTATATATCGCCATTGAATTTTAGCATTAGTATTTTGGTTTCTGGGAGAAATTGATAAGATTCATTGGAGTACTTCCTGTACTTCACTCGCCCAAAAATCGAGTCCCAAATCCGCTCGAAAATAAACACTTGACCACACCATTTAAAACTTCTCACCATCCTCAATCTATTCTTTTTGTCGAAGTAGAATCCTTCTAACTTAACACCCCTTTTAAGTATAATACTATCTCCATTGTCAAAATATAGAAGTAGAGGCGAATCAAAATTTTCAACAAAAAAATGCTTTTTTAACAGCTCTTTCTCAGTAATGCTCTGGCGGTTTCCAAAAGCAGTGTAAAAAATTAACACTACGAATAAAACTCCTCTCATTCCAACAAATCACATTCGAAAATATCCTGTGGTGAAATCATTTCGTGATCTAATGGAATGTCAGCACCATACCTTAGATTCAGTTGATCTTTTACTTCCTGGCTATTTAGATTGTATTCTTTCAGTTTTTTGCGTGCACCTACTTCTATGCCTGCTCCCCTTTTATATATTTTCCAAACTAACTCACTGCAATACAGACGATCATCTCCCCAATCAAAGAATATATCGTAATTCTTTCCTATGAATGACTCTCCAATCTGCCACATCTTGGTCCCTACTTTTTCGGTTAAAATCTCGGAATTTTTTAGGCGTTTCATCGTGTACTTACCATCTGTACCTCTAGCAAACCACTCATCTATTGGTGTGACTTTCACGGGCTGAACGGCTTCCAGCACCATCCGCTCATCATTAATGTTCATCACTATACCACAATGGCTAAAGTCAGAACCTGTCGCAAGTTTTATCGCCTTACTCTGGCTAGATTCTGAGTCTTGAAATACGATATCACCATTTTGCCAATCTTTTTCTGAGGCATACTTTTCTACATCTACTGCACTGATAGTCAGCAGGGAAAAACTTATAAGAACATATACCTTATTCATACGCATAGAACCAAATACTACGTTCACCATCTATTACATCTGTACTTATCCTTTGCATAGATCTGCCAAAAGCATCGTACTTATAAGTCACTCTGTTCTCAGATTTCAGTTCACCTTTTCGGAATGTCTTAGTCACATCCGCTATTAACTCACCATTACCATCATAACCCTTAACATATTCAGAAGCTAGTGCACCTTTTATATAGTATTTTGACACTCTTTTGCTCAAGAGGGTATCGTTCTTGTAGGTATGTTGCACCTCATAGTTCAGTCTGTCATCTGGGCCACTTGTGCTTTTATAATACAATATTGTCTTATACCGACTGTATCTATATATGGTTTTAGTAAGCACGCCTTTGGGGCTCACTAAATGGTAAACCGATGTATAGCTGCTATCCTTGTCATACTGTTTACTTACACATATAGTAGATGTTTCCTTGTGTTTTTTTACCTCTACTCCTTCATCTTTACATTGGTAATCCCAAACATATTTTGTCTTTCCTTTTCCATTGTACACTGTTGTTTTCTTCTGACTTTGATTTGGATGAAATTCATTTATCCAAGTGTATTTGAGCTTTCCTTTTCTGTAGTAACGATCAGTACTATTTAAATTTATAGTATCTCTTTCACCTATTAAAATCTGATTTGTTGTATCTCCCTTCTCATTGAGAACAACTACTTGTCTTGAGTAACTGTATTTGCCAAACTGTTGGTTCATCTTTTTGTGCTCCTTGAGCTTTCCCTTTTCACGGTAAATGGTCTCTCGTCTGCCGTCTACACCTTGTAAATACTCGTAGCTTTTTTCCACTGGCTTTCCCTTTTTAGCACTTTCATATCTTACTACTTCACCGTCCTGATTGAAGGTATACCTATATATATATGAGCCGACTTTTTCTCTTTTCCTTTTTTACTAATAGTCGTGTGATTCAAGGTAAAGCTATCTATACCCCTT
>ERZ1047472.2088-NODE-2088-length-14626-cov-4.940292_pt1 | contig 14626 bp, 11 predicted proteins | sample MGYA00383095_ERZ1047472 | MGnify/ENA primary metagenome ERZ1047472 (study PRJEB29581, sample SAMEA5548365) | metagenome | biome: marine; feature: coastal; material: water | depth 1 m | study: Short-term variability in the microbial, nano- and picoplankton...
AAGCTATCAACTTTTCGCGCTCATCAAGAAACGCGGTCCAGGCCTCTTCTTTATTTGATGCGGCCTCAAAACCACCAGCCCCTCAGTGAGGAATCATAAAAGGGACTGACGACACCACAAAGAAAAAGTCGGCGACACTCTTATCCATGCTTTCCATGAGCCACTTTTGCTGGTCCATTCCAAGCATGGTGAGATTTGGTTGGTGCGGACGGCTTGTATCATGCATTTGCCTGGCACCACGAGTATCGAGCAGAAAAAACTCACAGTTTGCGACTCGAAAGCTCCCATAGCTACGACGACCAATTGAATATTCAACTTTTCCATCAACAACCGGTACGGGGAAAATTCGAACTCGGTGCTTATCGAGGACCTCACGGATTTCATACACCCGTGAATTTGGATCACCAAGCGCATCATCGTCATATCTCAAGTCATTCACACCGGCCTCTGGAGTTCCCCAATGCACGTGAAGATTCAACATTTCATCTAACGGAAGAGATGTAAAATCTGCATTGGTATCAACAAGAATATCGCTGCCAGTTGCAAGCTCGGCCTGACCATGGTGAACAGAGTGTGGAAACGCCGCTGGATTCGCCCAGCCGAGATAATCAAGCCATGCCCTTGTCCCAATATCTCGAAAGACCGCGCGACGATTCCGGCGACCCGTACTTCCTGCCCCCCAGATATCGTTGACGAGTTCATGATCATCGAACGTAAAAAAACCAGGCACGTTTCGGTGCCATGCTGAGAGATTCGTACCTCGATCAAGATAGAGCTTATAATTTTCCCATACACCAACAATGGTTGGCATATCACGGACAACGTCCGGCAGCTGTTCGACATCGACTCCCTGCTTATCAGCCCACGCGTCAACTGGCGTTGTACGGAGTTCTTCGTACAACCAATCTCCGTTCATGATCTGAAAATCAACCTCATCGGCGTGTTTTTCAAGTAATGTTGCGTACGTCGGCAGACTTGGACCAATCCCGTGTAATGGGTTTTGGTTTGCACACGATCCAAATGTGAAAGAGAAATTAAAGAGCCCACGCGGATTATGTTTTTGGTCACGCAGAGCATTGCTGTCAGGAAGGGTGCGAAATGTTGCAGGCACACCAGTTGGATTCCCGTCAATGAAGACACTAGCCACATATTCTGTATCCGGATCAAGACCATAAAGTGTAGTCCATCCCGTAAAGTCATGAGCAGCTGTGGTTTCAATACTTTCTGAAATACCGTTTAGTAATGCTGAATCTTTCCCAAAATGAAACTCAATCGTTCCTGGTCCATTCGTGCGAGCCCATATTCGTACACTTGAACTCGTCACCTCACCAAGAAGTGGGCCATGCGTTACCACGCTCACCATTTCTGCAGCTTCTACTGAAACGGAAAGCACACTACTTACGAGCCCGAGAACATACGGAAATACAAATCGCGACACACGTTTGTTTTTCATAGAAATAAAATCTCTAGAGTACGAAAAGAAAGGAAAGGAGTACTTTCGTAAGAACTCCTTGCATAACACGTTCTTCTGCAGTCTACCCATTCAAGAAAATCAGCAAGTACGAATATGCTTACGGCGACACGTCCCAAAAGAGGCACCACGCATCCTCAGCAGACTCTTCTACAGGAAGGTCTAGTAATGTCTCTTGTGGTTCGTCACGATACTACACATGCAGAAACCAGATCTCACAATAAACGACCTCGCAGCTGATTTTCTTCAGTGTCCGGACCGTCATGACACCGGTGCGGAAAAATGGGATCGCTATCAGGGCAGAACAACAGCAACGGGAAAGGAAATACTTCCATTCTGGGTAGCAGACATGGACTTCCAATCACCCGACGTTGTACTCGATGCAATTCACAAAAGAACGGACCATGCTGTCTTTGGCTATACACATGAGACGCCAGGCTTCGCATCGACGCTAACCACGCATCTCCGTGAACAACACAACTGGCAGATTGATCCATCATGGGTCATTGGTGTACCAGGCATTGTGACAGGACTTTCTATCACCGCTCGACTCTTATCCCAACCAAGTGATGGCATCCTGACCCTGACACCGGTCTATCAGCCTTTTCTCTTTCTTCCAAAGCTTGCAGAGCGGCGAAGTGTGCGGGTCCCCTTGCATGCCGATGTCACCGCACAACGATGGACCATCGATTGGGAATTACTTGAAGCGGCCATGACGCCCGATGTGAAAATCTTTTGGTTGTGTCATCCGCACAATCCAACAGGCAAAGTCTTTACTCGAGAGGAACTACTCCGAATTGCAGATCTATGTGAAAAACATGGAGTGACCGTTGTCAGTGATGAGATCTGGGATGATCTTATCCTCGATGGTTCGAACCACATTCCATTTGCTAGTCTTGACCACCCGGCAGCACGTCGATCGATAACATTTGTTGCTGCCTCAAAAACATGGAATATTGCTGGTCTCGGCTGCGCCGCCGCCATTGTTCCAAACAAAGATTTTCGACACCAATGGCGACAGGCTGGAGGAGGGCTTGTCCCCATGGTCAACCCACTTGGCTATACCGCCTCGGAGGCAGCATGGAAAGATGGTGACGCGTGGCGTCAAAAACTTCTAGATGTCTTGAAATACAACAAACAACACGCTGTCCGTGCAATTCAAGACATACCGGGCATTTCTTGCATACCACCACAAGCAACGTATCTCCTTTGGATCGACTGCAACGAGTGGATCGCTCGTCAACCTCCTGATAGAAACCAACCACAACACGTTTGCGAAAAAGCTGGCATCGGACCATCAAATGGAAACGAATTTGGAGGTCCAGGGTTTCTACGACTCAACTTTGGTTGCCCACCCGCCTTACTACAGGAAGGTCTCGAGCGATTACGAGACGCGTTTGGTGCATACGAAACTTCTGATCAGTAGTGCCGTTAATTAAGGGCCCGAATAGTATTGATCAAGCAAAAGTACTGAGGTGTTGAGCTTGAGAAGAAAGAAGAATCTTTTTAATGCATTTTGGGAGAGCGTCTTTCTTTGATACGCTGAACTTGGGGTTTTTGGGATACAGTGTCCCCCCCCCCCGTAATCACATAACTAAAGGTGACCTATGCGAATCGTAACCACATGTTTACTTATTGCTTTGACTTGCCTTGCACTATCTGTTTCAGTGAGCGGTATTGCAAGGGCTGAAGAAAAGGCAAAGAAGAAGCCTGACCCAGCCAAAATGTTTGAAAAGAAAGATGCCGATGGTGATGGTTTCCTCACGCTTGATGAGTTAAAGAACGGCATGAAAGGAAAGTCACTAGAAAATGCAGAAAAACGATTTAAGAAACTTGACGCAGATGGAGACGGGAAAGTCTCTCTCGAAGAATTGAAGGCTGGCCTCACCGCTGGCGGCCAAAAAAAGAAGAAAGACTCATAATTTTGTGAATTTGTGAGTATTTAAGGAATTTAGACGCACTGTTCTACCTAGAAACCATGTTGCTGTCTTGCCTATTATCTCTTTGAATAGAAGAATACTGGTGAGCCACAACCTGTTGTGGCTCACCAGGTTATTTTGAAAGACATCTGGAAGGACCGTTCATATGAACACATCTCTGTTAAATTTGAAAAGTTACTTTCAGCTAAGCAACAGGCTGACTCGAGCAGGTCTTCTTGTTGTCTTCTCTGCTTTTTCATTATTTTTTATTACCGATGCAGTACATGCGCAAACCCGTGCTGCCATGCAAAAACGATTGCAGGCAGCAAAACAGTCACAAAAGCAGTGGACACCTCCACCGATTCGGCTGCCGGAAGCCGTTATTGAAAAGCCAAAAGATCAAATACTTTCTGTCAAAGAGATTGATCGAGACACCAGTGCCCGAAAGAACGTCACAGATGCAGCGGGTGCAATTGACTCTATTCTAGAAAGTGAATGGTCTGCGGCTGGTATTTCTCCGGGTGACAAGCTCACTGATGAACAGTTTGTACGGCGAGTCTATCTAGACCTTGGTGGCCGAATTCCAAGGCTTGATGAGGTAAAAGCGTTTCTTGATAAATCCAGTCAACAGAAACGCCTTGATCTTGTTGATGATCTCTTGACCAGTCCTGATTATGTCAGCCATTTCTACAACTTCTGGGCAGATATTCTGCGCCTGAAAGAGCGACCCGATAAAAACACGCTCATCTTTGAACCCTACATGGACTGGGTGAAGCAATCGATTGCTGAAAATACTCCGTATGATAAGTGGGTGTTCTCAATGCTCACAGCAGATGGAAAAATCTGGGACAACCCAGCAACCGGTTACCAACTGCGTGATCGTGGTATGGCACTACCATATATCGATAATACTGTGCGCGTATTTCTTGGTACACAAATTGGATGTGCCCAATGCCATGATCATCCTTTCGACAAGTGGACTCAAAAACAGTTCTACGAACTTGCTGCATTGACAAGCGGTACCCGTGATCGTGTTTTTGCAGGTAAAGGTGGTGGTGGCATGTCATCAATGATGGGCATGGGCATGCAGGCGCAAGCAGGAAATGCCAAGAAGCTCGCTAAGGAACTCAACGAAGCCCGCAAGAAAAGGGAAGTTTCAACTGCTACTATTCAATTTCTCAGGCTGAATGCAACGTCTGTCAACTTCAAACCCACACCGCTCAAGCTGCCTCATGACTACCAGTATGATAATGGGGCACCAAATGAGAAAGTTGATCCTGCAGTGTTGTGGGGGAAGATTCCGGAGCAACACAAAAATAGTGACGGCCGCACACAGTTTGCCGCTTGGCTGACAGCTCCTGATAATAGACAGTTTGCACGAGCGATCGCTAATCGCTTGTGGAAAAAAATGTTCGGTGTGGGTGTGGTTGAACCGGTTGATGACTTTCAAGACGGCAACATTCCGGTTTCAGAGAAACTTCTAGAGCATTTAACTGATGAAATGCTCCGTTTGAATTTTGATATCCGTGAGTTTATTCGCATTGTTGCCACGACAAAAGCTTGGCAATCACGAGCCATTCTTTATGATCCGACGGCTGCTGAGCCATTTCTCTTTACAGCTCCAGCGCTCAAGCGCTTGTCTGCAGAACAACTGTGGGATTCGACTCTCACGCTTGTTGCCAATAATGAATGGGCATTTCAACGACCATCGGCTAAGGACGTCAAAAAGATTGCTGCCGTTGATCTTGGTACAACACAAATGGAAGAATTCGTGAGTATTTGGAAAGACTACAACAGTGAGTTAGGCCGAGGCGGATACACCAGAAAAATCCGTGAGGTTGCTGGCTACAAAGATCAGTTGCTAGTGCGATCAAGTGAATTGCCTTTACAGACATTGCCCTTAAGCCACTTCTTAATGCAGTTTGGTATTGGTGATCGTGACTCAATCCAGAGTAGTAGTGAGGGCGCAACAGTGCCTCAGGTATTAACCATGTTCAATGGTTGGACCACACACACGATGCTCGAAAGAGGATCGGTGATTTACGACAGTGTTGCAAAACAGAAAACATCAAAAGGTGCCATCGACACAATCTTTTTAACCATTTTAGGACGACGTCCAACGGTAACTGAGTTGGGGCTATCGCGTCGGGAGATTGAAACAGCCGCGCAAAATCCAGCGGCTGGCTGCGGCAACCTCATTTGGGCACTGCTTAACACCAGAGAATTCATGTTTATTCAGTAATATGCCGTTTCGACTACCCTATCCATCAAAAAGAGCATCCAGAGCGTTCTAAGTGTCCACATCGATTGGGGGGTTTTTCAAACTTAAAATAACCAGGGTATGGATATGTAAAATCGTGGACAAAAATATACAAATTTTTGTGTCATAAATACTAAGAAGTGACCTTATTTATTAGAGTTTCCGCTTCCTGTAGATGCTGATGTTAGCTAAAATGGAGTGGTCATTGCCTATCTGAGCAATGCCTAAATATGGTCTTATTTTGAGGATTTTTATATGGCTGGCTGTGCACACAAAAAATTTCTAAGACCGCTCTTGTTTCCGATTGCTTGCTGCGTTGGTGCTCTGCTCTTGAATGCATCAATATGGGCTGCAGAGCCTAAGCAAGAAACCGAATGGAAACCCCCGAAATTACCCGAGGCTGTCACCGTCAAGCCGGAGGGTGTAGCACTCAATGTGTCACCTATTGATCGAAGTACACGACCTGAGATTGAGCAAGCAGCGGCACAAATTGATTCAATACTGCAGGCCTATTGGAATGAAAATAGCACCAAAGCTGGTGACAAAGCTTCTGACCATAAATTTGTCCGACGGGCTTATTTAGAACTCGCCGGTCGGATACCCACCATTGATGAAGCTCGTGCGTTCTGTGACTCGAATGATCGTGAAAAACGTGGAGAACTGATTGATAATCTCCTTGAGAGCCCGGGGTATGTCAGTCACTTTTACAATTACTGGGCAGATATCCTCCGGCTGAAGGAACGGCCAACTAGAGATATCTTTTTTGAGCCGTACATGGACTGGGTAAAGGCATCGATTGCCAACAATATGCCATATGACAAATGGGTGTACGCGCTACTGACTGCCAACGGCAGGGTTGTCGAAAACCCGGCGACCGGTTTTCAATTACGAGACGCTGGCATGCCATTAGCGTATGTAGACAACACAGTCCGAGTATTTCTTGGCACGCAAATAGGATGTGCGCAATGCCATGATCATCCGTTTGATCGCTGGACGCAGCAGGATTTCTACAAACTGGCTGCCCTTACAAATGGCAGTCGATTCTCAGCGAAACAGGTTCTGTTTGGTGGGATGGGTGGAACGTCGTTTGAGTCTGATGACTCTTCCAGTGACAGTATCCCTACGGCAGATTCACCATTCAAAGATGAAGATGACCTGATTCCAAATCTTGCCCGCCTTAACTACGGCATGCAAACAGCAATTGATGAAAAAAAGGTGGGTGGTGGAATTCGGAATTTTTACCGTTCAGCAACGATGATGATAAGCAGCATGGACAATGAGTTTCGGCTGCCACATGACTACCAGTATGACGATGGCCAACCTCTTGACGTTGTTGAACCCGCCGTACTGTGGGGGAAGATTCCTGAATACGCGGAAGACGAAGACAACCGGACACGTTTTGCGGCCTGGCTGACATCTGCAGACAACAGACAATTCGCCAGAAATATTGCCAACCGTATGTGGAAAAAAGTGATGGGTGTCGGACTTGTTGAGCCAATCGATGATTTCCAGGAAGGGAATATTCCAGCCATTCCAGAGTTGCTTGAACATCTCACCGACGAAATGCTTCGGCTCAAGTTTGATCTGCGTGAATTTGTCCGATTACTTGCATCCACTGAGACATATCAAAGTGTGGCCGTCATCTACGACCCGACAGCAGCCGAGCCACACCGATACGCTGGACCAGCACTCAAGCGAATGACCGCTGAACAACTCTGGGATTCCCTTCTCACATTGATTGCAACAAATGAGTGGGCCTATCAACGACCGACTGCACAAGACCTGCAAACTGTCTCCAGCATTGATATGTCAACTCTTGAGTACGACGAATTTGAACAGTCATTCAGAACTTACAATGAGTACATGCGGGATTTGGGTAGAGCTCGTAATAAAAACTGTGGCTTAAACGGACTCACACTCGTTCGCGCAAGTGAGCTTCCACAACCAAGCGGAGCGAGTCATTTACTCCGGCAATTCGGCCAAGGCGATCGAGAAGCAATAGAAACCGCAAAACAGTCTGCGACAGTGCCTCAAATTCTGACACTCTTTAATGGTTGGATGACCCACGCCATGCTGTCGAAAGGCTCCGTCATTTATGATTCGGTCTCTCAGCAAAAAACCCTTCAGAGCGCTGTTGATACAATCTTTCTTGCAATATTGACGCATGAACCTGATGCTGACATGCGGCGAGCTGCCGAAGCAGAGATTAAACAGTCTCCAAACCCCGCGATAGGTTGCGGCAATCTTATTTGGGCTCTTTTGAATACACGAGAATTTCTCTTTATTGACTAATCTAAATACAAATAGGCTCATTCAGCACGCGTTATCTTTTGATACCGAATGACCAATGAACCAAAACGCACATCACAAACACACCAACCGTCCACATGACAGGAGTCCATACTATGTCTCACAATCGTTATGCAAAATGTGCTGAAGATCGACACTCCAGGCGGGCCATTCTTTCGGGTATTGCCTCAACTCTTGGTGTCAGTCTTGTATCGCCGTGGTCGCGTATGCTCGAAGCAGCGCCCGTATCAAACGCTACAAAAGCAAAGAAGGTTATTTACTTCTATATGGGTGGAGCAATGAGTCATATTGACACATTTGATCCGAAACCTGATCAACCAGATATTCAAGGTGATGTCGGTGTTATCAAAACAAAAACACCGGGTATTGTCTTTGGCGAACACATGACCAATCTGGCGGAACTACAAGATAAACTTGCTGTTGTTCGTTCAATGACCACCGAGACCGCAGATCACAGTAAAGCACGGTACTGGTTGCAGACCTCGTACCCAATACTCAACAGTATTCGACATCCTTCAATGGGTGCATGGATTGCCAACGAAATGGGCAAGATGAACCCAGGACTGCCTCCGTATGTGTTAGTCAATAGTGGTGGAAATGGCCATCCTGGTGCAGGGTTTCTTGACCCGTCGCTTACGCCTGTCCCCGTCGCTGATCCAGAAAAAGGAATTGAAAACACAGAGCTGCCAAGCTATCTGACAGAAGCTGTTTTCAAACGCAGGCTCACACTTGCTGATCGTATCGATTCGAATTTCCGAAAACGTTACGCAGGGTATCAGCTTGAGTCGTACAACCAAATGTATAAAGATGCAGTCACGCTTATGGGTGGTACAGATCTAGAAGCATTCGATCTGACCAAAGAGTCTGACGAGGTACAAGAACGATACGGATCTTCCAAAGTAGGGCTTGGAGCGCTCCTCGCACGACGTTTAGTTGAGGCAGACGTCCGCTTCGTGCAAGTTGATTACGGTGGCTGGGACATGCACAATGACGTTGCCAGTAATATGGCAGATAAAGGCCCTGCCCTTGATCAAGCACTTGGTGCACTCATTCGAGACCTCGACAGCAGTGGCCTTCTCAATGAAACACTGATTGTTTTAGCGAGTGAGTTCGGCAGGTCGCCAGCCATCAATCAAAATGCTGGTCGTGATCATCACCCAGCAGCTTTTTCATATTTACTCGCAGGAGCTGGTATTCAAGGTGGTGCCGTCTACGGTAAATCTGATGAAAAGGGTCATGGCGTTGACGAAGACCCTGTTGGGCTTACAGATTTCAACAGTACCATCACAGTTGCATGCGGCCTTGATCCGAATAAAGAGCACTTTGCTCCGAATGGAAGACCGTTCAAAATTGGTGGCGGTGGCGACCCAATTTATGATGTTTTGTCCTAATAAACGACTATCTCAATGACCTCAGTAAAAGCCGTGAAGCCCTCTTGCCTCACGGCTTTTGCATTTCTAGATTCTCCGGCTAGAGAGTTCACATTGATTTCCAAACATCTCCGGAGAATTTCTTGTATGGCACGCTCCAAACAAAACTTTGCTCAGAAAATCCTTGGTCTGGTTAGCTATGGCATGCCTGCACCTGTTCGCCAGGTTGTCACTTCACGATGGATCGCATTGCTCATCGTTATTGTTGTCCCCATCCTGGTCGTGAGTGGTGTTCTCTCGATTTCATGGAATGGTTATCGACCAAGCTTCAATATCGATCAAAAACGAGCAGTTCAAGTGGAACGAGACCTTGAAAAACAGGCGACTCGAGCAGCCCAGGATTTGAGAAAAATGGAAGATTCTAGACGTCGGTGAGACTCGCATCAGTTTTCACCACCCTGAGAGACAGCCCATGCGACATGATCCAATTGATTCGGCCCTATTCATTGAACACCGAAAGCAATTAGCTGCCAGACTTCCACCGAATAGTGTTGCAATAGTACATGCAGCTGATCCCCTCACAACAAATGGTGATGGTGCTGTACGATACGTGCCGGCTGCTGATCTTTTTTGGCTAACCGGAATAGAGCAGCTCGAGAGTGTTGCTGTCCTCATCCCGGACGCAGTGAATCCAGCCCATCGAGAGATACTTTTCATACGAGAGCCAAATGCAAACCTCGAAACATGGGAAGGGCACAGTCTCACAAAAGAAAAGGCCCGAGCAATTTCTGGAATCAGTACTATTTTTTGGTCTGACAACCTTGCTGCTACACTCCATCCACTCCTCATTGAGAAAGACTCCATCGTTCTCAATACAAATGAACACAGTCGTGCTGGTCTTGGTATTGAATCACGTGATCTACGCATGGCACGGCAATTTCTTGATCGCTATCCGCTCCATTCCTTTCACAGATTGGCGCCGATCTTCCACGACCTTCGTGCGGTAAAGAGTACTGCTGAAGTCGATATTATTCGAGATGCTATCGCAATTACAAAACATGGTCTTGATCAAGTTTTGTCACACCTCAAACCAGGTGTCAAAGAATATGAACTCGAAGCAGAACTCATTGGAGAATTTACTCGCCGACGGGCAACCATGGGATATGAACCCATTGTTGCTTCTGGAAAAAATGCCTGCACGCTTCACTACATTGACAATAACGGCCCTTGCCAAGACGGTGATCTTCTTTTGATTGACGTCGGAGCAAATCATGCAAATTATACGGCAGATGTGACACGTGTTTTCCCTGTATCAGGTCGTTTCACACCACGACAGAAAGAACTCTATCAGGCGGTGCTTCGGGTATTACAAAGTTCGATTGAGAGAACTGTTGTTGGTGCAACACTTTCACAATGGAAGTGGGATGCCCAACATCAAATGGCTGGAGAACTCCGTGAACTTGGCCTCATTAATCAAAATCAATACGCATCTGATTCCGTAGAAAATCCTGCATGCAAAGACTTTTTTATGCATGGACTTGGTCATTCACTCGGTCTGGGTGTTCATGATCCAGCTCCATCCGATGGACCCCTTGAGTCTGGTTGGGTCATGACGGTGGAGCCTGGCTTGTATCTCCCTGCGGAAGGAATTGGCATTCGCCTCGAAAATGATGTGCTGGTTACTGAGTCCGGGCCCATTGATCTCTGCCAAGATATTCCTCTTGAGCCAGATGATATTGAAGACTGGATAGCGTCCTTACAACACGCGTAATTGACGACAAAATAACTTCTGTTTTCAAGGTTTTCCTGTCTGGTGGTAATATTTTTATCCAAAATTTTAAATCTCACCACCACGAGATGCCGTAAAGATAATTTTTTGGTACTCTTTTAGCTGTCCCTTACCAAGGAGGTTTCCATGCGTGCTGTTGCCAAAACTTTTATGGCGTTGCTCGTTTCTCTTATTTTCGTGAGTGTCTTAACTATGGCCGCTGAATCACAATCTGCCGATATTCCTCTTCCGACATTACCCGATGGTGCAGGGTCTACTGATGCATCAGCTCCTGGCAGTTTCACAAAAACTGCAACTGGTCTTGAATACCGTGTATTGCGTACCGGCAGTGGTGAGAAACCAACAGCCGCGGACACGGTTTCAGTTCATTATCATGGTTGGCTCGACAATGGAACTGTCTTCGATAGTTCGTATAAGCGAGGCCAGTCCATTGAATTTCCACTCAATGGTGTAATTCCTGGATGGACTGAAGGCATGCAACTTGTTGCTCAAGGTGGCATGATTGAACTTCAGATACCAAGTGCCATTGGCTATGGCGCGCGTGGTGCCCCACCGGTGATTCCACCCAATGCAACATTGCATTTTGTAGTTGAATTACTGGATGTGAAATAATTGAACGATGCTGGTGCGAGTGAAACCATATCTCCTCGCACCGGCATTTTCTCTTTCATATCTCAAGGTTCTTAAACCAGATTTCTCGGCTTCGCACGACTTTTTCGCCCGTCACGAAAATTTTTTCTGCCGGTGCCATCACTCTTGGCACATGTTCTCAAGCCACTTCTGTCCGTGAGGTGAGTATGATGTATTAATAGACTCTGTTCGTACGAGCCAATTCACTCCTTTTGTAAGTACTGCTACACCAGCTCATGTCGCTATCTCAACGAGCACTGATTACCGGAATTACTGGACAGGATGGTTCATATCTGGCAGAACTTTTACTTTCAAAAGGGTATGAAGTTCATGGCATGCTGCGGCGGACAAGTAATCTTAGTGCCCGTATCCATGAATTACTTGATCGACATAATGACGCGGATGGTCGCCTACAACTGCATTATGGAGACATGGCTGACACGATGAGCCTTGTCCGTCTTCTGCGCACCATTCAGCCACATGAAGTCTATAACCTCGCTGCACAAAGCCACGTTCGGATTAGTTTTGAACAACCGGACTACACTTCTGAAATATCTGGTCTCGGCGTTCTCCGAATACTAGAAGCCATTCAAGAGCTTCAACAACAGTCAGGGAAGGAAATTCGATTTTATCAAGCCTCTTCTTCGGAAATGTTTGGAAATGTGCCAGAAACACCGCAGCGAGAAACAACTCCATTTGCTCCGCGATCACCGTACGGTGTCGCGAAACTGTATGGTCACTGGATCACTGTGAATTATCGTGAGAGTTACGGACTTCATGCTTCCAGTGGTATTTTATTTAATCACGAAAGTCCTCGTCGAGGTGAAAATTTTGTGACTCGTAAAGTCACCCGAGCCGCTGCCAGAATAAAATTAGGGCTTCAGAAAAAAGTTGTTCTTGGAAATCTCGAATCGCAACGTGACTGGGGATTTGCTGGTGACTTTGTATATGCAATGTGGCTCATGCTCCAACAAGACAAACCCGCTGATTATGTCATTGCAACAGGTGTATCGCACTCAGTACGAGAACTCTGCAAGTACGCGTTTGATCATGTAGGACTCGACTATCGCGACTACGTCGAACACGACATTCAATTTGAACGACCCGCAGAAGTTGATGCCCTCACGGGTGATGCTACCAAAGCCCGAGAAACTCTCGGCTGGAAACCTACACTTTGTTTTCAAGACTTAATTGCCATGATGGTCGAATCTGATCTAAAAGATACGTGCGATTAATACAACGTCTAACCTCCGGACACACTCCTTGCCCATGTCGAGTCGTGAGATTTACCTTGATCATGCTGCAACGACTCCTGTCGACCCCATTGTGGCCGATACGATGGCTCGTATTCAGATTCGTTGTTTTGCAAACCCATCAAGCCCACACGCCGCTGGTAGGCGTGCATATCAAAAGCTTGATGAATCGCGTGCACAAATACTCGAAGATCTCAAATGCCCTGATGCCACACTTATTTTCACATCAGGTGCCACTGAGGCCAACTATCTAGCTCTCTACGGAATAAAAAATCAGGCCCCCACAGCCTTGGTGACGAGTCAACGAGACCATGAAAGCCTTCGGGGTGCAGCAGAGTCCTTGGATGTATTCTCTGCAGCAAAAGTGACCCTTCCACTGGATCAGAATGGTTGTCTTTGCACACGGAGCCTCAATGATTGGCTTTCTTCTACGAAACAAAATACATCAATCAAAACCGGTTCAACGAATGAAACAAAATCAACAATTTTTCTCTCGACAACACTTGTATGTGGACAAACCGGCACGATAGAAAACATGCCTGAAATTCATAGAATTCTCAACGGCTCAGTCACTCGGTGCACTCTTCATGTCGATGCAACCCAAGCTGTGGGAAAGATCCCAATCTCCTTCACTGACATTAACGCTACGAGTCTCGCTTTCGCTCCACATAAATTTGGTGGGCCACGGGGAATCGGATGCCTAATCGTGAAGAAAAATGCTGAGTATGCGCCTGTCTTTCCTGGACCTCAGCAATTTGAAATGCGCGGCGGCACTGAACCTCTCGCGTTGATAGCCGGTTGTCAAAAGGCAGTTCAACAAGCAGTTGAGCGTCAACAGATAGAATCTCTACGCCTGGTAACATTGAAGGATACTTTCGAATCAATCGTTTGTGCGTATGCCAGGCGTGTCAGCGTCAATCCGGTCATTATTTGTCAAAACGCACCACGTAGTCCCCATATAACGACGATTGCATTTCCCGGTATTGATCGACAGGCTTTTATGATGGCAGCAGATCTGGAAGGTATTGCTGTAGCGACAGGAACAGCCTGTGCAAGTGGTTCTCAAGAACCATCTCCCGCACTTGTTGCAATGAACCTTTCTAAGCCTGTTATTCAGTCTGCTATTCGGTTTAGTTTTGGCTACGCAACAGTTGAATCTGATCTGAAAGAGGCTTCAAAGAAAATTTGTCAGATTCTTAAAAATTGTACCTCGAGACACCCCATTTATCCCCCATGATTGCAGCATATGAATGAATGTCATAACCTTCTTGTATCGAGGAGAGTTTGAATGGACACAACTCTTTTTCCAATGGCATGGCTGCCTTCACATGACACCTCGAAATGCAACGTGGCCTTATAATGGCAACTGTCACATCCAGCCAGCCACTATCTTTTGATCTCCTTTCTGGATTTACCATCGGGTTTTGCATTGAGCAGATCATTGCGTCAGCTACTCAATCAGAATTTCAAACGCAAACACCACAGGGTCTTCTTATTGTGGGATGCGGTAGCCAACCCAATTTGCAAGAAAACTGGGTAAGCGATGTCATAAACCAATGGAACATTCGAACCGCCTTGAATCAATGTGATGGCCAACCAGGTTTTCATACATGCACAGAGGGTT
>ERZ1047472.2090-NODE-2090-length-14605-cov-4.281375_pt1 | contig 14605 bp, 16 predicted proteins | sample MGYA00383095_ERZ1047472 | MGnify/ENA primary metagenome ERZ1047472 (study PRJEB29581, sample SAMEA5548365) | metagenome | biome: marine; feature: coastal; material: water | depth 1 m | study: Short-term variability in the microbial, nano- and picoplankton...
AAACAATCTTCTTTTGCCTATCTAAGACATATATCTGAGGCGTGCCTTTAATAGTATAGTAATCCTTAAAATCATCTTTACCACTCACATTAGATACATTTATAAAAGTATAACCTTCATCTTTCACCATTTTTCTCCAGCCCTTAAAACTTTCATTGATGTTTACTGCATATATAGCAATTTCACTATGGTCCAAGGTGTCATAAATACGCTGTAATATTGGCAGTTCTAATTTGCAATGTAGGCATTCTATATCCCAAAAAACTACCACTGTTACAGGTTTGTCAATAGCATAAAGATCAACCTTATTTACAAAAGATGTATCCTCCATATTCATATTATGTGCTATCTCACCGCATTGAATATGTGACATCTTTTCTACGTACTTACAGGCACTTTGCTTCCCTTCCTCACTCAACCAAAACGCCTTTCCTGTGCAGTAATAATTCTTCACCAAATGATGTTGGATATTATCAAAACACATACGTTTAGAATTCTCAAAACGCCCTGTCATGTAGTTCAGGGTGAATTGATAAAACGCTGCTGTTTCTTCTTTTTCCAATCTGGCCAATACTTCATCTACTACTACTTTTGCCGTATCTAAATTGCTTGGAAGGTATTTAGTCAGAAATTCTGAAAGCACTTCTTGATATACAGCGGTTCTAATTAAGCCTGGTTCAGTAAAGTCGATATTATTAAAATAATGGTCTCTAATCCATCTGTACTTATACTTTCTAGCATCTTCTCGTGACAAGCCAGCTGGAGCATCCGGAATCTCAACTCTAATACCTGCACTATATAGTTTTCCTACGAAGTACTCACTAGCTTGCGTTTGAACTTGAATCTTACTATCCGCAATACTAGCTTCTATCTTATCTACTTCTAACTGAAGTTGGGCCTTTTGTACTTCATCATTTGAGCTCTCTTGTTTCGCTTTTATCCGTTCTAATTTCACAGTTTGCAAAGCCTCAAACTTGCGTACGTCTAAATATATCCGGTTCTCTACAGAACCCTCAGATAGTATACCGTCAGCGTATACATTTGTGTCAGTCCGAAAAACATATTTAGTCTGATCCTCTTTTTCTGAAGCTAAAAAATTAAAGTAGGATTCATTTGGAAGTAGAATCAAATAATTACCGTTTGGCAATGTGTTGGCTCCTAGAAATCGAAAATATCCATTTTCACAAGTTGCACTGTCTATAAGATACTGCTTGTCCCCCATGTGGTAAGCTAATCTAACATTATCCTTACACGTGAGTCCATCTATATATACCTTTATGTCATGTTGAGCATTGCTGAAATTATATGCTAACGCGAGTAGACAAACTGCGATTGTTTTGAGATTTACTTGTTTCATCTAAATCAGATTTTACGATTGTTTAAACTGTTTACAATAAATTGAGCACAGTGATCTTAGTCCGGGCAAAAATAGCCTTGGAAATTAACTTTCTTTGACCTGTTTCATTTATGCGTCTAGTATCACTTTTCATCCTATCTATGCTATTCTACTTTAGCTTGCATGCTCAGCAGACTAATAAAGATTCTGTACTACTAGCATTGAAAGCAAAACCTGAGCCATACTTGGCGTTTCACAATAGGAACACATTTATCCAATCTAACCGCACTCGTCTATATGGGCTTGTAGGGGGCGTAAGTTTCAATGAAAAGGTAAAGCTGTATGCTGGCATTTATGGGTATGGAAACGCAGATCGGACTTTGCTACCTTACTTAAAATTCGGAGAGGATTCGGTTGTTAGAACAATCAATACGAGTAATTTCAGCTTGGGTTTGGAATACAACTTTTATCGAAACGGTAGATTTAGCCTTGGGGTACCTGCTCAAATAGGTGTTGGCAGTGTGCAATATGATTATAGGAAAGTAAAATCTGGAATACGACTAAGTAAACGAGATTATATTACTGTCCCAATTGAAAGCGGAATAAATGCTTACTTCTCCATTCTGTCTTGGACAGGTTTAAAAGGAGGAGTTGGATATAGATTAAATCTCGGAAACGTAGAAGCGGCTAAACTATCTTCTCCATACTATAATATTGGTTTATATATATCAATAAAAAACCTAGTACAGGAAATAAAAAACTAAAAATGCTTTACTGCTCTTTGCTATCCTCGTCTTCTGACTTCTCTATAATGCCTTGCTCCTCTAACAAATAATTTACTGTATTAGGAATATCTTTTGCTCCAATTTTTTTAAACCTAATCTTCTTTTCTTTATCCAATACGTATATCTGAGGCGTACTCACGATATTATATTTCTTACGAAACTTATCTTCCCCAAAAGCATTAGCTACATTTATGAAATTAAACTTTTCTTTTTTCAGACGTTTCTTCCAACCTTCCCAATCACCCTGAGTATATATCGCATAGATCTCAAAGTGTTCATTAGTCATACTGTCATACAACTCACTGATAATAGGCATCTCTTTTTTACAATGGCCACAATTAATATCCCAAAACACTAATACTGTCACCGGCTTATCTATTGTCGACATTCTAATCCTTTTACCGAAAGTACTATCCGGCATGCTCATATCAGGAGCTAGGTTATCGCACAATGTAGGATACATTTTATCACTCTCCTCACACATCTTCGCTACGTAAGCAGAGTCAGACCAAAAAGCTCTACCAGCACAGTAGTAATTCTTTGCCATATGCCATACGGCTTTATCAAAACACATATACTTTGCTTTTTCAAAATATCCCAGTAAGAAGTGAACAGAATATTTGAACTGCTCCGAGCTTCCTGCCCTTTCTATTCTATTGATTAATGTATCTGCCATTGCCATTGCGGTGTCTGGGATTGGTGGCATGTATCTATCGAAATAGGTTTTAATCTTGTTATGAAAAACTGGAGAAAGTACTAATCCGTCTTCAGAGAGATCTACATTATCCCAATAGTGATCCCTAATCCATATATACTCGTACTTATCTTTTTCATCACCCTCTAGGTCAGTAGGTGTTTCTGGAAGCTCCACTTCACCCATGGATCCATATAGCTTGCCTATAAATAAGTCTGAATAATCCTCAGCTATTTGAGCACGTTTTCTGGCAACTTCCACTCCAAGTTCTCGCAACTCATCTTTCAGCTCCTCCTGCTTCTTTTCATTCTCCTCAGCCTCAAGTTTTTTATTTAGCTCCCCTGCCTTTTTTCCTTGTGAGGAGGCAAACTTATTAAATCCAAGAAACAATTCGTTTTCTTTAGATCCCGAAGTCTCTACTTTTGATGGGCTCAACGACGTATCTAGCTCTATATAATATTTGGTTTGATCCTCTTCAGAAGATACTAAAAACTCCATATAGTTCTTCTTAGGCAGCACCACTAGATAGACTCCAGTATTTAAGGATTCTTCTCCTTTAAAATGAAAATACCCGTTTTGGCATTCGGCAGTGTCTTTCAAGTACTGCTTACTTCCAAAGTGATTCGCTAATAACAACTCATCCTCACATGAAAGACCATCTACTTTTACCTTGATGTCATACTGACCATAACTACCCAACCACAAACAGACGCCAATCAGAATTGCAAAGTGTTTTACCATACTTTCTTTTTTCAAATAATTTTGTACAAATATAATACTCCTATAACGCACTTAAAGTTCTGAAAGTTGCCTCATAGCTGAGTAACAATGCCCAATAATAATGCCTAAAGACAATGATTTTTTTAGTTCAGTCTATCAAGTGGTTCGAAAAATACCAGATAGTAAAGTCACTTCATACGGAAGTATAGCGAAATACTTAGGTATGGCTCGTTCAGCTAGAATGGTAGGATGGGCGATGAACCAAGCGGGTAGCCAAATACCCCCTGTACCTGCTCATAGAGTGGTAAATAGAAATGGACTACTAACTGGAAAGGCACATTTCTCTCCTCCAGAAAAAATGGAAAGATTACTCAAAGAAGAAGGGGTGTTGGTAAAAAACGACTGTATTGTCAATTTTAAAGAACACTTTTGGGATGTAGAACAAGAATTATCGTTATGAGAATGAAAGGAATAATACTAAGTCTGTCTATTTTAGTTTATAGTGCAACCTGTGTTGCTCAAGAAAATAACAATGAGGTAGTTCTAGGTGTATATACTGGGATATCTTATGCTGCAGTTTCTTTTAAAGCATTAGATAACTTATCTAGCAACCTAGACGAAACTGCCACTGTAAGTTTCGAGACCAATGCACCCATTTCATTTGAAGTAGCTACTAGACCTACTGAGCAGTTTTCTATCGGATTACTATTTTCTACTCAATCTTTTTCAGGAAATATAGATGGATACACGTTTAGGGTGCTGGAAGATAGTGTAGCTATTGAAGATGTAGATTTGAGTCTAAACAGATTCTTTATTGGAATAACCCCAAAGTATATGTGGAAACCAAGAGATGGAAAGATCGAATTGTATAGTGCAGCTAGAATAGGATATGTGTTCTGGAAAAACGAAATTAACTCTGCTGATAAAAGTTTTGAACTTCCACAATTATTATCATTAAACCGACCAAGTTTAGGCTTAGTGCCCATTGGGGGCAATATATATTTCACAGAAAAAACTACTGTCAATTTCGAAAGTGCAATAGCCGCCCCATACGTTTTTAGAATAGGATTACAGTATCATTTATAGTCCCAAGTCTCCCATTCCCGGGATGTTTGGCATTATAGCACTCATTTCTTCTTTTATTACTACATCAGCATTCATCGATGCTCTATCTATAGCCTCAAGTATCATAGTTTGAACTTCTTCTCTTGGTCTTATTTTAAATATACTATCGTCTATTTCTAATGAGTGAAATCGTTTATCTCCTGTACATTTAATCTTTACCTTTTCATTGTAAGATGTGCCTTCAAAATCCATTGAAGCTAATTTAGCTTTCATGGCTTGAGCTTTTTCCTTAGCTTCTTTAAGTTTACCTAATCCAAACATACTCTTTTAACGTTTTGCAAAGTTACGGAGAATAGGCCTATGGATATAAAATCATTGAAATATAGTATACTCGCGATATGAAGAAGATATCCATCTATTTTATTGTTCTAGGTCTACTAATGGCCCACTGTTCTCAAGGACCCATTGAGGATTCTGAGTCAGATTATACAGAGGGATTAACTAAATACATACCTGTAGAGCTTAAGACAGATTTGTCTCAGCTATCTGATTCGGAAAAAGCAATGCTGCCACACTTGTTCAAAGCAGCTGAGATTATGAACGATCTATTTTGGGAACAAGCTTACGGTGACAAGGAAGCTTTATTAGCCTCTATAGCAAATCCACAATTAAGAACCTTTGCAGAAATCAACTATGGACCTTGGGATAGGCTTGACGGAAACACTCCGTTTCTTGATAATGTTGAAGAAAAGCCTGCAGGAGCAAACATTTACCCATTTGACATGAGTAAAGCTGAATTTGAAGAATTAGGCCTACCAGATGAAAAAGGTCAATATAGCATGGTTCGCAGGGATGAAGCTGGGATGGTTTATACTATTCCATACAATGAATACTTTAGAGAACCACTAGAAGAGGCTTCTGGCCACCTGATGCGAGCCTCAGAAATATGTGAAGATTCCGAACTAAAGAATTATTTGGAACTTCGAGCTAAAGCTCTTTTAAGTAATGAGTACGATGCTAGTGACATTGCTTGGATAAACATGCGGAACAATACCTTAGACATTATCATAGGACCTATAGAGCATTATGAGGATCAGCTGTATAATTATAGAACCGCATATGAAGCCTATATCCTAGTCAAAGACAAATCTTGGAGCAAGAAGCTTGAAAAGTACATAAGCTACTTGCCAGAACTTCAAGCTAATTTACCAGTAGAAGATATCTATAAGCAAGAAAAGCCGAATAGTGATGCAGCACAGTTAAATGCATATGACGTTATATATTATGCTGGAGATTGTAATGCTGGAAGTAAGACGATAGCCGTTAACCTACCTAATGACGAAGAAATACAGGTAAAATATGGTACACGACGCAGTCAATTGAAAAATGCAATGAAGGCTAAATTTGACAAGATTTTACTTCCTATTTCTGATGTATTAATTACTGAAGATCAACGAAAACACATCACTTTCAATGCGTTCTTTAGTAACACCATGTTTCACGAGGTAGCACATGGGCTTGGCATAAAGAATACTATCAATGGTAAAGGTATGGTGAGGGAAGCACTGGGAGAAAAATTTAGTGCATTAGAAGAGGGTAAAGCGGACATTCTCGGACTGTATATGGTCACACAGCTAAAAGAACAAGGCGTCTTGGCAGAAGGTGAACTCATGGACTACTACACCACTTTTTTAGCTGGTATATTTAGATCTGTGCGATTTGGTGCAAGTAGTGCACACGGACAGGCCAATTTGTTACGATTCAACTATTTCCAGCAGCAAGATGCTTTTACCAGAAGAAAAGATGGAACCTATGAAGTCAATTTTGATAATATGAAAAAAGCAATTGCTGGATTATCATCTATCATACTAAAACTTCAAGGTGATGGAGACAAAGATGGCGTAATAGCCTTAACGGATAAAGATGGACAAGTAGGAGAAAAACTTCAAGCTGATTTAGATCGACTAAGTGAAGCTAATATACCTGTAGATATAGTATTTGAACAGGGACTTGATGTATTAGGACTAGTTCAATAAACCTATTTCTTCCGCTCGATTACAAAATCAATGAGCGTCTGTAAATAATCCGTCGAGGAATTAGTGGGTATAGCATGAAGTAGTTGCTCAGCAGATGATTTATACTCCATCATTCTACTTTTAGCATATTCCAATCCGCCTTTTGCTTTTACAAATTCGATAACTTCCTGTATTTGACGTTTAGATTTTTTGTCTTTCTTAATTATCCTAAGAATTTTTCGGCGTTCACTTTTATCACAATTATTGATCGCATAGATAAGAGGGAGGGTCATTTTCTTTTCCACTATATCAATGCCTGTGGGTTTTCCCACCTTATTATCTCCGTAATCAAATAAGTCATCCTTTATCTGAAAAGCTATTCCAATGGCTTCACCCATTGCAACGACATCCTTTAGCACGTCTTCATCTTGACTTGTAGTTAGAGCCCCAATACCACAACAACTAGCTAACAGTGAGGCTGTTTTCTTTGTTATTATATCAAAATATACATCCTCCGTAATATCTAACTTACGTGCTTTCTCCATTTGGAGAAGTTCCCCTTCACTCATTTGCTCTACAGCACTTGAAAGTATCTCCAATGACTTAAAATCCTTATTTCTTAAGCTCAGTAATAAGCCTTTTGAAAGTAAATAATCTCCTACCAGCACGGCTACTTTGTTTTTCCAAAGTGCATTGATAGAAAAAAAACCTCTTCGAGTATATGCTTCATCTACTACGTCATCGTGCACTAAAGTCGCTGTATGAAGCAATTCTACAAGAGCCGCTCCTCTGTAAGTCGCTTCGTTCACCTCACCAAAAAGCTTTGCACAATGCAAGACTAAAAGTGGTCTCATCTGCTTTCCTTTTCGTTTCACGATATAGCTCATTATCGTATCTAGTAGCGGAACTCTACTTTTAACACTTTCCTTAAATCTATCCTCAAAAATTTTGAGTTCCTTTTCAATAGGAGATTTGATATAGGTTAGCGTATTAGCCATTTAGTTGCAATTTACAGTTGTTATATATGTATAAACAACAAAAGAGAGCAAATGCTCTCTTTTGAAACTTAGATTATATAAATTCTTGATACTAGTCAATAGACTTTGATGCAGTGTAGCTAAGTTTTAAAGCGTTCACCTGTCTTAATTCTTGCTTAATATCTGTTACAATTCCCATTTTAACAACCTTATCTGCTTTCAGAGATGTAGTCATATAAGGAATCTCTTTTTCATCCTTTTCACTGTTCTTTAATGTAATATATTGCTGTATATCATCTACAGTAGCGAATGCATCATCCAACTGAATTCTAGGAGTAGAACCAAGTCTATCATCCAATGGAGGTCCTACAAATATGTAATGTAGTCTAGATTTCTTTTCTAGTTTTTCTACTTCACTAGCTTGTGGGAGTTGAGTACGAACCTTCATCTCCTTATCTCTCATTTTGGTAGCTACCATAAAAAAGAATAGAAGCATAAATACAATGTCAGGTAATGCCGATGTATTTATAGCAGGTAGTGATCTTCCTCCGTCTTTCTTAAATTTTGCCATATTATTTTCCTCCTAAACTAACTGGTTCTGCCTCTGATAATTTCTTCGGATACTTTGCCTTAACCTCTTTAATCTTGTCCTTATCCGGCTCAAATTGGGGATCTAACTTAGAATATGGTTTGCCAAATTTTGCCATTGAATAGTCGTCCCTTACGGTGTTGTATGCAGCTGTAAGTTCATTATAAACCTGAACATACATGTCGTAAGAGGTTCCCCTATCATTTTTTAAGGATACAATAGCCTTTGTAGACGTAGAAGCCAAGTTTGGATCTCTTCCTTCATTGGTTAAGTGATCTACAGTCTTTTGTCTTAGTCTATCTATTTGCATCAAACTACCTTCAACCAGCAATTGGTCGTTAGCGTTTACAAGTACCTCTAGAACCTCGCGTTTCTTCTGTTTAGATTCATCAGGCGGTTCTTCTGTAATAGGTGGTAAGGCAACCTGCAGACCTGTAGGTATGTCCATAGTAGTAGTTACTAGGAAAAATACCAGCAGTAAGAAGGCAATATCTGCCATCGATCCTGCATTGATTTCAGGTATGTCTCTTTTTCGAGTTGCCATTTATTCTAATTCTTAAATAATGAAATTCCTTCAGTAACTATTGCTAATACCACAGACCCCAGTCCCAATATAACCGTTAGATACATTCCCATATCTATCAGTTTTGACTTAGACTCAGTAGTTACATCATATTTAGCATAATCAGGACCAAGCTCTCCACTTGAAATAGAGTAAGCTATAATGCAGATCACTGCTAGCACTCCTATACCTATAAGTATTTTCTTAGCCCCTTTTGGGTTATGAACTATGAAAAGTACTGATGAAATAACTGCTCCTAAGATAGCCACGAAGCTAAGAACATAAGTAAGATTAAGTCCAAAGCCACTTGCAGACCCCTCTTCCATAGGTGAGCCGCTGGATGCAATTTGATATACATATGCGATTACCGCGAGAATAACAATCGCGTAGTAAATCATTTTAATATTCTTACCCATACTACGCTTTTACTACTTTATTTTTAACTAACATATCTACTAAAGATATAGAAGCATCTTCCATTCCATTTACAATTCCATCAATTTTAGAGGTGATGAAATTATAAAATATTTGAAGTATAATAGCCACAATAAGACCAGCTACAGTAGTCAAAAGTGCCACTTTAATACCAGAAGCAACGACACCTGGAGAGATGTCACCTGCTTTCTCAATCGCGTCAAAAGCACCGATCATACCGATTACTGTACCCATAAATCCTAGCATAGGTGCTAGTGCTATAAATAGAGATAACCATACCAGTCCTTTTTCAAGCTGTCCCATTTGTACAGAACCATAGCTTACTACAGACTTTTCTACCACATCAATAGAACCTTGGTCAGCTCTATCCAATCCCTGATAGAATATGCTAGCTACTGGACCTCTAGTGTTTCTGCAAATTTCCTTTGCTCCATCTAAATTTCCTGCTGCTACTTCATCCTCTATTTGAGAAACAAACTTCTCAGTATTGATACTCATCCAGAAAAGAGAAATAATTCTCTCTATTGCAATCGCTAAACCTAGGATTAGACAGATTAGTGGTAAGGCCATAAAGCCAGCTCCACCTTCTATAAATTTCTGCTTAAGAACTTGAAGGCCACTTTCCTCTACTTCTTCAGAAGCATCCTCAGTCATTTCTTCAACTACCTCTTCGGTATCTCCAGCAGCTTCTTCAACTACATCGCCTGCCTCTTCTATCGCTTCACCTGCTTCCTCAGTTGCTTCTTCTACAGCATCAGCTGCTGCTTCTGCATCTTGAGCATAAATTGTCTGTACACTTAATGTCATTATGCATAACAACATTAAGATTGATGAGATTTTTTTCATTTTACTATTTGGTGTTTTTTTAAATATTGCGGACAAAAATAGAAAATTTTATGTGCCGTAAGCCATTCTTCGTATTATTTCTAGGTTAAACCTTGTCCCTCTTTATATTCAACTCAAAAGTGCATCTGAATACTATATTATTTTTATTCCATTATAAAAACAACCATTTTCGCTTCACCAACGGTCCAATGATAAATGGCTAAGGCTAAAAAAGTATATATCTGCTCCAATTGTGGAAGTAATTATGCCAAAATGATTGGCAAGTGTTTCTCCTGTGGAGAATACAATACTGTGCAGGAAGAAATAGTATCTAGGCCCACCGGTTCTAAGGTAAATCTTAGAGAAATAGATGGTGTGGTAACTAAAGTAAGTGCTGTTGATGCAATAGAGCTAGCCAGACTGAAAGCACCTGGCGTGGAATTTAATAGAGTTTTGGGAGGAGGTATAGTCCCAGGTTCTGTCATACTACTGGGTGGTGAACCAGGTATAGGAAAATCTACACTTTTGCTGCAATCCGCATTGAGAATGAACAAAACTGTTCTTTACGTCAGTGGTGAGGAGAGCCTAAACCAGATAAAGATGCGAGCAGATCGAATCGGTGTAACGAATGAAGAATGTCTGTTACTCAACGAAACCTGCGTAGAGAATATCATAGGGAAAATGAAAGAAACCGCTCCTTCATTCGTGATTATTGATTCTATTCAGACAATGCACAGCAAGTACCTAGATTCTACTCCTGGAACTATTTCGCAGATCAGGGAAAGTAGTGCATTGCTTATCCAATACGCCAAACAAAATCAAGTGCCAATTATATTGGTAGGTCATATTACTAAAGAGGGTCAGCTTGCTGGACCTAAACATCTGGAGCACATGGTTGACACTGTGCTTCAATTTGAAGGAGAAACGCAGAACAGTTATCGAATACTCCGAACATTAAAAAACAGGTTTGGAAGTTCGCTTGAGCTAGGTATCTATGAAATGACATCTGAAGGAATGCGAGAGGTTGACAATCCATCCGAAATACTAATAAACCAAAGAAGTGAAAACCTTTCTGGCGTAGGAGTTGTGGCTTCTCTGGAAGGTAATAGGAGTTTGCTCATCGAAACACAAGCACTGGTTAGTGCTGCCGTCTATGGAAATCCTCAACGAAACACTAATGGTTATGATATTAAAAGGCTAAACATGCTGCTTGCTGTACTTGAAAAAAGATGCGGTTACAAGCTTAGTCAGCAAGATGTATTTGTGAACATAGCAGGTGGTTTAAAAATACAAGATCCTGCAACAGATCTCGGAGTGGCAGCTAGCATTGTGTCGTCCTTTGAGAATTTAGCACTACCTAATAGAATGGCATTCGCGGGGGAAATAGGCTTAAGTGGCGAAATCAGAGGTGTAAATAGAATAAACCAACGGATAAGAGAAGCAGAAAAACTTGGATTTACCGACTTTGTATGTTCTGATCAATTAGACTTAAAGAAAACAGATTACAAGCTAAAACTGCATTTAGTTGGCTCAATAAATCAATTTTTCAGTCTGGTCTTTGGCTAGCTGTACTCTCCTATTAGAATTACAGCATCATCATCTATGGTTGTCTCCTTCTGAGCTGGCCAACAGTTAAAATCACAGAATAGGATTACCTTTGTACCCTTATTAAAACGAGATGTACATAGAAGTTTTAAAATCAAAAATACATAGAGCAAAAATTACCCAAACAGAGTTGGATTATGTTGGTAGCATTACAATAGATGAAGATCTAATGGATGCAGCAAATATGATAGAGGGTGAAAAAGTGCTTATCGTAAATAACAACAATGGCGAAAGATTAGAGACTTACGCTATAGCTGGTGTGCGTGGTAGTGGCATGATTTGTCTCAACGGAGCGGCTGCCAGAAAAGCTGCGAAAGGGGACATTGTTATTATCATATCCTTTGCGATGATGGAATTTGAAGAGGCCAAGTCCTACACTCCTCATCTTGTTTTCCCAGACAAAAACAATAAGGCTGTAGTTGAATAAGAATATTAAAACCGGTATTCAAACTATAGTCTTTCTGACTATTGGTATTGTACTTTTCTATTATGCTATTGGAGATGCTTCGATTGGAGAGGAAATTCAAAAAGCTAATTGGTTTTGGATAGGTGTATCTCTAGTTTGTGGAGTTTTAAGTCACCTTGCTCGAGCTCTAAGATGGAACCTATTGCTCGAACCAATGGGCTACAAGGTAAGTTCTTGGGCTAGTTTTCATGCAGTAATATTAGGGTATCTAGTTAACTTGGTTCTACCAAGAGTGGGAGAAATTACACGTCCTGCTGTACTTAGTAAGATAGAAGGTATACCCTTTAATAAACTAGTGGGAACAGTTGTGGTAGAGCGTGTTGTAGACCTCTTAATAACTTTACTAATCGCCATTTCCATTTTTTTTATTCAGTTTTCAATCATTCAAGAGTTTGTAACTGATCTATTTGCAAATTCTGGTCAGAATCAATTTATCTGGTATGTCATTGCAGGTATACTTCTTCTTCTGTCCACTTATCTTGTTTATAGAAATAGAAAATGGTTTTATCAACTGCCGATAATCAATAAGTTTCAATCCTTCATTGAAGGGTTACTTGACGGTATGAAAACCGTATTCTCACTCAACAGAAAAGGCCTTTTTATTTTCTACAGTTTGTTTATTTGGTTGATGTACTTTTTTATGCCCTTTTTCATTTTCTATGCACTTGAAGGAACTTCGCACTTAGGAGTATCAGCAGGACTTACGGTGTTACTATTTGGCACAGCAGCTATGATTATCCCCATACCAGGAGGTGTAGGAACTTTTGAATACCTAGTGCCTGCTGCTTTGGCATTATATGGTATAACAAATAATATAGCCACTAGTTATGCTATTATAACTCACGCTATACAGTTTCTTGTAATCATTGGAGTGGGTGCTTTTTCGATAATATATTTCATTTGGAAGAATCAACAAACCAAGAAAAATGTGGAAACAGAAAATTGAATCTAAGATTTTTAAGACTAAAGAACTTCTTGTAAATCAGGTTGATGAATGGAAGGAGTCTGGACATAAAATTGTATTTACAAATGGGTGCTTTGACCTACTTCACCTTGGGCACATTGACTACCTTTCTAGTACCGCTGACCTTGCAGATAAACTTATCATTGGTGTCAATTCAGATGCTTCTGTAAGTAGGTTAAAAGGAGACTCACGACCTATCACAAAGCAGGATACTAGATTGGTAAAACTAGCCTCAATGGCCTTTGTAGATGCAGTTATTTTATTTGATGAACAGACGCCTTTAACACTAATAAAATCCATCACACCAAATGTATTAGCTAAAGGTGGTGATTATACTATAGATACAATCGTGGGAGCTGAGGAAGTAATTAATGCTGGAGGAAGTGTAGAAGTAATTCCATTTCTGGATGGGCATAGCAGTTCCTCGATTATAGAGAAAATAAAAAACGATTAGCTACTTTGTACGCTTTCCCCCTTTTAGTTCTTCTTGTAATTTCTTTAGTTCATCCCATTTACCTTGAGCAGCTAGACTAGCCTGTTCTCCCCATGTAGATGGATTGTGAACTGCGTAGGTTGGACCTGCAGCTATAAGAATTCTTTTGATGGCCTCTGGAGTAGAATTTATTACGTCTTTATAGGTCCTAATTCCTCCACCATTCAATAGCTGTTCTATTTTTGGCCCTACACCTTCTATTTTCTTAAGATCATCGCTCAATTCATTTTCTACATCTTTAGCTCCTGTACTTGCGTAGACTGAAGACGCTTCATCTGGCTTCTTAGTAGTCTTTGCTGAGTCATTACCTAATTCCAATATTTTAGTCTCAGCTAAACTTAATGCATTCTCTGCCTGTACCCTTCTAGAAATACATTGAGATAGTCTATCGTTTAAGTCTTTGACCATAGACTCACTTTGCTTCAGTTTGGCTTCAAAGTCGTTACTGCCTCTGGAGGTTCTTTCATTTAACTGCTTCTTCAAAACCTCATTTTCCAACTCCAAGTCTGAAAGTTTATCTTTTATCCTGTCATTAAGTAAAAGCCTGAGTAAATATCCCAGCAGAAACGCACCCAATAAAATCAGAGCTATCTCTATAACATATTGACCTAGTGGTCCTTCATAAATTTGTTGTTGATCCATATTAATTGTTAATTATCACTTCCACTCTAGATACACTATCCGTATTATTTAATAACATCTCATCACCTTGGGAAATAGCAGTAACTTGATATTCATTAAACCCTTTATCAATCATCTTGCTACGTATTAAATTGACATAATCCAAACCACAATTGTAGTTTAATACAGCACTATCCTGTGAGTAACAGTGCCCTACAAGATCTACCACAGCATCATTCTGCTCAATACTTAAATACGTTAAATATGCATCTATCTTGGGACTAAGTCTCGAGAAATCGCCATCATCTATATAGAGAATTGCTCTATCATTTCCCTCTTCTAATTTCTCGTTCTTGGTATATAACCTAAATTCTAGAGCTGAAAAATAATTTACAATTGAGTCTAAGTTCATCGTTTCAGAAGAGACTCTTACTTCGTCATAAGTAAAGCTAT
>ERZ1047472.2091-NODE-2091-length-14599-cov-5.066007_pt1 | contig 14599 bp, 6 predicted proteins | sample MGYA00383095_ERZ1047472 | MGnify/ENA primary metagenome ERZ1047472 (study PRJEB29581, sample SAMEA5548365) | metagenome | biome: marine; feature: coastal; material: water | depth 1 m | study: Short-term variability in the microbial, nano- and picoplankton...
CCTTCTCCCTCCAGGCAGTGAAGGTTTTGAATTCACCGATTCGAAAGGTCAGGCGTGGGTTCACCCCGGATACAAAGGTTCTCCTGAAAGATGGAAAAAGGGCGAAGATCCCAAGCCGATTGGTTGGTATGCCGGCCTTCAATACGATGGCGATGTCGATCGTGCGAAGAAGGTCCTCGCGGAACTCGATAAATACTACCCTGAGGCGACAAAGTACGAAGTGGCAGGATTTCTTTGGTGGCAGGGTGATCGCGACAGCCGGAGCGAAGCCCTTTCACAGCGGTATGAGAAAAATCTCGTGAATCTAATTAAGTCTCTTCGTAAGGATTTCAAGGCACCCGATGCAAAGTTTGTGACGGCATCTCTTGGTCAGACCAAGCAGGGGGCCACTGATGGAGGCGGCAAGATTCTAGATGCCATGCTCGCAGTTGATGGTGAATCCGGCAAATACCCCGAATTCAAAGGAAACGTGGCGGCTGTTTATACGCATCCGCTGTCTAAGGGGGGAAGCTCCGGCGGGCACTATAGTGGGAACGCTGAAACCTACATGAACGTCGGCGATGCGATGGGCAAGGCAATGGTCGAGTTACTCAAAAAGTAAATTAGCTCACTAGAAGGGCGGATCCGTGAGTTCGCGGACCCGCCCTTACTTTGTACAAAAGCTTCAGTTGACGACTTTCTATTCAGGAGCGGCTTTGTCGGGTCAAAGGGGTCCAGTCACATCTTTGAACCTAGCAACTGCGGTGGTTTAGCGATGGAAGAGGACCCAGATCAGAGCTGGCCATATCTACCGCTAAAAGATAGGCTATTCCCTTCGTCTCTTAGATTGGTTATGGCGCTTTTAAAGATTATTAACCCCGCCTCATTAGCTAAGCGCCTCCTTCTTCTAAGTGCTCTTGGAAGTTGTCTCTTGGTGGGGCTTTTATCGCTGTCAGCTGATTCTCATCTTGCAGAGCAAAACTTGTTAGCAGGTGCTCACGTTCAGGATATCACACCTCCTTTTGATTCTCTTTTGATTAATGGAGGGTTTGTTGAAAGAAGACGGGGGAAGATGCAGCCAGGTGATCTCAAGGCGCGTTGTTTTGTTTTACAGCGTGGTGAAGTCAGCATCGCGGTAGCAGTGGTCGATAGCTGTATGATTCCTGGGGATGTTTGTGACCGGACAAAAGCTCTGGCATCACAAAAAACTGGAATTTCCATTGATCGAATCGTGATTGCAGCGACCCATACCCACTCTGCTCCGAGCACGATGGATTATTGTTTGGGAACAATGGCAGACCCGGCTTACACCGAATTCTTACCGAGTAAAATCGCGGAGGGGATTGTGAAGGCCTATGGAAAAATCGAGCCAGCACAAATTGGTCACAAGCAAGTGAAAGCCACTGGCTACAATTACAATCGGCGCTGGATCACGCGACCAGATCAAATGCAAAGAGATCCTTTTGGTGATAAAACGGTCCGAGCTATGATGCATCCTGGATTTCGAAATCCAAAATACGTCGGACCTTCCGGCCCGGTTGACGATGAATTGTCTGTCTTATCGATTCAGGCTTTGAATGGTGATCCGATTGGCGTTCTCGCGAATTTTTCGATGCACTACCATGGCGGTGGGGGAGGTCCCGCGGATTACTTTGGTCTTTTTTCTAATCGGCTTGCTAAGCAGTTGGCTGTCGAAGGGCGTGAGCCTGTGTGCGCCATGACTCAGGGCACGAGCGGAGACCTGCATTTGCGAGATTATGAAGGCGATCGAACTAATTCAGATATCTCGATCTATACCGATGGGCTGGTTGAGATTGCCAAAGGGGCAGTTGAAAAGGTTCGTTATGACCGAAGTCCCCTGCTCGGGATGGACCAGAAAGAGCTCACGCTTTCACGGCGATTGCCTGACGCGAAGCGTTTGGCTTGGGCTGATAAAATGCTCTCTGAAATGAAAGGGCAAAGGCCCAAAAATCGCCCCGAAGTTTACGCGGAACAGGCTCGATATATTCATAAAAATCCCACTGAAAACCTTGTCTTGCAAACGCTACGGATTGGAAGTTTGGGGATTACGACAATTCCCAATGAAGTTTACGCCATCACGGGCCTTAAGCTCAAAGCCTGGAGCCCATTCCCTTCGACCTTTAATATTGAATTGGCGAACGGGGCCGCGGGATACATTCCGCCTCCTGAACAACACGCTTTGGGAGGTTACACCACTTGGCCGGCTAGGACCGCCGGGTTAGAGGTGGAGGCCGAGCCAAAGATCGTTGAGACTTTGTTGAGCTCTTTTGAATCTCTCGCAGGAAAACCCCGTCGACCGTCGCTGAGGCATCAAGGAGATTACGTAAAATGGATCATGTCGCAAAAACCTTTGGCCTACTTTCAGTGTGAGGATTTGGGAGGGGGCACGTTGGACGATGCCTCTGGCCAAGGTCGTAGCGGCCATGTTGAGGGAATGGTGGCTTATCACCTCCCGGGGCCTGAGTGTCAGGCTATTTCTGAACAAAACCCAAATAACGCTCTTCAGCTGGCAGGTGGACGTATTTCAGTCACGGTTCCAAAGGCGCGAACATTATCATTTTGGTTTTGGAATGGCATGAGTAATACGGTGCGAGATCATACCGGTGACCTTGTGCAGCATGGGGTGTCTCGCTTTCTGAGGATTGGCGGCAAGGCGGATGGGGAGTCTAGTGGTTCTTTGATTTTACAAGATGGTGAAAAACGTTTTTTTGGTAAGACAAAGTTAGCCTTAAAAGCATGGCATCATGTCGTAATGTCCCAAGAGGAGGAAGAGGTTAAGATTTATCTTGATGGGCACATCATGCCAGAAGTGAGCGCCCCTCTTACCCCGTCTGAATCTGAGCAATGGCACTTGGGGGGGGAGTTGCCAGTCGAAGGGCGCCTCGATGAAGTCGCTTGGTTTAAGGGCGCCTTTAGCCAAAAAGAAGCGGCCCTAAATTTTTCTGCTTCAAGGATGACTCCACCCGCGCGCCCTGCTCCACCCCGTCCGAAGTATGACCGCGGTGCGATGGCTGGTTATCAAAAATCAGTTTTAGCTTCTCAACCATCAGTCTGGATCGAACACGGGAATGAAGCTTCTCAGCAGCGCGTTCAGAAAATTTTTGAAGGGATCGAAGATGTCTACACTGTAGAATTTTGGGTTCGCAACCAACTTCCAAATCAAATCCGTCCGGTTACTGCCTACTTGTTTTCGCGAGGAGTGGATGGCATGAAAGAGGCGGAAGGAGACCATCTTGGTATTGGGGGATCACACCTTGCAGCGGGAAAATTAATTGTTTTTCAGGGGAACCGGAGCGGGGGGCTATTAACGGGAGTGACTGAGCTTGAACCAAATAGCTGGCACCATCTCGCCATGATTCGTGAGGGAGAGCGAGTGCGAGTGTATTTGAATGGAAGATCTGAACCTGAAATCGATGGGGCCTTTGCTCGCACTTATCCGGATGAGCATCCTGAGTTTTTTTTCGGAGGCCGAAGCGATCGCTTTTCTATTCTTGAGGGGCGCCTCGATCATGTTGCTTTATATGATCGCGCGCTCTCTATTGCTGAGATTGCGGGGCATTACGAAGCAGTCAATTTGCTGCCAAGCGAAAAGAATTTAGAGGAAAGCAATTCCGGTGCCCTTTCGCCACAAGATGCTCTCTCAAGCATACATGTGCCTGAGGGCTATCGAATTGAGTTGGTGGCGAGTGAGCCGTTGGTCAAAGATCCCGTCGCAATTGATTGGGGGGCTGATGGTAAATTATGGGTTGCGGAGATGGCAGATTATCCCTCTGGAGTTGATGGTAAGCCTGGAGGACGTGTGCGTTTTTTGGAGGATCTTGATGGGGATGGGAAATACGAAAAATCGACTCTTTTTCTCAAAGGGCTCAATTACCCTGCGGGAATCATGTCTTGGCGCAGTGGAGTAATTGTAGCGGCCGCGCCTGATTTGATCTATGCGCAAGACACCACGGGTGACGGTAAAGCTGATTTCCAAGAAGTGCTCTATTCCGGATTCAAGCAAGGCAATCAACAGCTACGAGTCAATGGATTGAGCTGGGGTTTGGACAACTGGATTCATGGTGCCAATGGGAGTCACCATCCTGGGTATGCAAAAAATACCATGATTCATTCGTCGCGAGCAGGAAGCACTTTACCACTAGGTAGTATGGACTTTCGAATTCGTCCCGATGAGGGGCTGATGGAAGCTCTCTCTGGACCTTCTCAATTTGGCCGAGCGCGCGATGATTGGGGGAATTCGTTCGGGGTGCAGAACAGTTTCCCCCTTTGGCACTATGTTTTGGAGGAGCGCTATTTGACTAGGAACATTAATTTTGCACCACCTGAAATTCGTCGTCAGCTTCGCCCTCAAAACCCGCGAGTGTTTCCAGCGTCATCCCTCCAGAAACGGTTTCACAGTTTTAATCAATCTGGGCGTTTCACGAGTGCTTGTTCGCCGATGATTTATCGTGATCGACTTTTGTTTGACGACGAGCAGGTGCATGCTTTGACTTGCGAGCCCTTTCATAACTTAGTGCAGCGTGTCGTGTTGGATCGTGATGGCTACAGCTTTAAAGCCAAGCGGGCAGAAGAAGGAGCCTTTGATTTTTTTGCTTCTGAGGACAGGTGGTGTCGCCCGGTGATGGCCCGAACAGGTCCAGATGGTGCCGTGTGGGTGGTCGACATGTATCGATATATGATTGAGCATCCCGAGTGGTTGCCTGACGAGGGGAAAAGAGAAATGAAAGCGCACGAGCGCAAGGGGTCTGGTTACGGGCGGATTTATCGTATTTTGCCCAAGGATGAGCCGGCCCGGGAAATTCCAGATCTGGCGAAGGTTTCTCTCAAAAATCTTGTGAGGCATTTGGCAAGTCCAAATGGAATTGTAAGAGATCTTGCTCATCGCCTTCTTGTCGAAAGAAAAGCGGTTTCGGTGACCGGTCAGGTTTCGAAGATGGCCTTAAAACATCCGAGTCCTAGAGCTCGTTTGCACGCTCTGTGTGTGCTCGATGGAATCAATCGATTGACTCTGGAGATCCTTTATTCCGCGTGCAAGGATCCCCATCCTCAACTTCGTCGCCATGCCGTTCGTCTTGCGGAAAATCGCTGGGATAAAGAGCCTGAATTAGTCGTAGCCGTCTCGGAGATGATCGATGATGTTGATTTAGGAGTGCGTTTGCAGGTGGCTTGCTCACTAGGCAACTCAAAGAGACCTGAGGCGGGCCATGCTCTGGCTGTCTTGGCGGTAGATAATGCCGCGGACCCTATGATTAGGGCGGCAGTGATGAGCTCGCCTCCGCATCATTTTATTGCCCTAGCCGAGCGAGCGCTTGATCAAGGGGTGTTGGTTGACGAGCTCATAAAAGTGGCTGGGGCTAAAAACCATGCCGCCTTAGAAGCACTGGTTACCCGACTCTCCCAGCCTGGCAAAGAAGGCTTCCAACCGGTGCAATTCCAATCGCTGAGTCATTGGGCGGATTCTCATCCCCAATCTGCAGTAAGGCTCAGTCATGTGATTGGGGAGGCACGCAAAATCGTCCGCATGCCAGGTGGATCGAGCCCGCTTAAAATTGCCGCAATTAGCTTATTGGGAAGAGAGGAAAACAAATTTAAAAGCGACCGAGATCTCTTAGGAGAATTACTTATTTTGTCGGAATCCAGCGAGATGAAATTTGCGGTGATTGAAGCTCTTGCGAAAATGGGTGGGCCGGACATACCCCGCCTTTTGATTAGTTCTTGGAGTGGATATTTTCCTCGAGAAAGAGCTAAAATCATGGACACCCTTCTCCAGCGAAAAGAGTGGTCGATGGCAATGCTTAAAGCGATAGGACAAGGTCAAATTTCGCCAGAAGCAGTTGATGTTTCGAGGCGCCAGATCCTGCGAACTCATGCGGATGCCGGGATTAAAAAGATGGCAGAGGAGTTGTTTCCCTCTCAGGGAGGACTGACACGAGCGCCGCAGCTCAAGAAATTCCGATCTGCTTTGGAGCTTAAAGCGAATCCCAAAGATGGGCGAGCGGTGTTCAATCGAGCCTGTGCGCATTGTCACCTTTCGGTAAAGGGTCTTCCCATGAATGGGCCAGACTTACGCTCAATTACCGAGCGTAGCAAGGAGGGTCTCTTCACCTCAATTTTAAATCCTAACGAATCAGTGGACCCTTCTTATTTCGGTTATTCAGTGACTCTTAAAGACGGTAAAATGCTTTTTGGAAGGGTTCTTGCAGAAAAGGAGAACAATCTCACTTTGAGACTTCTTGATGGCAGTGATCGTCAGATTCTCCGAAAAAGAATTAAAGGTTTAGACGCAAGTGGGCGCTCGCTTATGCCAGATGGTCTCGAGCTTGGTATGACCCACCAAAATCTTGCGGACCTGATTGGATTTTTACAAATCTTTGGGCGCGAAGGTGAATAAAAATCTCCCAATGGTTTCGGGTTCGGCGATGGATATCTGGGAGAGCTAGGCGATGATGCCGCGTTCCACGTTTCCGGCGACGTCGGTAAGTCGGAAGTCACGGCCAGCGTAGTTGTAGGTGAGCTGTTCGTGGTCAAGCCCAAGGAGATGGAGCATCGTAGCGTGGAGGTCATGCATGTGAAGTCGTCCGCTCACCGCGGTGTCACCCACTTCATCGGTTGCCCCGTGGGCGTGACCAGGTTTAGTGCCCCCTCCGGCTAGCCAAGTCGTGAAGCCGCGTGGGTTATGGTCGCGGCCGTCCTTGCCTTGTGAGAAGGGTGTGCGTCCAAACTCTCCGCCCCACCAGACAAGGGTGTCTTCCAGAAGGCCGCGCTGTTTGAGGTCTTTTAAAAGTCCGGCCACGGGCTGGTCGGTTGCGTGAGCGTGGACCTTGTGCTTGGGCATGTTGGAATGTTGGTCCCAGCGCGGATTGACTGATTCATCGGAGTAGTTGACTTGAATAAAACGGACTCCGCGTTCCGCGAGACGGCGAGCCATGAGGCATTGGCGCCCATAGTCGTCAGTCCCTTTTTCGCCGATCCCATACATGGATTTAGTAGCTTCAGATTCTTCTGTGAGGTCGAGAATGTCGGGGGCATTCATCTGCATCCGGAAGGCAAGGTCGAAGGAGTCGATGGCAGCGTTGATATTTTGATCGTTTTTGGTTTGTGCTTGCTGTCGGTTCAGTTGTTGGAGGAAGTCGAATTGTTTTGACTGAGCGTTGAGGGGAAGGTGTGGGTTTTTGAGATTTCTGATGGTGGCTTTTGATGCAGGAAGTCCGGCTCGGCCAATGCAGGTGCCTTGGTGGACAGCTGGGAGAAAAGCATTGGAGTAGTTGCGCGGTCCGCCCTTGCTGGCGGAGGGCATAATGGTGACAAAGCCAGGAAGGTTCTCGTTTTCGGTTCCCAGACCATAGGTGATCCAGCTGCCCATGGAGGGGCGGACTAAGTTAGTCGCTCCGGTATGAAGAAAGAGGGTGGAGGGGCCGTGCGCCACCCCTTCGGTATGCATGGAATGTATAAAGCAGAGGTCATCGACATGCTTTGCGATGTGGGGAAAGAGAGAGCTGACCCAGCGACCTGATTGGCCGTGTTGCTTGAAATCCCAAAGCGGTTTGAGAAGTTTTCGTTGGGATTTTTTGCCGAAGGTGTTTTTGCGGACACCCACGAAATCGAAAGATTGTCCATCGCGTTTGATAAGCTCGGGCTTGTAGTCGAAGGAGTCAACATGGGAGGGCCCTCCAGCCATGAAGAGAAAGATGATCCTTTTAGCACGAGCTGGCAGGACAGGAGATTTTGGAGAGAGAGGGTTGCTGAGACTTTTACCTAGAAGCGATGAAAGCGCGAGGGAACCGAATCCACAACTGGAGGATTTTAGCAGCTGGCGACGGTTGAGCATAGGCTGAAGGTTTGGTTTTGTGACATGAACTATCCCACTGTGTGGTTTAGTTGGTGAAGCGAAAGTCGATGGTTGAGAAGAGAGCTTGAGTGAGTTGGGTCCAGGCTTCTGTTTTTTGGTCGGGGGGGAAGCTGGCGAGAAAGGTTTGGGTGGAGAGGCGTTCGCTTTCGGAGGGAGGACGGGAGAGAATGAGGAGGTAAGTATCTTCGACGGTTCCCGCCTCGGCGAGAAGTCTTTTGGCGGTGAATTCTGACTGCTCCCGTATAAAGGGGCTGTTCATGAGGAAGAGTGCCTGGGTGGGGAGGTTGGTGGCGGACCGCCGTCCCACCACAAGATTTGGATTTGGGGCATCGAAGACCTCAAAAATAGGGAGCATGGAATTGCGGAACCACGGGACATAGACGCTCCGTCGGTTCGAATCAAAACGGTAGTTGAGGTCATACTGTCCAGCATTACGAATCGTTGGCCCGCCTTTGATGGGATCAAATTGTCCGCTAATGTGAAGAGCGGTGTCACGAATAGCCTCGGCTTCAAGGCGCTTACGATGAGCTCGACCAAAGAAGCGGTTTTCAGGGTCGCTATTGTCAGCAGCCTTCGAGGATAGTTGATAGGTTCGACTCAGGACGATTTCGCGGATGAGTGATTTGATTGACCAATTATTTTCGGTGAACTGGATCGCCAGGTGGTCGAGCAGTTTAGGGTGACTTGGCAATTCTCCTGTTTTCCCAAAGTTGTCGACGGTGCGCACGATACCTTCGCCGAGGAGATATTTCCAAATGCGGTTGACCATGACTCGAGAAGTGAGCGGATGCTTAGGATCGGTGATCCACTCGGCGAGTTCAAGCCGCCCAGAATGATCTTCCGGAATTTCGGGGGATGTTCCGGCTTGGGAGGCGACGGTGATGAAACCCCGCGGAACCTTGGCTCCTTTGTTACGGACCAGGTCGCGGATGTGGACGTGCCCGTCTGCGATCGTCTCGGCTTCGGTCGGCGCCATCGTGATGGGGTGAAGTTTTTTTAATTTAGCTGTGAGTGTTTTGTGTCGGCTTTCAAGTTTCTTAAGATTAGCTTTGGGCTTCTGTGGAATTACAGAATTTGGTGTGATGAAGGCTACGGCATCGGCGATAACATGGGCTGTGGTTTTCTCGGTGGAGATGACGATTGATGCCGGATTTTCACTTGAGAAAGGGAATGTTCCTACGCTGGTGAAGGTTCCCTGAATGGAAGCTGGCTTTGATTGGTCGATGATGACGGTCGCGTTTCCCTCGGCGTGGTAAATGGTAACGGGGACGTTTTTGGCGCGATTGGCGCCTGCGCTGTAAGCGACAAGGACCTCATAGTCGCGGGCTTCTTCTAGAGTGGTGGTGAACTCGACTTTCTTTTCTCCTTTATTGGTATTTTCGTCGTGGAGGTAGCCCTTGCCGATCCAGGGTTTGTTTGAAGTGGATTCCTTCCACTTGCCAGTGAGTTTTGCCTTGGAGGAATCGATGATGAGCCCAGGAAAACTTTTTAGTGCAGGTGAGCTTTTAAGGGTATCAATTTGTTTCTTTAGGGAGTCAATCGAACTGCGGAGCTGTGTGATCTCGGCGGGATTGGAAATTGCGAGAGGGCTGGTGGCGAAGGAAGTGACCCCAGAGGCTGCGCTGCCTTTACCCATGGAGCGCGTGCTTTGAAAGATGCCCGCAAGGGCGTAGTAGTCAGAAGTTGGGATGGGGTCAAACTTGTGATCATGGCAGCGGGCGCAGCCAAGAGTCATTCCGAGGAAGGTGCGCCCGACCGTGTCGATTTGCTCGTCGACGAATTCCATTTTGAGAAGTTCGTGATCTTGTAGTTCGTAGTTGAGTGCGCCAAGGACGAGGTAACCCGAGCCGATGAGTTGGGAATTTCGTTGGATGGGCGATGTGTGGGAAAGGAGGTCTCCGGCAAGATGCTCGCGAACGAGTTGGTGGTAAGGCTTGTCCTTGTTAAATGAGTCGATCACGTAGTCGCGGAAACGCCAAGCATCGGGAAAGACGAGGGAGCGGCCGCCACCGGAGGATTCGGCAAAGCGGGTGATGTCGAGCCAGTGGCGGCCCCATCGTTCTCCAAATTCTGGACGAGCGAGGAGGTGAGCGACGATGGTTTGGAACGCTTGCGGGGACTTGTCCTGCAGGAAGGCGTTCAGTTCGTCAGGCGAAGGTGGCAGCCCGATAAGATCGAAGTAAACGCGACGGAGAAGGGTGGTTTTCGATGCGCTTCTCGAAGGAGTGATTTTTTGGGCTTCGAGTCGGGCGAGGATGAAGCGGTCGATATCGTTGGCTGGCCATGCGGTGTTGCGGGGTTTCGGGATTGGGTGAGCCACGGGAGGTTGGAAGGACCAAAATTGGCGCCCTTTGTTGAGGTCGATTTGGGGGGTGGTTTTTTTGGTTTTGTTTTCGCGAGGGTCAGGGGCTCCCATCGCAATCCATGACTTGAGATGCTGAATTTTAGAATCTGGGAGCCGGTTTTTGGGTGGCATTTCTAAGTCGCTATTGGTGTAGGAAATGGCGTTGAGGAGAAGGGAGTCCTCGGGTTTTCCAGGGATAATGGCGGGGCCGGAGTCACCACCGGTTTGCCACCCAGTGCGTGAATCAAGGTAGAGGTTGGCTTTCAGCTCTTTAGCGTCGGCGGAGTGACATTCGTAACAGTGCTCGACAAAGAGAGGACGAATGTGGGTTTCAAAATACTCAATACCTTCCGAATTGTTGGCGTGAACTATCGAGCCACTCACGAGGAAGGCGAGAGTGATTTTCAGCTGACGTAAGTTGCCAAACATAGATCAAATGAGGTTGAAAAAAGCGACAAGGCCAATTGGGAGAAGGTTGAGTGGAGAGGCTAACTACGGAAGAATCGAGCACAATTGTTCATTTTCTGTTCAGGTTATACAGGCTAAGCTCGAGAAAATATGAGAGTGCTTGTAGTTGAGGACCAGGACGATCTGCGTGAGGTGGTGGTGGAGACGCTACGCGAGGAATCCTTTGCGGTAGATGAATCGGCAGATGGTGAAGAGGGTCTCTACAAGGCGCTGAACTGGGATTACGACATCGTGGTTCTTGATGTAATGATGCCGGTGATGAACGGCTGGGAGGTTTTGGATGGATTACGTAAGGAGAAACAGACACCGGTCCTGATGCTGACGGCTCTTGATCAGGTGTGTGATAAGGTGAAGGGTCTGAATCATGGGGCGGATGATTATTTGGCAAAACCTTTCGATTTGACGGAGTTGGTGGCACGGGTGAGAGCAGTGATGAGAAGGAAGGGCGGTGACCATTGTCCGGAGGTCGCGGTTGGTAAGGTTACGATCAACACGACGGCTAAGACTCTGCGGCTAGGTGATAAGGAAGTGGAGGTGACCGCACGAGAATTTGCGATGGCAGAGTTATTAATCAAGCACCGTGATGAAGTCGTGACACGTGATTTTTTATACGACCATCTTTTCGACGAAAATGATGAGTCGATGTCAAACATGCTTGATGTTTATGTTTACAAATTACGTCAGAAATTTGGCAAAAGTTTTATCAAGACGCGTCGGGGTCAGGGGTATATCGTTGAAACAAGTTAGATGGGTATTTTTCCGCAATCGATTCGCTGGCGTATTCAGCTTTGGTATCTCCTTCTTTTGGCGGTGATTATCGCGGCGTTGTTGGCAGCATTTCATCGTAACCAACGTGAGATTAAATATCAGGTTCTTGATCGCGAGCTGAGTAATCCGATCACGCGTCTTTTGCCGAATCTGGAGAGACGCCCCGAATCTCCTCCGCGTGGTCGACGATTACCGAGGCTGGATCTTTTGGAAGATTTTGAAGATGAGCCTCGACCTGGTCTCGAGGGTGGCGGTCGGCGTAGTCCGCGTGGGCCCGATCCTTTGGAGCGCCGCCGGGTAAACTTAGATGAATTAGTGGAGGAGCTTGCGGAGAATGGGATCTTTGTGATTCACTGGAGTCGGGGTGGTGAATTACGTTTTGCTTCAGAGAATTCACCGGAGGAACTGAGGTCGTTTCCAGATAAGGTTTCTAGGGAAGGGGACCGTGTTTCGAAGGAGACGGTACAAGGGTATCGCGAAATCATCCACGCGAGTCCGAACGTCGGGATTTTAGTAGTGGGGGCTTCCGTAAAACCGATCGAAACTTACCTTTCGAAGCTTGAAACAAAGTTGATTGGGATAGGTTTTTTGATTATTGTAGGAGGATTCTTGGTAGGTTGGTTTCTGATCGGGAGATCGTTGAAGCCCATCGAGGTAATTAGTGGAGTGGCTCATCGAATCGCAGAGGGAAATCTTTCGGAGCGTATTAAGATCAGTGGGAATGGGAGCGAGTTGGGGCAGTTATCTATGGTGCTGAACGAAACCTTTGAAAAGTTGGAAACTTCATTTGAGCATCAGGTTCGATTTACAGCTGATGCCTCTCATGAGATGCGAACTCCGATTGCGGTGATCTTATCCAAGAGCCAATTTGCGCTCAGCAAGGAGCGGTCTCCTGAGAAGTATCAGGAGGCTTTGCAAACGTGCGTTGATTCGGCGCAACACATGCGCACTTTGACCTCGGGCCTACTGGAGCTCTCCAAGGTAGATTCAGGAGAATTTCATCTTCGTCCCGAGCTTGGAAATCTTGAAGAATTGACTGGTGAAGTAGTGAAGTTGATTGAGCCACTGGCTGATGATCGAGGAATTAAGATCAAGTGTAATCTCCGGTCAATGAAGGCTGAATTTGATCCGTCTAAAATGCGGCAGGCATTATTAAATTTATTGGGTAATGCTGTTAAGTATAACCGAGAGGGAGGAGAGATCGAAGTCACTCTAAATAAGATTGGTCCCGAAATTTTTTGGTCGGTGCAAGATACTGGTTTGGGGATCGAGTCGGTGGCGCTGGAGAGCATTTTCGAAAGGTTTTATCAGGTCGATAAAGCTCGCACTCGGACTGGGCGCAATGGAACTGGACTTGGTCTCCCAATCACAAAAGCAATTGTGGAAGCACATGGAGGAACGATTTCGGTGGTAAGCGAAGTCGGAAAGGGAACGACTTTCCAGGTGAAGCTTCCGGCTGGGTAAGTCCAAGTTTGGTGCTTTGTCGATGGCCCCTAGCGCAAAGTTTTGAGAAGGGTCTTCGATCGCTTCCAGTTTTCCTTTGGAGTTGGTCAACCAATTCGGTTCAGAGAATTGGGTAGTGATTTGACCTAAGGAGTTTTTGTCCGCCTTACTCGGTAAAAGCGGTAGGCTTCGGCCGGATTCTTAGGGTGGGAGAAAGTGATGCTAGTGGGAGATGCCAAGTTTTCAAAGGTCGAGCCAGGGAGGTCGGCGAACCAGGTGACGAGGTCGTCCGAATATTCGACTTGATCGGTCCAACCGATGGCGGTTTGCCAGTTCAAGTTGATGCCGCCGACAGGGTCGAATTGATGCGTCACCTCGATTCTATTCATACCACCGGTCGATTGGGAATCTTTGTCGACAGATTGGATGCTGAGGTCGGCCACAAGGAGAAAGTTGTCGCCATAATTGTATGGAGCAAGAGATGCAAGTTCCCACTCGAAGGCGAGGAAGCCAAAGTCAAGAGGAGCGTCCGTGTTTGAGAATTGGACATTCTCAAAAATGGGAATTTCATCGATAGATGCAGACCAGACATTTTCCTCAAGGTCGACAGTGGCGACAAGGTTGAAAAGTTCCCCTAGGGTGAAATCAAACAAGGTGTCAAACTGGTTCGTATCATTGACGCGCCAAATTCCAAATTGTGAGTCAGGAGTGTCTGGGTTTTCATTGTCAAAACGAATGGAGGCAAGGCGATCTCCGTCTGCATTATAGATACTAAAATAAAAATCGTCTCTTCGATCGTTAGTGGAATCCTCAATGCCAATAAGGGTATCGATTTCTACGACAGGTTCTCCACTAGCGATGTGGTCATACTCAAGGTCGAGTGCGATAAAAGTAAATCTAGAGGTGGGTTGCGCGAAGCCAAGGGTCGCGGTTTTTAGGAGAGAGGGGAGAACATTTTCATCGATAGCTTGAGCGCCTGAGGTGGTATCGTTTGAAATCCAACCATCGTTCCCAGACCAATTATTGGCGCCTATGGGAAAATTGTCGAAGTCGGTGTCGTAAAGGATCTCGCCTTGAATAGTGGGAACTAGGAAAAGAAGTACGAGAAACGTTTTCACGAGATGAGTGGAGTGTCTGGGGGACGAGCGTAATAGGTCTTATGTTTAAGATAAGGACACTATCAAAAAGTCGTTCGCAATGACACAAAAAAAGGCAGCCTTGTGAGGCTGCCTTCAGTGATGTCAGAAATCATCAAATAATTCTTGAGCTTAAAATTTTACGAATAAGCGCGCGCGAGATTTTTGAGGTCTTCACTATTTTCGTCAGAGTATGGGGATGCCATCTTTCGTTGCCAGCCGAGTCGAAATTTCAGTTACCTGAATCAGGTTTTTGAGGCGAACTGTGGTCACGAAGGCGCATGTTAAATTCCTCAAGAGTCACCTCGCCACTATTGTCTGCATCTAGACGCGCAAAAAGGGAAGTTAGCCGCTCTTCGGACATGTTCTGAAAGGCCTTTAAATCCACCATCTCTCTGAGAGAAAGAAGCCCGTCATCACCAGCGATCCCGGTAAATTTTTCAGCGCGCTTAGCGATGATTCTTTTTCGAAGTGATTCTCGAAGGAATTCGCGCTCTTCAGCGCGCTTTGCAATGCTTTTCTCGCGGAGTAACCCACGCTCATCCGATGAGATTTTTCCATCACCATCGGCGTCGATCCTAGCACGTTTCC
>ERZ1047472.2092-NODE-2092-length-14594-cov-6.476443_pt1 | contig 14594 bp, 10 predicted proteins | sample MGYA00383095_ERZ1047472 | MGnify/ENA primary metagenome ERZ1047472 (study PRJEB29581, sample SAMEA5548365) | metagenome | biome: marine; feature: coastal; material: water | depth 1 m | study: Short-term variability in the microbial, nano- and picoplankton...
AACATCTGGCTTGGTCGGTCAGAAACATATACCTGCATCTTCACCTTCACCTTCATCTTCACCTTTACCTTCACCTATAAATGGGGCATTGCTAAAAATTTACTTTGCCGCGAAAAATGACGTGTGCGTCTATACCGGGCGGTTATATTGGGTGATAGACTCCCAGCAACGGCGAAAAGTACGAGTGAAGAAGTACCCGCAAAAACTACCAGCGAAAAAATAAACAGTACTTGAATGCCGAGGTAGCCTGGACAGTTATGTGCAGGAAAAACCTCAGCCTTGTTCGAGAGCCTTGTTCGAGAGCGTTGCTCTAGTCATTTGAGCGATCGTTTTCGCCATTGAGGCAGGTGAGCAGGTACGGACGCTGAATTTATTACCAATAGATCTGATCCTTGGGAGGAGAGTGCCACCATGGCAATGCAACACACACCATTATTAATGTCGAATATCTTAGATCGCGGCGCCACAATTGCGCCGAACGAAGAAATTGTCACCATGACCGAAACTGGCGTTCGCCGTCAGACCTACAAGCAAACTCGTGACCGCGCTCATCAGTTGGCCCACGCGTTGGCCGCAGCGGGGATCAAGGTGGGGGATCGCGTTGGTACCTTCATGTGGAATGGATCGCGCCACCTCGAGGCATACCATGCCTGTGCGGGCATGGGCGCAGTACTGCATACCCTGAATGTCCGTTTGGGCGAAAACGATTTGGACTACATCATTAATCACGCTGAAGATCAGGTGATTATTGTTGATGCAGACATTTTGCCGTTACTGGAAAAGATGAAAGACCGCATGCCTACTGTGCGTCAGGTCATTATTGCAACGGAAGAAGGCTTTGAAGGCTGGACCACAGATCTGCCTAACCCGATTGACTATGAAGATTTTATTGCCGGTAAGCCGACTCATTATGAGTGGCCGCAGATTGATGAAAATTCACCTATGGGCTTGTGCTACACCAGTGGTACTACCGGTAACCCTAAAGGCGTTGAGTATGAGCACCGCTCGCAGTATTTGCACACAATGACCCAATGTCTAACCGACTCAATGGGCTTGTCTGGCACCGATACCGTTTGCGGCATTGTGCCTATGTTCCACGCCATGGGCTGGGGTATTCCTTGGTCAGCATTGATGCTGGGCTGTAAGCAAGTCATGCCACACCGGTTTATGGATCCGGGCCGGCTGATTGATCTAATGGCCAGCGAAAAAGTTACGTTATCAGCCGGTGTGCCGACCATTTGGCAGGGCGTAAAAGCATTGTATGAAGCGGATCCCGGCAAATATGATTTGTCTTCTCTTTCAAGACTCACCTGTGGCGGTAGTTCACCCCCACCTTCGCTTATTCGTTGGTTCTGGGACGAGCTAGATGTTGAAATGATTCAAGGTTGGGGCATGACCGAAACCTCACCTTTAGCCACATTGTCGCGCCGCGTGATGAAGCGTTCGCAGCTGTCGTTGACCGAAGACGAGCAATTTGAAAACGTTGCCAAGGCAGGTCTGTTAATGCCGGGCATTGAGCTAGATATCTTCGACGAAGACTTTAATCGTGTGCCGCACGATGGCGAAAGTGTTGGCGAAATCCTAGTGCGCGGACCGTGGATTTGTTCCGAGTACTTTAACAACCCGCAGCCAGATAAGTTCCATGATGGCTGGTTGATCACAGGCGACGTGGGCAAGATCGATCCAGAAGAATATTTGATTATTTCTGACCGCTCAAAAGACCTTGTGAAGAGTGGCGGTGAGTGGATCTCGTCAGTAGATTTAGAAAACCACATTGTCGGTGTGCCGGGCGTAGCCCAGGCTTGTGTTGTTGCACAACCTCACCCCAAGTGGGATGAGCGACCTGTTGCGTTAATCGTCTTAGAGCCGGGTAAAGAAGTTACCCAAGAGCAAGTGTTAGCGCACTGCGAAAAGGCCTTTGCTAAATGGCAACTGCCAGACGAAGTGCTTTACATCGACGCTATTCCATTAACCTCTACAGGTAAGATGGACAAGAAAGTGGTTCGAGCTGATTTGGATGCAAAAGGCTATCAACTGCCTTCACTGCGCGCCTAGTTTAGGCGAGCTTATAAAGCACCAATTGTTGTAGCTGGTCGTAGAGTAAGCCTTAGAACAGGCGTTAGGCCTGTATTAAGCTGTTGCTTGTGTTGGGGCTAATAAGGTCTAGCCAAACTAAGAAAAGGCTCGGCGTTCTGCGTTGGGCCTTTTTTATACGGACAATTTTAATTGTATCGTTTATGCACGGGCAGTAATTGCTAGAGCCGATATGGGGCAAACGACGGGCAAAGAAACGGCCAAAAAAATGGGGAAAGAAAATGTTTGATGATCAAAGTATCGACGCTTTAACAGAGTTACAAATGCCAGAGTCTTTGGTGCCGCACAAACACAGCGCCGACCCTTTTGCCTGCCCATGCTGCGCCAACGTATTTTCCGAAACCCTGCGACTAACTGATACAGACCTCAGCGAGCACGCTAAAGGGCTGCCGCCAGGCCAGCGAAGCATAGGTACGCCAATGCTGGTGACCAACGCACACATCATCACAATGGATGCTAGTCAGCCCAATGCAGACGCCATGATTGTAGTGGACGGCAAAATACAGTGGGTGGGTATGCAAGCGGACGTGCCAGAAGAACACAATGAACTTAAGCGGTTAGACCTTAAAGGCAAAATTGTGGTGCCCGGATTTGTTGAACCACATATGCACTTGCCGCCTCTAGCCATGCTGCATAGTTTTTCAAATATCGGTCCGAATAAATTCGATACAGCCGCCGATGCATTAGGGCAGCTAAAAGCAGACGCTACCAACACGCCGAAAGGTGAATGGGTGGTGGGGCGTCAATTTGATCCGTCTCTGCAGCAAGGCCCAGACTATTTAACCCGGCAAATGCTGGACGAAGTAAGTATTGACCACCCCGTATTTGTCTACAACGCGTCACTGCACTTGGGTTACTGCAACAGTGTTGCAATTGAACTGGCTGGGCTAGATGAGAATACCCCGGACCCACAGGGCGCAGAGTTAGGTCGTGATGCTGACGGAAAACCTAATGGTGTGCTTAAAGCGGGGCCAGCAATGGCGTTGGTCGTACGCCACAATACTAAGCTCAAAGAACAGAATTTGGCCGAAGCCTGCCTAAGCGTCTTTAATTCTGCCAATGAAGTAGGCATTACCACTCTGTGCGATCAAGGCACTGGTATGTTCCAAGGCCCAAAAGAATTAGATCTATATCAAAGCCTCCATGACAGCGGTCGTATGACGGCACGTTTTCGTTACTGTGTTTCACAAGCCGCTGCAAAGCGCTGGGACGAAATTGGCTTAACCTGGGGCGAAGGTGACGAATGGGTGCGCCGAACCGGCTGGAAAATAGTATCCGACGGATCCAACCAAGGGCGTACGGGTTTACAGCGCGAGGCTTTTGTTGGCTCCGATGCTAAAGGTATGGCCTACATAGAAAAAGACGAATTAGATGAGGCGGTAGAAAAGCGCCTGCGCGAAGGCTGGGCGGTGTGCGTGCATGCCAATGGCGATGCAGCCATTGACCGCGTGTTAGATGCGTTCAGCAAAGCTAAGGCCAAAGGCTTAGACCCAGCGGCCCAGCGCTGCCGCATTGAGCATTGCAGCATATTGCACGACGATCAAATTGAAAAAATAGCCGAGCTAGGGTTATCACCCAGTTTTTTAATTGGCCACGTCCATTATTGGGGCAAGGCTTTTGTCGAAGACATATTTGGTCCAGAAAAGGCAGCAAAATTAGACCGTACAGGCGCTTGCGAGGATTTAGGTATCCGTTGGACCATTCATTCGGATGATCCTGTGACCGAAATGAATCCACTGCGTTGCATGGAAAATGCGGTGACAAGGACTATGTGGCGGTCAGATCAGCTGTTGTCGCCCGAAGAACGTGTGCCTGCGGCAGCGGCATTGCGCGCCATCACTATTGATGCCGCTTGGCAATGTCATTCAGATCATGAGGTAGGTAGCTTGGAGGCAGGTAAGTTCGCAGATTTTTTAGTGTTAGATAAAGATCCGTTAGCTGTTGCCCCAGAACAACTGGGCTCAATACAAGTGTTGGAGACTTGGGTTAATGGCGAACAGGTGTTCGCTCGGTAAGAGCACAGGCTTTATCGGGAAAAGTGGATAAGGCGTCGCACCTTGGTATAACGCTTTATCTAGGCTTCACTTTAAGGTGTATTTCAGGTTCTCCCCTTCATTTCCTATTTTGAGTCGTTCACACAATAACCCTACGCCCTACGCCCCTACGCCCCTACGCCGCTAAAACCCTACAGCGCATAACGCCTTTGGTTTTACACCAAAGAAGCAGCCTCCTTATAACGCCAAAGTATTTAAAACTGCGTTTTTACAACTTCTAGTTCTAATGAAATGTGATCCCCTAGTAGCCACCCATTTTGACAGATTTCAGTCGGAGAGGGGGTTAGCAGATAACTATATATTTATGTATTTTCAATTTTTTACGTCCAACTAATATATATAGCCGTTGGTCGGATAAATAGTGGTTTTAGTAGTTGCTAGTTGCGTAATCCACTAATAGTTGGAGCTCGAATACACAAATGTATTAGCTCCGTTTGTTTGTCAATAACTAGCTTTTTGGAGGGGATTTTAAGTCGCCCCACCCTGTCTTGGGTGTTGCGTGTCATTTGCACCCTAAAGCCGTAGTCAGGGGACTGTCTTAAGTACGGAAAATGAAGAGAAATCACAAGACTCACTTTGTTGGGGCTTTAAGCACAATAATATTAATCATTGGCTTGCCAATTCAAGGCATGGCTATGTCTTTAGCAGCGGTCAGCCTCGCTGTGGCTAATCTGCAAATCACCGCACGCACTAACCCAGAGGCGCAAGCGCAAATCCAACGCCAGTTACGCGAAGAACAACAGCGTATTCAGGCAGATTGTGCTGTTCTTAATAGCTGCAGATACCTTACTGATCCATGTAAGCGGCTACCCGCTGATCTATATTTTTACGCAGGTTCATGTGGAACAGACTGTAGTCGTATACGTGGTAGTTGCCGGGTCCAAACGCCATAAGCGTATATTTGTCTGACTTCACCTCTGAGATAATCAGTTGGCCATTGCTGCATTTAGCGTCGGTAACGCCAGGTTCAATTTCGCCCCCTGCGGTAAATACAACGCCGCCGAAATTCTCTTCAAAGCCCGCCTGCTTTTCATCAACCTGCCATGTGAGCGGGTTTACGCAGATGTCGCCAGGTGTGCCCAGAATTACATCGGCACCTTGGGTGTTGGTATTCCAGGAAACCTGGCAGTTGATTTGCTCCGGGGAGGTGCAAATATCCAGACCATTGCTGCCGTCCAAGGAAAAACCTATGGGGTAGGCGGCAACCATTCGTTGGGCCAGATCAGTGCCTACAATTTCTTCCTTAATCAGTCTGTCTGAATGAAACGAACCTTGGCTATGCGCTGCCAAAATAAAGGGCCGCCCGTCATTGTAGTTTTCAATAAAGTACTTGAATGCGGTTTTTACATCGCTATAAGCCAGTTCTAATGCCTGTTCACCATTTTTGACTTCGCTTGTGTCAGTAAAACTGTACAAGGTGGCTTGGCGGTAGCGCGGTGCATAAACGTCGCAGCAGCCATTGAACACACTGGCTTGGTCACGCATAACCCATGTATCGGTGATTTCATTTGCGCGTTCGTTGTCTAACGGCTGGTTCCAATTGCTAGGGGAGATGAAAGTAGTTGGGTGAACGAAGAAAACGTCTACTGCCACTTTTGAATTAGCATCTAAGGTCAGTCCAGTTGGTATGACATCGGCGGAGTCTTCTCGGTTGGGTAATGCGGCCCAATTTGTATCGTCCGTGTAGTCTGGTGCCGCAGCAGGCTCTTGTTCGGTAAAATCATGGCCGGGTGCCATGTAATAAAAACCTACGGCCATCATCAATGGCCCGCGATAAATGAATCCGAATACACCCAGTACGACGACCAGCGCGCCAAGGCTAATTAGAAACTTTTTCATATATAGAATCCCCTCTATGTATTGTTTAGTTCATTCGTTGGTGTAGCTTTACATTTTTCTGATATCGAGGTGATATCTGATTGTTAGCCGCTGATAGCGCGCATATTGAAGCGGCGTTTTATCAGTGAAACCGGCTTTTTCATCTATCGCCGTACAAATGCTATTACCGGTGATACGTTAGCGCTTGACCGAACGGCCCGGGCTGCACGCTGCCGTCTGAGTAACGCAGATGGCCGTTTACCCAAGTTTTATCAATACGATGACTGAATTTGTGTCCTTCGAAGGGACTCCAACCACACTTGCTCAAAATGGGCATTTCTACATGTTCGCTGTCTGGTGAGACCAATATCAGATCGGCAAAATAGCCTTCACGGATAAATCCGCGTTCTGCAACCTGATACAAAATGGCAGGGGCGTGGGCAGTTTTATGAACTATTTGCTCAATGCTAAACGTGCCGTCAGTGACTCTATCTAACAGCGAAATAACAGCGTGTTGTACTAAAGGCAGTCCCGCAGGCGCTGTTGAATACTTGCGACCTTTTTCCTCCCAAGTGTGTGGGGCATGGTCCGTTGCAATCACATCAATACGATCCTCGGCAACTGCTTTAAGTAATGCTGCTTGGTCCGCTGGTGTTTTGATTGCAGGGTTACATTTGATCAGCGCACCTTTGTCAGCGTAGTCATCGGAGTTAAAGAACAAGTGATGCACACAGGCTTCTGCAGTAATGCGCTTACTTTCAATTGGGCCTGTGTCAAACAAGTCCAGTTCCTTGGCGGTAGTTAAATGCAGTACATGTAACTTTGTACCGTGCTTTCTGGCCAAACCTACGGCGAGTGAGCTGGAGGCATAGCAGGCGTCCACGGAACGAATATTTGGGTGTTCAGAAAAGGGGATGTCTTCGCCCCATTTTTCGGTGGCTGCGGCTTCTGCCTCCAAAATCATAGGCGTGCTTTCACAGTGAGTGGCTACCAATAGCGAAGTCGCTGCAAAAATACCCTCTAGCGTAGCAGTATTGTCTACCAACATATTACCGGTGCTTGCGCCCATAAAAATCTTTACGCCACAGGTCAGGCTGGTGTCTACGCTTTTAACCGCTTCCAAGTTGTCATTGGTAGCGCCCAGATAAAAGCCATAGTTAGATGCTGAACATTTAGAGGCTCTGTCGCGCTTGTCTATAAGGGCTGCTTGGGAAATGGTCAGCGGATTACAGTTGGGCATTTCCATATAGCTGGTGATGCCGCCTGCCACTGCCGCGGCAGATTCTGTGGCTATGGTGCCTTTGTGTTCTAGGCCAGGCTCACGAAAATGCACTTGGTCGTCGATCATGCCCGGCAGCAAATAGGCGCCCTTAGCATCTATGGTTTCGCAATTCTCAGGCGCGGGCACATTAATGCCCTTAATTCGCTCGCCTTCTATCACTACATTACCTTCAGTAATGGTGCCCTCATTGACGATGCGCGCATTGACTATTTGATAGTTCATAATTTAATTCTGACCTCTGCTTCTATTTCTACAGGTACGTTAAAGGGTAGTTCCGCCATGCCTACTGCAGAGCGACTATGTGCGCCAACCTCGGGTCCAAAGACATCCAAAATAAGATTAGAACAGCCGTTAATGACTCCCGGCAGTTGATTAAAGCCCGGAGCGGTGTTGACCATACCAAAAACTCTTAACCAACTGGCAACGCGATCTAAATTGCCGATGCTCGCCTTAATGCTGGCGATGAGTCCTAGTCCTACTTGTCTGGCAATTTGGTTAGCTTGTTCGGGGTCTATTTCTGCGCCTACTTTGCCCAGCGCCTTGCTCATTTTACCGTCGGCATCAGTGGGAACGTGGCCAGATAAATATAAATGCGTGCCATCTATGCGGACCAAGTCAAAGGGAAGGTGCCCTGTATCCATGGGCTTGGGCAAGACTAAGCCCAAGTCTTTAAGGCGTTGTTCTACGCTCATGCTTTTTTCTCTTTGTGCTCTTTTAATAATCAGGGCGCAGCCGGTGTGTGGCCTCTGCGGGACCCAAGGTTGGTTCTGGTGCACGGTTAGATTAATTGCCTAAGGTCATTTTAGCCAGTGAGAATGGGTGGTTTTTCTACCGTCTCCTGTGCTTGATTAGTCCAAAATTGAGCGTTTGTTCAATCGCTTAGAGTGCCTTGTGGTCATGGATTGTCTAGAGAAAGTGCTTAATTGCACTTAGTGCAATTGCTTATTTACTGCATAATCTCGGAATGAATCCAATTACAAAAAATCACACCGCGGTTTTGCAGCACTTACAGCGCACGTTGCCTGCTGAGTGTTTAATTACCGACGGTGCTGGCCTTAGGCCATACGAAACTGACGGACTCACTGCCATTCGAGAAATGCCTTGGGTAGTTGTATTACCCGAGACCGAAGCTCAAGTAGTGGACGTTATGACCATATGTCGCGAGCACGGTGTTCCAGTTATTCCTCGCGGAGCGGGTACGGGGCTTTCCGGTGGTGCGCGTCCACATAAAGACGGTGTGGTGCTTGGGCTGTCTAAGATGAACAAAATTCTTTCGATAGATCCTGAGAATCGGGTTGCCAAAGTGCAGCCTGGAGTGCGTAACCTGGCTATTTCTAATGCTGCCAAGCCCCATGGTTTGTACTACGCGCCAGATCCTTCGTCCCAGATCGCATGCAGTATTGGTGGCAACGTTGCTGAAAACGCGGGCGGGGTACATTGCTTAAAATACGGCCTTACTGTGCACAACGTGTTGGGCGTGCGGGTGCTGACCAGCGATGGTGATGTGATGGAAATTGGCGGGGCGCTTTATGACAACCCCGGTCTGGACATGCTTGCGCTGCTTTGCGGCTCTGAAGGCATGTTGGGTATTGTCACCCAGGTGACCGTTGCGCTGTTACCGGAGCCTGAGAAAAAGTCTGTAATTTTGGCCGGTTTTAAACAGGTAACTGATGCCGGCAATGCGGTCGCCAGTATCATTGGCGCGGGCATTATTCCCGCAGGCATGGAGATGATGGACAAGCTCGCTGTGCAAGCAGCGGAGCAGTTTGCCCATGCAGGTTATCCTTTAGATGCTGCGGCGATTTTGATTATTGAGTTAGACGGCGCTGAAGCGGAGTTAAGTGCTGTGACCGCCCAAGTAATAGATCATTTAAACGCCAGCGGTGCCTATCAAATTGACCAAGCCGACGATGCCGAAACTCAAGCCAGATTGTGGAAGGGTAGAAAGTCTGCGTTCCCTGCTGTGGGGCGACTGTCTCCAGATTATATTTGCATGGACGGCACCATTCCTCGGCATCAGTTGGCGAATGTGCTGACGCAAATTGACGAGTTATCTGAGCGTTTTGGTCTGGCGGTAGCCAATGTCTTTCACGCAGCAGATGGCAATTTGCATCCGTTGATTTTGTTTGATGCCAACGTGCCGGGACAAACCGACCATGCTATGGCAATGGGTGGTGAGATTTTACAGTGCTGTGTAGCCGCCGGTGGCACAGTGACTGGGGAACACGGTATTGGTGTAGAGAAACTAGACACCATGTGTGTGCAATTCACCAGTGATGAGTTGGACCAGTTCTTTCGTATTAAAGACGCCATGGATCCCAGTGGCGTTTTGAATCCCGGTAAGGGTATTCCCACGCTGACCCGCTGCGGTGAGTTAGGCGGCATGCACGTGCACAAAGGGCGCCTGCCGTTTCCTGAATTGGAACGTTTCTGATGGCCGCAGATTTAAGCGCGCAGATTATAAGCAGTGTTAAAGACGCGCATGCCAGTGAGCAAAGTCTGGTCATCAGCGGGCAGGGCAGTAAAAGTGCTTGGTTGCCCGATGCAGTGATTGGTGCCGGTGGCAGTTTGGACGTAACAGGCCACAGCGGCATTCAAGCTTACCAGCCAGAAGAATTAGTGATCACTGCACGCGCTGGCACTTCACTAGAAGAAATTAATGCAGTGCTTGCGGCAGAAGGCCAGATGCTTGCCTGCGACCCCCCCAGATTTCAACCAACCCAAGCAGATGGGGTGGTTGGCGATAACGCAGGCGGCACCTTGGGCGGTGTTGTCGCTACCGGTTTAAGCGGTCCCGGACGTCCATGGAGTGGCGCTGTGCGTGACGCTATTTTGGGCGTTGAGCTGGTGAATGGTAAAGGCGAGTACCTAAAGTTTGGCGGTCAGGTGATGAAGAACGTGGCGGGCTACGATGTTTCGCGTTTGCAGGCCGGCGCTTGGGGCAACCTTGGCGTATTGGCCAGTATAAGCATACGCGTGCACCCGGTTTGGCAAGATCAATGTACGCTGGTTTTTCAAATGTCAGCCGAGCAAGCACAACAAAAATGTTTGCGTTTGGCGCAGCAAAATTTGCCATTGCAAGGCAGCTGTTGGCAAGACGGAGTTTTGTCTTTGCGCTTAGGCGGTCATGCCAGCGGTGTCGCCGGCGCAAAATTGGCCTTGAGCGGCGAGGTGTTGCAAGGGGGCATTGATCTAGAATATTGGGCAAACCTGCGTGACCATAAAGCAGATTTTTTTCAGCAACAGCTTTCTTCGCAAATGCCAGGGGCTAAGAAAATTTGGCGCTTAGTGGTACCCAGTGCTGCGCCCCTGCCGGGCAGTTGGCTTAATGCCGATGATTTACTGATTGAGTGGGGCGGTGGCTTGCGCTGGCTGCGCCATGATGACGATGCGGCGGTAGTTGCCTACGCCAAGAGTGTGGGCGGGTGGTGTTGGGCCAAGGGTGAGCTAATGCCAATTGATCCGGTGCAGGGTCGCTATATGAGCGAGCTGAAACGCGCTTTTGATCCGAAGAATATTTTCCTCAGTCCGATGGCGCTAAAACAAACTCTGCAACAGCATCAACAAACTGGTCCGCAATATGCAGACTAATTTGCCCCCAGAGTTTATTGCCACCAGTCGCGGCCAGCGTGCAGACGAAATTTTACGCAGTTGTGTGCATTGCGGCTTTTGTAACGCCACCTGCCCAACCTATCAACTTTCTGGTGATGAGTTAGACGGACCTCGAGGCCGGATTTACCTCATTAAAGAATTGTTAGAAGAAGGCACCAATAAAGCTCGAGCCACCCAACATTTAGACCGCTGTTTAACTTGTCGAGCATGCGAAACTACTTGCCCCTCAGGAGTGGCCTACGGCGAGTTGGCTGAAATTGCTCGCGAAGAATTAGGCCCAACACGACCCGGCGTTACGGGGTGGACGCGTGTATTTTTGCAATGGGTTGTTCCAAATCACCGCCTTTTACGCACTATTTCCTATGTTGGTCGTTACTTTAAGTGGCTGCTGCCTAAGTCTTTAGCAAGCCAAGTACCTAGCCAAATCAGTAAGACACTTAGTAGTCAGCCCAGCCAAAACACCCATGAGCGGAAGATTTTGTTGCTGCAAGGTTGCGCCCAACAAGTGGCCACTGGTGAGGTGAATAAAGGATTGGTGAGGCTGTTAGACGCTCATGGCATTGGTGTTGTTACCGCGCCTGAAGAGGGCTGTTGTGGTTCTCTTGATTTACACTTGGGTGATTCAGCCAAAGCGAATGCAGCGATACGACGTAACGTGGATGCTTTGTTTCCCTTTTTACAAGGGATAAAGGCCGGAGGAGGGTCAGGAGGAATGGGCGGAGTGGAAGGCATAATTTCCACCGCGTCCGGTTGCGGTGTTACGGTTAAAGACTATGCCCGGATTTTGGCTGACGACCCTCAATACGCCGATCGGGCTAAAGCACTGTCAGCTAAGACTTATGACATTAGCGAATATTTGAGCCAAGCCAATTTGTCTTTAACGGCCAAGCAGCCGGGTCAGGCCATTGCATGGCACCCGCCGTGCAGCTTGCAGCATGGGCAAAAAATTACGGGTGTGGTGGAAGGTTTGTTGGAAAATGCAGGTTATACATTAGTGCCTGTTGCAGACAGCCATTTGTGTTGCGGTTCTGCTGGCACCTATTCAGTATTGCAATATGAGCGCGGCGAGGCGTTGAAAAAGCTTAAGCTGGACAGCTTATTAGCAGCGGATCCCCAGGTGATTGTGACAGCCAATGTGGGCTGTCAAAGTCATCTTGCCACGGGTACGTCACACCCAGTATTACACTGGATTGAAATGCTTAAGTAATTTAGTCTCTGGGTTCGATACATCTGAGGGGATGGTAGTGACTGAAGAGAATGAGGGTGCATCTGCACGGGATTATGGGTTTTTAATGTTCCTCACGTTGCTCAACGTGATGAACTTCGTAGATCGTCAGTTGTTGGCCAGCTTCGCCAACTGGATTGTCCCAGATTTAGGCTTAACCAATACTCAGTTTGGTTGGCTCACTGGCATGATCTTCATTGTCTTTTACTCGGTTGCGGGTTTGGCCATGGGCGTTCTGGCTGACCGGGTAAATCGTACCCGCCTGATTGCCGTTGGCTTGGCCCTTTGGAGTGCGTTAACTGCAATCTCCGGCATGGCGAAAGGTTTTGTGAGCTTGGCTATTCCACGACTCTTCATTGGTGTTGGTGAATCCATCATGACACCTACCTCTATGTCCTTACTGGCCGACCGCTTTCCATCTTCACGTTTGGGCTTTGCCAGTGGTGTCTACTACATGGGTGTGCCTATTGGCGTGGCAACCAGCCTTTTCGTTGTGGCCTACCTCGAGCCAATTCTTGGTTGGCGTGGATGCTTCTATGCGCTGGGTGGCATCGGGCTGCTGCTGGCTGTTGTTATGTTCTTTATGAAAGAAACACCGCGACGCCACGAAGTGGAAGCTACATCGCCTGTAGAAAAACTCAGTGTAAAAGAAATTTTGCACACACTTAAGAATGCACTCATACGTTCACCAGCATTAGCTATGACGGTTGCTGGTGGGGTGGCTTTCCACTTTATTCTTGGCGCAGCTGTATTTGAACAACTATGGTTTGTTCAGGAACGTGGCTTTGATCGTAGTGAAATCGCTGAGCTCAGTGGCTGGCTGGCTTTTAGCGGCGGCATATTGGGTAACTTGTTTGGCGGTATCGGTGGCGACATGTTCTTGCGCAAAACCGGCATGGGCAGACCCATGTTCTTGTTCTGGATTATGTTGGTACTGACTCCAATTGGTTTGGCTTATCGAGTGGCAGATCCCGCCTCAATCTTCTTTATGGTAGGTATCTTTGCTGGTTATTTTCAGTTGGGCTGTTTCTATGGGCCCACATTCTCTACAGTTCAGGAACTGGTGCCGCCACAAATCCGTGGCACGGTAGTGGCCTTCTATATTCTTTCGCTAAACTTTGTTGGTTTGGGTTTGGGTGTGACAGGCGGCGGTTACTTTATTGATTGGATGATTGCACAGGGTCATCCGGAGCCTTATACCATCACGCTGATTGTCTTTACTGCCATTTCAATGCTCGCCATTCCTATGTTCTATATGGCAGGCAAGCGTTTCGAAAGAGATCGTCAGGCACTTTATGACAGTGTGGCAAACTGATCGACTGAGTTGAAACCGCTGGCAGCAAAACGACCTGCCAGTGCTTTCGAATTTACTGACTCATGGGGCCACCATGAGTCACTGGCCTCAACCATTTACCCCTAAGACGCTCAAGGTTGGCTGCAACCCGCGCTAACACGGTCAATACATGGCTGTGCTCGCTGGCGGTGTGTGGCGCTATTGCGTGGGCCAAGGGACAGGAGATTGGTGAGTTGGTGGTCAATATGGTCCTAGAGAACGAGTCGTCTTGGTCACTGGCGGAATCGGTAGGTATGCTGCGAACGAGTTTTTTTGCCAATCCTAAGAATAGATATAAAGAGGCCTATATCTATCGTTTGCAGCTTTAGGTTGCAGTACTAGGTAGCAGTACTAGCCTTACAGCCCCAGCTCATAAAATAGAGGGGCAGCTTTGGCGGCTAGATTGGGTTGGGCGCAGTCGGCCTTATTTTCGGGTGCTCTATTCGCTGTTGCTTTCAAGAAGAGGGCACTTCTCTACGATTAGCGTTCAATAAGCGTGGCTCTGACAACTGAAATTTGCACCTCTCCCTGAGGACTGACCAGCCCCGTATTAATTAGCTTAGCCTCGCTTGCGCCAAGTAGGTTGATCTGACGCTGAGTGCTTCTGGCATTGCCTTTTTGGTCAATATAGCGAATCGACAAAACCACGTTGTTGAACGCCCGAGGTGCTCGGTTGGCAACTTCAATTTGTATGGCGCTGGTCTCGTTTCTGCCATAGCGAACACCAATGAAAGCGCCGGGGTTGCGTGCAACGTCTATCTTGATCAACGAATTTAAGGCGGCTTGGCCAGATGCGCTTGGGTCCTGAGAGGCCGCTGCAAAGTACTCTCTGGCCTCGTCAGTATTGCCTTGGCGTTCAGCGATATTGCCTAGCGCGTTGTAAGCTTGTGCGGTTGGCAATAGTTCTAAGCTGCGGTTGAGGCGCAATTTTGCTTGGTTCAAAGCGCCTTGTTTTTCGCTGGTAATGCCGCTTTGTAGGTACGGGTAAAAGAAACCGGGGTTTAACTCGATGGCTTCAGCATAGGCATTTTGTGCCGAGGTGTAGCGTTTGGCGTCTAACTCAAGGTCGCCCAAAAATGAGTGGAAGTGGCCTTCGTTGGGTTCCATTTTGATCGCCTGGTTAACGAGTTTTCTAGCCTCTTTAGGCCGGTTGTCTTTGGCCATTTGCTGAGCTTT
>ERZ1047472.2094-NODE-2094-length-14591-cov-5.236860_pt1 | contig 14591 bp, 12 predicted proteins | sample MGYA00383095_ERZ1047472 | MGnify/ENA primary metagenome ERZ1047472 (study PRJEB29581, sample SAMEA5548365) | metagenome | biome: marine; feature: coastal; material: water | depth 1 m | study: Short-term variability in the microbial, nano- and picoplankton...
TGATGCGATTTTAGTGTATTTTATCATATAATTCATCTATTACAGATCTTTTATTGACACATCTTACTATGATCGATAACATTACGAAAGTACTTTACTAGTCTAAATAATTCTTCTTGTAGGTCGTCGATTTTAGCAGTCGTTTTTGTATTCATTTGTTAACTAATTATACGTCCATCTTGCATAGTAAGTGTACGATCGCTTAACTTGGCAAGTTCTTGATTATGTGTTACGATCAAGAATGTTTGGCCCATTTCGGACTGCAACTTCTTGAATAAATTATGAAGGTCATCAGAACTACTTGCATCAAGATTACCTGTTGGCTCATCAGCGAATATTACCGCAGGATCATTTATTAATGCTCTAGCCACAGCTACTCTTTGTTGCTCACCTCCTGAAAGTTCTTGCGGTTTATGATCCATTCTATCTCGTAGTCCCAAGTAATCTAGTAATTCCTTGGCTTTATTTTCTGCTTTAGTTGCACTAGTGCCTCGAATATGTGCAGGTATAGTTATATTCTCTAAAGCAGTAAATTCATTGAGTAAATGATGAAATTGAAAGACAAATCCTATTGTTTCATTTCTAAATTTGGCCAAATTCTTTTTATTAAGACGAGTGGTATCTACACCATTGATAATAATAGTTCCTGCGTCTGAATGATCCAAAGTACCTACAATGTGGAGTAATGTACTCTTACCTGCGCCAGATTTCCCTATGATGCTCACGATCTCTCCTTTTGTTATATCTATATCTACACCTTTGAGGACTTGTAGGTCTTCGTAGGATTTGATTATGTCTTTACCTTGTATCATGTTCTAACTTTATCTTTGAAATATCTTTATCAATATTTCAAATCTAATTTTTTTAATTAATATATAGCAATTAACTACATAAATCGTATTTATAGAGTTAGAACAAATTACAGAAATAAAATGTGTATTCTTCGGATTATTTGTGTTTATTAAAATAATAATTCAACTGCTTCTGTTATTACTATTCAATTGGGAAAGTTATTTTTAGGACACTTCTATTTGAAAAAAAATTTACATTTAAATATTTTTAACTAATAGGTTCGTTTCATAATTATATGAAGATACTCCAACTTTGCAAGAAATTCCCTTACCCTCTCAAAGATGGAGAGTCTATTGCAGTAACTTATCAAAGCAAAGCATTTCATGAATTTGGCTGTGAGATAACTCTTTTAGCTATGAATACAACAAAGCACTATACCGAGATCGGGAAGTTGCCAAATGGCTTCAATCATTATAAAGAAATACATGTAACGGATATTGACAATAGAGTTAAGGTATTAAAGGCTTTTGTCAATCTATTTTCTAGTAAGTCATACCATATCTCGAGATTTGATTCTAAAGAGTATAATGATAAATTAATAGCACTTCTACAGGATAATGAATATGACGTCATTCAGTTGGAAACTCTTTATCTCACCCCTTATATAGATACAATTAAGCAACATAGTAATGCTATTGTATCTATGCGCTCACACAATGTAGAGTTTGAAATTTGGGAGCGAATATCGGCGAATACCAAATTTTTACCCAAAAAGTTGTATCTCAAATACTTAACAAAGAAGTTAAAGAACTTCGAACTTACTCATATTAACGATTATGATTATCTTGTCACTGTTACCGATCGTGATCTTCAAAAGTTTAAGAAATTAGGATATAAAAATGGTGCAATGGCATCACCCATTGGACTTCAAGTAGATAGATATGTAGAGAATACCACTTCGCTTCAAGGCAAAGACATCTCTTTCATAGGTTCTATGGATTGGTTGCCTAATATAGAAGGCCTGGAATGGTTCTTAAAAGAAGTGTGGACTATATTTAGTAAGCAGAATCCTGAAGTGAAATTTCATATTGCAGGACGAAATACACCCAAATGGATAACTAATCTTGATCTTGATAATGTAGTTGTACACGGAGAAGTGCTTGATGCTTTGAGGTTTATGCAAAAATATCCTATTATGGTAGTTCCTTTATTTTCAGGTAGCGGTATGCGGGTAAAGATACTTGAAGGACTAGCTCTTGGAAGAGTAGTTGTATCTACTACTGTAGGTAAAGAAGGGATAGAAGCAAATCATGGAGAACAGATATTTGTAGCAGATACAGCTATGGAATTCGTTGCCGTGCTCACTGAGTGTATAAAAGATCTTCCACTAATGCAGACAGTTGCTGATAATGCAGTAACTTTAATCAAAGATAAATACGACCATAAAGTTAATGCTCGTAAGCTATTAGAAAAATACAAGTCAATACTTTTATCTGATGCCGACGGTTAACATCTACTCTGAACTATCTGAATATGCTTGTCATGTATCTATCCCTGTGCAATGGGGAAATATGGATGCTTTTCAACATGTCAATAATGTAATCTACCTCGGATGGGTAGAGTCTGCCAGAGTAAAATACTTTGATGAATATCTTTGTAAAAACAACTTGAACAATTTAGAAGTTGGACCTATATTGGCTTGGCAAGATTGTAAATATCTCTTTCCCGTGACTTACCCAGATACTGCAGAAGTTGGATTCAGAGTGTCTGAGGTCAAATCTGATCGTATTCTATGTGAAGCTCGCATATTTAGTAAAAAACATAATAGATTAGTAGCTATTGCTAATAACGTGATTATGCCATATAGTATTAAGTCGCAATCGAAGACTAATATACCTTTGGAATGGATAGATGCTATAGAGGAATTACAAGGATAACTTCGACCTTGATATATACTCTCGTTTAATCCTTTTGTAAAATTTCTAAAATCCTATTAAAGTCTCTATCATTATTAAACTTAATGATGAATTGACCTTTACCCTTAGTATCTCTTTTGATTTCTACCTTAGAACCAAACTGATCACGGAGTTCATCTCTGATCGCCACTACCTCAGATGGTAAAGAACTACTTGAATAGGTATTAGATGATGTGCTACTTCCTTGGTTTGATGATTCACCGCCTCTGATGAGTTGCTCAAGTGCACGTACAGATAGCTTATTTTCTACAGTACGGTGAAAATATGTTAGTTGCAGTGATACATTATCTACACCAGCTAATGCCCGTGCGTGACCCATACTGATCTGATCTTTCTTGACACCGGCTTGTATTACAGGAGGCAACTTGAGCAGTCTTATATAGTTGGTAATTGTACTTCTATTCTTCCCTACACGGCCAGATAATTCTTCGTGTGTGAGTTTACATTCATCTATTAGTCTCTGGTATGATATAGCTACTTCTACGGCATTGAGTTCAGATCGCTGAATATTCTCAACTAAAGCCATTTCTAGCATTCCTTGATCATCAGCGATGCGGATATAAGCAGGTACAGCATTCAATCCAGCCATCTTAGAGGCACGAAGTCTTCGTTCTCCAGATATTAATTGGAATTTGTTGCCGCCAAGGGACCTTACAGTGATTGGTTGTATCAGTCCATAAGTTTTAATTGATTTAGCTAGATTTACCAGTTCTTCAGGATCGAATTCTGTTCGAGGCTGAAATGGATTGATTTCAATATCTTCTAGGGATATCTCAGCGATACTACTAGAGAGTTCTTTGACGATTTCTTTAGTCTGAGGAAGTGATGTCTTATCTTCGATGTTAGAAAGGAGCGCACGTATCCCTCTTGATAATTCTTTCTTCTTTGCCATTTCGTAAAAATATTTATAATTATTCGGATTCGTTGAGATATAAAAATTCGGCTGCAAGATTCATGAAGTTGATAGTTCCTTTACTAGCTGCGTCATACAAAAGTACAGGCTGACCCATACTCGGCGCTTCTCCTACTTTAGAGTTGCGATGTATCAATGTATCAAATACATGATCCGTAACATGCTCTCTCACTTCACTTACTACTAGCTTAGCCATTCTAAGGCGTTTGTCATACATTGTTAGCACGACCCCTTCTATTTTGAGATCAGGATTTATACTATTTTGGATAAGTGAAATTGTATTTTTTAGTTTACCGTATCCTTCCAGTGAGAAGAACTCACATTGTACAGGTACTAACACAGAGTCCGCAGCGGTCAATGCATTGATCGTAATCAACCCCAATGAAGGAAGGCAGTCGATGAAGACGTAGTCATATAAGTCTTTGACTGCCGCCACTACGGTTTTCATACGAAATTCGCGCTGTAGTACACTTGCTAACTCCAGATCTGCACCTACAAGATCAATAGATGATGGTATTACGTCTAGATTGGGCGTTTCAGTAGCTACGATTGCCTCCTTAGGATCTTCGCCATGGACTACAAGATCGTAGATATCTATCTGATCTTCTTCGGTTACTACTCCCACTCCAGAGGTTGCATTAGCTTGAGGATCAGAGTCAATAATCAGTACTTTCTTTCCCAGTAAAGCTACGGCAGCCGCTAAGTTGATTGCCGTAGTAGTTTTTCCGACTCCTCCTTTCTGATTCGCTATTGCTATTACTTTACCCATATAGTGATTGTAGTATTATCTAGTTTACTGATAAGCAAAGTTAATTCTTTACCCCTGATATCATCATTTCCATCATACGAATGTTTTGAATGGAATTTTAGTTTCATAGTAAAGCAATATCTTATATCTTGATGATTTGGGATATATTTTGCCTTTAATGAATTCAGAACCTTTAGATATAGACTGCTCAATTGACCACTAACTTAATTTGATTACTCTCAACCAAACACCAATAGATATGTTATTTTTATCCACTTAAACGTAATCGAACACATGATCCTTATACTATCAGGAACCAACAGACCAGGAAGTAATACTCGCAAAGTAGCAGAGTATGTACTTAAAGCCACTAAAGAAATAACCGGGTTGGAAGTAAAGCTTCTATCCTTAGAAGATATACCGCATAGTATATTTCATGATCAAATGTACTCAGGCGATGATATGCCAGTGGAGATAATAGCGATCCAAGAAGAATATATATTACCAGCGGAAAAAATGGTCATACTGACCCCTGAGTATAATGGTAGTTTCGCGGGTGTGCTCAAGATGTTTATAGATGCACTCAGTGTCCGTAAGTATGCAGAAAATTTCAAAGGAAAATCTGGCGCACTCATAGGAGTTTCTTCTGGACGTGCTGGAAATCTTCGCGGTCTAGAGCATCTCACTGGATTATTTCATTACCTAGGTATGCACATTCACCCTGCCAAATTGCCAGTATCAAGTATTAGTGAAGTCATGAACGATGGTAAATTAAATGAACCTACTCAAGAGGCTATCAATGAATTGCTAAAAGGATTTTTGTTAGGTTAGGATTGTGTAGTTAATAAGTTGTTTTATTAAACCTCTTGTACTTATTCATTATCTTCATCCAAATTCAATAGTTTATATAGATGAACCTTATGTTTAGGACACTTATATTATTAATTTTTATTGTTTTCACATTTTCATGCGGATCTAGGCAAGCACGAGAGCACAAAGTCTTGCGTTACAATCAATCTAATCATATTACTTCTTTAGACCCTGCATTTGCAAAAAGTCAGAATAATATTTGGTCAGTATTGCACTTATTCGATGGATTGGTAGAGCTAGATGATTCTTTGAATGTCAGTCCTGCTATAGCAAAAAGTTGGTTGATTTCCGAAGATGGATTGGACTATACCTTTTACCTTAGAGAAGATGTCTATTTTCATGAAAACGATTGCTTTAGTAATGGTAGTAGAAAAGTTGTCGCTTCAGATTTTGAATATAGCCTTACAAGGTTGATTGATTCTAAAATCAGCTCTCCTGGATCATGGCTATTTAAAGATAAGATCAGAGAGAAAAGACCTTTTGAAGCCATTGATGATACTACTTTTGTACTACATTTGACTAGGCCATTCATTCCTATGCTAGGGATATTGACCATGCAATATTGTGCAGTAGTACCACAAGAATGTATAACATATTATGGATCTGATTTTGCTCAAAGCCCAGTAGGAACAGGAGCATTCAAATTCAAAAAGTGGATTGCTAATCAAGCGCTTTTTCTCAATCGTAATGACAATTACTACAAAGGTCCTTCAAAGCTAGAAGGGATAAAAACTAGTTTTATGGCAGATAAGAAAATCGCTATGTTAGAATTGTTAAACGGGAATATAGATTTTGTCAATGGTCTAGAGTCTTCGTTTATCAATAAGTTACTAGACAAAAATGGAGTGCTCTTACCCGAGAAAGAAAATGACCTCAAATTATCTAAGTCTCCTTATCTCAATTCGGAATATTTGGGAATCAACTTAGAGGCTTGTTCACCTAAAAGCCCTCTACGTATCAAAGAAATTCGTCAGGCAATAAACTATGCGATAGATCGTAAATTAATGCTCACAGCGCTTAGAAACAATGTTGGTCAGCCAGCAGATAGTGGTTTTGTACCAACAGGATTACCGTCACACGATAAGGAATCTGTGCCTGGTTATGAGTACAATTTGCAAAAAGCAAAAACTCTATTGTTGGAAGCTGGATATCCTAATGGAAAAGGTCTGGAGGCTATAGCGCTTTATACTAATAAAGATTACTTGGACATCACGACATTCGTTGCTAGGCAACTACAAAAAATTGGTTTATTAGTAACGATTGAAGTTTTGGAATCTGCGATCCTCAGGGATGGTATGCGGAAAGGATCAATTCCTTTTTTTAGAGCTAGTTGGATTGCTGACTATCCTGATGCAGAGAGTTTTCTCTGTATGTATTACAGTAAGAATCCAGCTCCACCCAATTATACTAGATTTAGCGATGATAACTTTGATAATCTTTACGAGCAATCTATCAAAGAAACAGATATAACTAAGAGATATAAACTCTACCAAACTATGGATAGAATATTGGTAGATGAAGCACCAGTCATATTCTTGTTTTATGATGAAGCATCAAGATTTCATAGTTCGCAACTAAAGGGTGTATCAGAAAACGGACTTAATCTGTTGAAGGCATGGCAATTGGAGTTAGATGATATTTCACCATCTCTACCAAATAAATAATACAATAATATCTTGTATTGATTATAGCAAAAAAAAAGGCTGGATGTTCTAACACAATCAGCCTTTTAAACCAAGCAAATTTTTTTTATTATTTAAATGAATATCACTGTTAAGTGCTCTAAAAAAAAAATACCATTGAGAGTCCCCACAAACGGATTATTCATTTTTGACGTTCTATAAGAAAAGTACTCTTTAATTCTTAATAATGCTGTGAACCATCCTTCTCTAGAAAGTCCTTATTCTTTTTTAAAACTGATAGGCAGAGTATATACATTGTTAACTAGCATATTTTTATTGTTGAAAGTTTTATAGTTAAGTTTCCTTTTGATTATACTGCCTATCTCATCGTGGAAAGTTTGGATTACTACTATTTCGTTGAATGAGTTGACTATGAAAAAGACTCTAGCTTTATTGATTATCATTTTAGACTGATCAAAATCTATTTTTTTAACGATATCTTATATTTTCTCTAAAGCTTTAGATGTTTTTCTTTCGATAGGGTTAAAGCTTATAAAATTTGGTAAAATGAATGCCAGAGCCATTAATAGCAGTAAAATATTTTATTTAAAACCATAATTGGTGCAGTCTTGTGAAGTTTAGTAGTAACTACGATTCGGTAATTTAATACTTGTAAAGTTGATCGGTCGATATTTTGCTAATAACCATATCTCTCTCGATCTTAGGCTATAAATAGGGATGTGAATTTCATAATTTTCACTCTGATTGAAAGTAATATCAACCTAAAAATGAATGAGTTAAAGGAATCGACGAATGGATTAAAATTATATATCAGAAAATTGTGATTCGGAGAAATGTATTTTCCTAAAGTGAAATTACTAGATAACGAAAAGTCGTTTTACTTGCAAATAAAGAAAGTTTTAAAAGAATTAATCAGACAGAATAATAATTAAGGTGTTCTTCATATTCTGATGATAGTCAGAATTACTATGCAAAACTATACAGCCAGAGGTATTAAAATCATAAGATCATAGATGGCTATTATAATAATTAGCCGAGGAGTTAGTTAGATCTCCTAACCATGATACAAAAAAGGAACTTCCTACTAGGAAGTTCCTTTTTACTCTTATTAGTTCTAGCAATTATGTTAATCTTGAGTTGCCTATTCAGCAACGTCTTTTGGAGGATTAGCTTCAGTTGACTCACTTTCAGAAGATCTAGCTTCATCCGTGCCTACTTCTAATTCTGGTGCCTCCTCTTCTTTCTCCTCTAAAGACTTTGGTTTTGGAGATTTCTTACCGGGCTTTACATTAATTGCACTAAGTCCTTTAGGGCCTTTTTCAGTTTCGAACAATACTCTGTCACCTTCATTTAAATCTTCTACTTGGATATTGTTAATATGAACGAAGATACTTTCTTCTGAATCTAAATCCAAAATGAAACCATATCCCTTCTCATGATTGAAAAACTTCACTTTTCCTTCTCTGACAGGGTCAAATTCAACTTTTTCACGACGAGGAACTCCTAGCATGATATCTGATGCCTTGATCACTTTTTTCTTTATATTTGGATCGGGCTTTTCAGTAGTGAGATTACCATCTTCATCTACATAACGAATCAGATCTTCGAAAGCAACTGGACCTTTCTCTTCTCTCTCTAATTTACGTTGTTCGCGCCTTTCCGCTTTCTCTTGTTTCTTTTTGAGACGTTTTTTCTCTTTTTCTTTCTTGTTGTATGTTTGCTGTGATTTAGCCATAAAGTACTTAAGTAATTAATTAATATTATTGCGATTAAGAAGTGAAGTTTTGAGAGAAATTACATTACTACCAAAAAGCTTCGAGGTCACTGTATTTGTTGGACTCAACGAAGATAACATTCTGTCAGACAATAATTACAACACAGACGGATATTTATAGTTCTGATGTCCTTGTCTAAGGACGTTCTTATTTTCAGGTTATATGGTATATACGCGCACTTTTCTCTTCTTAACTCTCTGATTATCAACTTTTTGAATAACACTGTTGAGTGCAGAAGTAGACACGGCAACAAAAGCACAGTCCGATTTAAGCTCGATTATTCCTAATTGATCCTTTTTAAGTTTGCCTATTTTAAAGAATAATCCTGCGATATCACCCTTCGAAATCTTATCCTTTCTACCTCCAGAAATAAAGAGAGTAGTCCAAATAGATTTGGTGATCTTATGGTTTTCGGTCAATTTTTCTTCAGGTAGCCCATAGATAAAATCCGGTAATTCCTCGTCTTTCCAATGGAGTACATATGCTGTACCGTCACTATGCATTCTAGCAGTACGTCCATTTCTATGCGTAAATTCCTCTTCTCTTATTGGTAGATGGTAGTGTATGATAAATTTGATCTCTGGTACATCTATACCTCGTGCCGCTAGATCTGTTGCGATTAGCAACTGATGTGTACCATTTCTAAACTTAAGTAGCGCTCTTTCTCTATCATGCTGGTCCAATCCGCCATAGAAGCATCCATGGGGAATATCGCAGTCATCTAAGTGATCGCTTACTCGATTGATAGCATCTTTGAAATTGAGAAATACAATGGCTGGCTGATTTCCTAAATGTCTTATAGCTGTTACAAGAGTATCTAGTTTATCCTTGTCTGGAGAAATAATAGCTTTGATATCCAGTTTTTTGACTCCATCAGCGAGATAATCGATAGTCATAGGTTTTTTGAGACCCACAAAATCAGGGATATCAACGCCTTGAGTGGCTGAAGTCATTATCTTTCGATAAGCATTCGGTAGATTATAGATGATCTCATCCATTTCTTCCTCAAAGCCTATCTCAAGTGACTTATCAAATTCATCCAATATCAATGTCTTGACCCACTCTGTAGAGAAAGTGCCTCGTCTCATATGATCAGCTAGTCTACCAGGAGTGCCGATGATCAGATGAGGGGTATGCGCCAGTTCCATCTTGTCTTTGGAGAAAGGGCGACCACCATATACAGTATTGATCTTATATCCACTACCCATATCTCTAGCCACTTGCTCGATCTGTATCGCCAATTCTCTAGAGGGTACTATGATCATCGCTTGTCCCTCAGGGATGTCTTCATCTAGTATTGCGATCAAGGGTAGTAAGAATGCCAAGGTCTTACCTGATCCAGTAGGAGAGAGGAGTATTACCTCATCCACGGAATCTATAGCCAAGGCAGCTTGTTCTTGCATTTCATTGAGTGTTTCGATGCCTAACTTGGATAATATTGCTGATTGAGATTTTCGGGTACTTTTCATACCGTAAAGATATGTATTGGATTGGCATAATGTACGACTGAAGATTATTGATTAATTATAAACGAAATACTAAATGAAGGTTAGTCTTCAAATTAAAATTTTTGCATTTGATGGTGGAAGTGTACAAATTAAACACCAAGCTTTTCTACGCTTTTTACCTGGTCTTCTCAATGTCCTTATTTATATAGACACTTCCTAAATTCATTAACATTTTAGATTCAGATTTTACATCACTCCTTCTTAATAATTTCTTTAAAGCATTTGAAAAAGACAGAAGTGACAGAACAAAATATTTTCTTGGATATTACACATTTCCCATATTTCCAATAGTATTAGATTGCAATATGTCATTTTTCACTTCTATAACTAGAGAATTACCTTTTTCATAGGAATCTATTGCTTAATAAGGTTACCCTGAGTTCTATTTATGTTACTAGTGTATTTTGCCGCCAAATATTAATGCTTTAGCGTAGATTTTATTTTGCTAGTTTACTGTGATAATCAAGTGAAATTAGCGCAGATTCTGGATTAACTTGATTGTAAACATTGTAATACTCATTAAGAGCATTGAACTCTTTAGAATCTGGATTTTCGCTATTTTCACATAATGAGATTAAAAGATTATCATTGATATCACTTTGGCAAAACCCACTCACTTCAATTCTTACACCTCAAATAATTAATATCAAAAATTTCAATGTTTGAAATATACACGATTTCTTACTTTCCAAGTTTAAAATAATACCAAGATTCCTTCTACTCCTCCAATATCTTCTTCATTTCATGTAATTTCATCATACACTCTATAGGAGTCAGTTGATTGAGCTGTAGATCACTGATCATTTCTTTGAGTTGACCAGCAGTAGTATCGGCGGTTTCGAAGATGCTGAGTTGTAAGGCTTGTGTCGAGAGTGCTTTCATGGTCTCAGTGCTATCGAGAGATGATTTGCCTTCGCTTTCAATTGATTTTTGCTCTAGTGTAGTGAGTATCTCCGTAGCTCTGAGTACGATACTCTTAGGCATACCAGCCATCTGTGCTACGTGGATACCAAAGCTATGGTGACATCCACCTTCGATCAATTTACGTAAGAAGAATACCTTATTGCCGACTTCCTTAGTAGCTACGTTGTAGTTCTTGATCCGTGGATATTTTTCTGCTAGCTCATTGAGCTCATGGTAATGTGTAGCAAATAAGGTCTTAGGCTTTGATTCGTTATGATTGTGTAAGTATTCGGCGAGAGACCATGCGATAGATATACCATCATAGGTCGATGTACCTCTTCCGATCTCATCTAATAGTATGAGACTTCGATTAGAAATGTTATTCATAATACTGGCGGTCTCATTCATCTCTAGCATGAATGTAGATTCTCCACTAGATATATTATCGGAGGCACCGACACGAGTAAATATCTTATCCAAAATACCTAAGGTCGCTGTCTCTGCAGGTACATATGATCCCATCTGCGCCATGAGGCAGATCAATGCGGTCTGACGCAATACGGCAGACTTACCAGACATATTGGGTCCGGTGATCATCATAATCTGTGTATCCTCGCTGTCTAGTATGATATCGTTAGGTACATAGGTCTCATCGAGTTTCATCTGCTGCTCTATAACAGGGTGACGACCATTTTTGATATCTATGATAAGGCTATCGTCGACTACAGGTTTACAATATTGTTGTCTGATCGCTACTTTGGCAAATGATATGATTGCATCTACAGTAGCTATGATATGCGCATTTTGCTGTAGCTCACTTATATAGGCTGCTACTCGAGTGACTAGCTCATCGAAGAGCTGTACTTCCAATCCTCCGATCTTATCTTCTGCGCCTAAGATTTTTACTTCTAGGGTTTTGAGTTCGTCGGTGATATATCGCTCGGATCCAGTTAGTGTCTGCTTTCGCACCCAATTGTCAGGGATGAGTCCAGCATTTTTATACTTATTAGTGACTTCTAGATAGTAGCCAAATACATTGTTGAATCCTATTTTGAGATTGGTGATCCCAGTCTTCTCAGCTTCTTGCTGTTGGATATTAAGAAGTATCGATTTAGCATTTTTGACGATGTTGCGATATTCGTCCAACTCTTCATTGTATCCTTCTCTGATGGCTCCACCTTTATTGATGAGGGTCGGAGGTTCCTCTGATAAAGCAATTGATATATCATCTCTGAGTACCGCACATTCATTGAGCATCTCTGATTGATCTACGAGCTCCGTGATCTTAGTTTCGAGCAGCATCTTCTTGATGTCTGGTATCTCATTTATCGATTGGAATAGATGATGCAGCTCTCGAGGATTGATCCTTTCCATCGCTACTTTAGAGACTAAACGCTCTATATCACCCATACGTCTCCATATGCTTTCGTATGATTCTATCTGATCAGGCTGACTGTAGAAATAGTCTACCATATTGTGTCTCGCTCCGATTTTCTCCACAGATAGGAGAGGGAGGATTACCCATCTACGTAGTAGCCTTCCTCCCATAGGAGTGATCGTCTTATCGAGTACATCTATTAATGGTTTGCCTGTCTCATGTACACTATGCACAAGCTCCAGATTACGGATAGTAAATCTATCTAGCCATACATATTGTTTCGATTGAATCCGGCTGATCCCTGTCAAATGTCGGAGATGATCGTTTTGAGTAGTACTGAGGTAATAGAGTATCGCTCCAGCGGCAGTTTGTCCGACAGTATGTTTGTCTACACCGTAGCCTTTAAGGTTTTTGACATTGAAATGTTCAAGTAATTGTTCTCTACCATGATCTTCAGAGAATACCCATTCATCTAGATTAAAGGTATAGAATACATCGCCTAAAGTTCTGTCAAACAATGCTTTATGCGACTTAGCATATATTATCTCTGAAGGGTTGAATCCATGAATCAGTTTTTCGATCTCAGTAGGGGTCCCTTGACTCAAGAGGAATTCTCCAGTAGATATATCTACAAATGCGATTCCCCAAATCTTCTTATCTGCTATGTGAAGGGCACAGAGGTAGTTATTGCTGTTATAATTTAGTATGGTATCATCTATTGTTACGCCTGGGGTTACTACATTGATCACACCCCGTTTTACGATTTTCCTTTCTTTGGAAGGTTTTTCTAACTGCTCGCAAATCGCCACTCGATACCCAGAACGTACTAACTTGGGCAGATATGTATCTAAGGAGTGATAAGGAAATCCAGCTAAAGGAATATTGGAGCCTCCATTGTTACGACTCGTCAGTATGATATTAAGTATGCGAGAGGCTTTTTCAGCATCTTCACCAAAGGTTTCATAGAAGTCCCCCACTCTAAATAGAAGTATAGCATCAGGATACTTTGCTTTCAAAGCAAAGTACTGCTGCATGAGAGGTGTTACTCTTCCTGCCTTCTTAGGATCTTTAGTGCTTGATTTTGCCAATGTTTATTATCCTCTAGTATAGCTTCCAAAGGTATTCTTTTGATTACGTATTAAGAAAAATAGTTTGGATGAATTTGATTGTTTAGATTCTGAGTCATCGAGGTAGTCATCCAATAATGCCATATCTATTGTATTTCGAGCTTTCTTTATGATAATCATAAAACATAGATTCGTAATAGCGCACACTTACAAACTTATTCTATCAATATTAACATTTACGTATGTGCTCATGATGATTAATGCCTTGGAGTATGTCCATTTGGGCTTGTTAAGTCTGGATTATGAACGTTCAAGATTGCGCAAGAGAATAGGTTACAAAAACAAATATTATTAACAATTACAGAACATTTTAATAATCTTATTGACGAGTAATATAAGTCGTTAAAGGATACAATATCTTTAATTACCATATTGATAGTATGAGTGGATGGAGATGTAAACGGTTCTAAGTGGCAATTACTGTCATAATTAAGGAATATAAAAGCTGTTTTGATCTTAGATTGGAACTGCTTTCTTTTTAGATGAATCCGCCTTAGAAACTACAGCAAAATATTTAAATAAGTAGAATTTCGAATTTCTGCAATATTTTTTCACCAGAGTAAAAGGGAAAATTTGTTAGGGAATGGCAAATCCTTGGAGTTATTTTAGTGAATTCACTTTGGTTTAGTATTTAGTAACGAACAAGTAAAACTTCTTCTAAAAGTGCATTTTATTTGGCCCGTTTTGAAGAAGCAAATTAAATGAACACCTACCTAGCTAAGTGACGTAATGAGTATTAAAATAATTGTAGACAGTATATTCTAAAACAAACTGCTCTCACAACATTACGAACGTGGTTTTTTATTTTTGCATTGTGAAAGAAGTAAGAAAAATATTAGAATACCTAATCGCTCCGCCTGTTTGTTTAGCTGCCCTCTAGGACTGTCAAGCAGCTACATAAATTAACAAGTTTCATGCTTCTCTACCACAGCATAATAAGCCGTGGTATAAAAATTCT
>ERZ1047472.2095-NODE-2095-length-14589-cov-17.744255_pt1 | contig 14589 bp, 11 predicted proteins | sample MGYA00383095_ERZ1047472 | MGnify/ENA primary metagenome ERZ1047472 (study PRJEB29581, sample SAMEA5548365) | metagenome | biome: marine; feature: coastal; material: water | depth 1 m | study: Short-term variability in the microbial, nano- and picoplankton...
AACCCTGAACCCTGAACCCTGAACCCTGAACCCTGAACCCTGAACCCTGAACCCTGAACCCTTTTGCGACGCTAAGAGTGGGTCGTATGAACAAGGAATCGGCCTGCCAATTTTTAAGAAATGGTCGGGGTTGCTCAACGACATAGCACCCAATCATGTGGGTATTGTTTAGAGTCCCACGACGCTTGAGCCGTTGTCTGGAGGTTTATGGGTGGGAAGTGTGGTCATACCGAAAAGCCTTGAGACTTAAAAACCGCACGACGGCTACCGACGTAGGAACATGTTTAGCCCCTAAGAGAGTGCAAACTTGTGGCGGTCCAAATTTTAGCGTCGCTTCTCCTTTTTCTCGGTATGACACTTGCTGTTTACTACCACGTTGGATTTGCCAATATCCGAGCAAGCTACCGCTTGTGGTTTCAGAAAAGTTACTGGGTTAATTACAACGTCGTGGAGGCGGTTGCCTGGATAGCAAAGGCGGCAGTTATCCTCCCAGGGTTAATCTGGCAGCAAGAAATTTGGCAGCTGCATTTGATTACATTGGCGACGTCTGCACTACTTATTTGGGTCTCAGAGCGCAAACTCCTGCCCACGATGGTTGCCTTCAACACGCTGTGGATAGGCTTGTCGAGTGTGGTGATCGTCCGAAATGTTTTTTGATCCTACGGTAGCCGCTTAAGCTTTCGTTGCTAAAAATTCGAGCATAGTCACGTCATGAGGCCTCAAGGCAGTCTTTAAAACGACTCCTTGTAGGGGCGCAGGTCCAGTTCTTGTGTCCACGCTGAGCGGCCTTGAGCGTGCAGCGCCATATAGGCATCGGCAATTTCTTCCAGTTTTAAAGCACCGTCTTGCCCCAGGCCATTAATATATTCAGGAAATCGGGTGCGCACTTTTTCGCCCTCAACAACACCGTCAATCAGGACATGAGCAACGTGAATACCCTGAGGGCTAAATTCTCTGGCGATAGACTGGGTGAGCATTCGCAAAGCGCCTTTTCCTGCTGCAAACGCAGAAAATCCAGCCTTGCCGCGAAGGCTCGCGCTCGCACCGGTAAATAGCAGCGTCTGTTTTTGGGCGATATTTTGCTGCTGTAGCATGAGTTTGATCACCTGCTGCGACACTATAAAGCCACCAAGGCAGGCGACTCGCCATAAATCTTCAAACACGGCGGGCGTTACGTCTAGAAAAGCTTCGGGTCGGTTGTTGCCCGCGTTGTAAATGGCCAGTTCAAGAGAGTAGCCGCTGCTGGCCACTCGATTCATTGCCGCTATGACTTGGTTTTCGACGGTTACATCGGCCAGCAAGGGTTCGGCTGAGCCACCCTCGGCCAAAATACTTGCCGTAATGGCGGTCAATTTTTCAGGGCTTCGGCCATTAACGAATACATGAAAGCCTTCTCGCGCAGCCCTGCAGCAGAGCTCGCCTCCAACACCCTCACGAGGCCCTACGCCAAATATAATAGCCGCTTTTTTATGCATAGTTCAGTTTGCTGTGTCTGGTGGCATGGCGTTTTCTGCGGTTGTGTAATGCATCACACGCAGTTCCTCATGGCCTGCGAGAATGTCTGCGATACCGCCACACCACTCACCGACTTCACTCATATTAGGGGTTTTTCGCGTCCAGTTCTCTGCATTCATGCGTTGTTGAAGAGCCACGGCGATCCAGCAGTGAACATAAGTTGTGGGATGAACGACATCCCAAAAAACTGCGCGTTCGACATCATTGCAAACAAAAGATGCATCGGTTTCACCTAGATACCCGCCTGTGTAGCAGCGGGCTAGGATCACCTTCGAGGTCTTATCGTCCTCTGACCCAAGTGGCCTCGCGAGCTCAGTAATATCGAAGTCAGAATACTGCTTTATATCGAAATGAGGGTACCTGTCGTAATTCAGGATGTCGTCGAATAGCGTGTGTGCGTCAAATAATAGGAAGCTTATATCGCTGTATTCGTCCTCCAGCCGTGAAACCATCTCGGCCAGTAGCTGGTTGTGAAGATGGGTAAGGTCAGAGAGCTTGTTCGCCAGCATGAGTCGTCGTTCTGTTTCGCTAAAACTCGATTCCGCCGCATAGGTAGTATTTTCCAAAACAATGGGCGATAGCCCCAAGTCGGGAAGGTTGCCGACTAAGATATGGCGAGCATCTAAGGCGATCAGGCTTCTGATTTGTTTTTCCAAGCCATTAACAACCGTTGAAACAACTTTGGGATAACCTTCAGGAGAATCAAGTCGATCGAGTAATGTTTCGATGGCTCCGCTGAAGGGTTCTTTAGCAATGTAATCATTGGCTCCGCCCCAGATCATGACGGCAGTCTTCTCAGGTTGAGACAGGTAGTCCTCGGTCATGAAAGACTCTTTGAATACCTCAATTTGTTGTGCTGTTGTGCCACTCACGAAAAATTGACCGCCATCCATAACGCGCTGTTTCAGCGTTACTTTGGGGATTGTCTCCTTGCCTGTTACCGATGCTCCTCCCACTGCATGATTGCCAATGGCTAGGTAGCTTAGTGACCCGATATAGTCAGGCCAGGCAGGGCCATTGGAAAATCTACCAATCCAGTAGGGTGCTGTTGGAAAAACCCGAAGCCGCGCTTTCATTTTTCCTGTGTCGGAAAGGCTGTCTCCAAAGATAATGAGGCGCGAAATGCTGGCGCCTTGGTCTTCAGGATATTGGATTGCAACGTTGATTTTTTCTTCGGGGCGAAATGCCATGATACGAGCTACTTCGTTGGCTTTTTCACGCGATGCCTTGGTTAACGCCCGGATACAGCCCATGCGCAGTGCCTGTGCGTTTGGTTGTGTTGGTCCTAGATGTAAGAACCCATCTTCAAGATCACCCCGAAGCTCAAAAGGCTGGTTGTTGGTATCGAGCCCTACGAGCCACAAAGGCTTCTTTACCCCTTCATTGAGCTTCTCTGAAGTTGGGCGGTGAGAGCTAGCGGTTTCACAATGTACTTGCCAGCTTTCTGTACTCGACACCTTTTCGGGTGCAGGTTCGCTAAATAACTGAGTGCAGCCTGCAAGGGCAAGGGCAAGGGGCAGCGTAAATGCTGATTTTTTCAGTAGCCTTGCAACCCGAGTCTGATAGAGCGGGCTTGCCGCGGTTGTCATTGGTACTGGAAAGATTTTTGAGTAATGCATGTCGTTTACATCTCTGAGTTTTCCAATCTTGTCAGTCTCGAGATTGCCATACAACCCAAGCAGCCAGTTGAGCATGCTTCCACCGCCCATAAAGCAACAGCTTGCCTCGAGGGGTGACAGTTTATACGGTATATGCGAGCCGCACCGCCAATTTTGCGGGGCCTGATCTGATTTTGCCAGTAGCACTTGTTTTGAAGGGGGAGCTTCGCCGATAAAATTTGTAAAAAACCTGAAAAGTTTGGCCTGTGTGGGCTCGAGTAGCTCAGCTACAAACCTACCGCCATGATCACTGCTGAACAGCTTCGACGACATTACTCGGCCTCGCTGTCGTAATTAGGCTACGAAGCGACAAATTTTCAGCAGATTGGGTTTATAGTATCTAAAACCATATAAGAGAATTTTTATGCGCTTTCTGATCTCACTTTTTATAACAGTGTCGTTGTCTCTGTCCGCAATCTCTGCCTCGGGGCAAAACGAGACTGACACGACAGCAATTTTGGGGCTTTATCAGAGTTGGCGAGATGCAGTAGAGAATGCAAATATCGACGGCTATGTCGCGGTCCTTCACGCAGATATCAGTCTACGTCCGCCGGGTGCACAAGGGCTTGATGGGCGCGATAACTATTCGGCGTTTCTGGATCCCGTGTTTGATTCGGCGAGTTATGAGATTCAGATTGATAATGCACCATCGGTGACTTTTCTGGGCGACGCAGCGATCGTCGAGTATGACTACACGATTTTTCGCCGGGCCGATGTAGATTCAACTGCTGATCTGCCCCCCGGTGCTATCGCTGTTGCAAAAACTAGCGCCCATTACATTGATGTTGTTACTCGAGACAGCAGTGGTGCCTGGAAGGTTAGGCTGCATAGCTGGCAGGATTGGCCGTCAACAGACTGAATTGGGTTGTCGATAGTCAGTCGGAGCCCGGGTGAGTTGGGTCGGCTTACAAAAACCTTTCTCTGGGCGGCTGTTGGTACGTAGTTGTTAGCACTTAATCAGTAATGGCTGGTAAAACTTAACTAGGGATGGGCACACAGCATGGCGGTGGAATTGCTAGTCGTGGGTGGACTTTCTGAAGCATGGATTGGCCCAGTGGTCGCTGCCGGTCAGGGAGCGATGACTGTGGCGGTCGTTCAACCGGGTCAGACTGTCGATACCTCTGCAGTGCGTATTTTGGTTGGTGCTCCTCCAGACTTGGCGCCCATAATCTGTGAGTGTCCGCAGCTCCAATGGGTGCAAAGTACTTGGGCTGGCGTAGATGCTCTTTTGGGGCTGGTACCCAAAGGGGTTCAAGTGACACCCCTCAAAGGCGTTTTTGGCCAAGCGATGAGTGAATTTGTTTTGGGGTGGTTGCTGGCTTTGGAGAGAAATATTATTGCCCGAGCCAACTGCAAGCATTGGCTTCCGGAGGTGGAGGCCGGCTTGTCTGGCAAGCGCTTGGGCATTATGGGGGCTGGAACCATTGGTAGTGTGGTCGCCAAGCAGGCAGCCAATTTTGGCTTGGTCGTTACCGGGCTTAATTCTGGAGGGCAAAGTGCGCCGGGCTTTAGGGCCTGTTATCCCAGCAGTGAACGCTTGGAGTTTGCTCAGGGTCTCGACTACGTTGTGAATCTGCTACCCAGCACCCCCGCGACTGACGGCATTGTCGATGCCAAATTATTTGCGGCCATGAATTCCGGCGGTATCTTCATCAATGCCGGACGTGGCAATGCGGTTGTGGATGCTGATCTGATCAATGCCTTGCGGCTAGAGGTATTGCGCTATGCCGTGCTCGATGTATTTGCACAGGAGCCTCTCGACGATACCAATGCTTTGTGGGAGGTCCCGGGATTGTTCATTACGTCACACACAGCGGCTCCTACCCCTTCGGAAGCCATCCCTGAGGTCTTTGCGCGAAATCTTGCTCCATTTTTAGCGGGTGCACCCCTAGCAGACGCTATGAGTCCCGAGCGTGGTTACTAGCCGCTGTGGTTAAGCCGTGACAGGAAAGCGTTTTCGGGTCTTATTTAGCCATGGTCTGTCCTGGCTGAACTTTGCACTGTTGGTGGCTGCGGTCTTAAAGTTTTTACCCCTTTTGTATTCTTTCAGTTACGGCGTTGATCTGCGCCATTTGCCGACTGAGGATCCTCGCCACCTAGAACGCGCATGGGCTCTTGATCTCATCTCAGATACGGGATTTTTACTGCTGGTTTGGTTTCTGATGGGCCATTTGAATCTGCTTTTGGTGGGAGACCGGCGCTGGAGGCCATGGCGCGCGTACTCACTATCAAGCTCAGCGAAAAAACCTGCACGATAGTGAGCGCACTGTCATAGCCGCAAAAATGGGCCAATTTTTGCGGGAAGCTTTGCACGTCAAGTCACTCGGGGGTTGCGAGTGCTCTTGAAAACAAGTATCCCTGTAATCCCTAAATTTTAGACGTGTCGTTTATGCAGAATGTCAGTGATCAGGTTGTGGTTGATACTGGGAAAAGCCTTCCTCAATATCCTGCAGTGTATCCCTCACTTGGGGGGTTCCAGTTAGATAATCCATCCTCATGGACGAAGGGCCAGCCCTTTGGTTTATTCCGCGATATGAGGGAGCAAGCCCCCGTTATGTGGTCGAAATCCATGCGTAAAGGCATGTCGGGCTTTTGGTCTATTACTCGCTACAACGATATTAAGCAGGTGGAGTTGGCACCTGATATCTTTTCATCCCAGCGTGGCTCTATGCACCTTGGGATGCCCGATCGCAGTGAATGGAAGCCGCGACAGCTGGTCGATGCCTCTCTGAACAGTTTGATCAATCTCGATGCAGCCGTGCACATTAATCTGCGTACGCAGCACGCCCCTTTTTTCTTCCCTAAGTATGTGGAGACACTCAAGGAGCGCGTGGCTCAAAAAGTTGATGCTCTTTTAGATGATATGGAGCGACGTGGGCCTGTTGTTGATTTTGCCAAAGTTTTCTCCCACGAGCTGCCGATGTATACCCTTTGCGAGATGCTTGGGATCGATGAGTCTGACCGTCCTAGGGTTATCAAGTGGATGCATTACTTGGAATCCGCGGCGCAATACCTGACTAATCCGCTGCAGGCCTTTTTATCTGAGCCGACCTTACCCTTTCGGTTCAATGCAGTGCTGCGAGAAATGTTTGAGTATGGGAAGGCCGTCATGGAGGACCGCAGGCGACACCCAAGAGAGGATTTGTTGACCCTAATTGCTCATGCCGAGATTGAAGGAGAACCCCTTTCCCAGGAGTACTTAGATGGCTCTTGGCTTCTGATTATCTTTGCCGGTAACGACACGACGCGTAATTCACTGTCGGGCACAATGCGGCTAATGACGGAGTTCCCCGATCAGCGTCAGATGATTATTGATGAGCCTGGATTAATTCCCAAAATGACCCATGAAGCACTGCGCCTTGTTTCGCCAGTGGTCACCATGCGAAGAACAGCAACACAGGACACAGAAATCGGCGAGCAGCGTATCGCTGAGAATGAAAAAATCATTATGTGGTACGGCGCGGCAAATCGTGACCCTGAAATTTTTCCTGAGCCCGAAAAGTTCGATATGCACCGCCCCAATGTCGAAAAGCATTTAGCCTTCGGTCACGGTGTTCATCGCTGCCTCGGTAATCGAATTGCTCAAATGCAGCTCAATATTGCGTACGAGCGCATCTTCGATCGCTTTCCTGATATTCAGTGGACGGGCAAGCAAAAGATCGCCCCTGTAGTACTGGTGCACGCCATTTCTAGTCTCCAAGTTAATTTAAAGGGCGGACGTAAGCGTTAGGGGCAAAGCACCACGTTTTTGGTGAATTGCGGGAGGCTTGTCCGGCGGTCGCAAAATAGTTATGGGCTCGCAATAACGCGAGCGCTAGGGCGCAATACCATGAGGGTGAGTTATGACTTCAGGCATTTCAGTTGATCTCAGCGGCAAAGTTGCACTCGTGACGGGAGCGAGTTCGGGTATTGGTGCAGCAGTCGTAAAGGCGTTTGCCCGCAATGGTGCATCTGTGTTCGTAAACTATCCCAATGATACTCAGGCCGGGGCGGCTGAAGGGGTGGCAGAGGAAATAAGAGCCAGTGGCGGGTCGGCGCAGACGATAGCCGCAGATGTGTCGGATGAGGTGCAAGTTGCCACTATGTTCCAAGTGATCACTCAAGCGGCTGGAAGGCTCGATATCTTGGTCAATAATGCGGGGATTGCCCACTCGAGCCCTGTAGAAACCCTCGCTTTAAGCGATTTTCAAAGGGTAATGGACGTGCACGTTACGGGAACCTTTTTATGCAGCAAAGCTGCAATCGCGATGATGTACGTCCAAGAGCAGGGCTGCATTATTAACACCGCCTCGCAGCTGGCCTATATTGGAGCTCCCGCATTCTCACATTACACGGCGGCAAAGGGTGCGATTCTGTCTTTTACCCGCAGTCTTGCGCTGGAGGTCGGTAGCCGGAATATACCCGTCAATGCGGTGGCACCGGGTGCCACTATGACGCCGATACTAGAGGATGTGCCCACTGAGGTATTGGACGTCATAAAATCTAATATTCCTGCAGGAAAGATCGCCGATGTAGACGATATCGTTGGCGCCTATCTGTTTTTAGCCAGTGATGCGGCAAGACACTTCAGGGGCCAGTGCATAAGCCCGAATGGGGGGGATGCTTTCCTCTAGCGGGGCTTAGGCCTCATTGCCATGCCGAGCGTATTGTCCCATTGCCTGAACTCGGTCATCGAAAAAGGCGATTAACTGTTGGCGGCTTGCCAGCTCCGCGACCTCGTGTCCCATGGTGCTTTGATCAACCCCATAACTTAAGCCTCCCGCGGCATCAGAGTTGTTACCCGCAGCAAGCAGCTTCGCCGCTTTCTGGGCCCTGCTGTCTGGCGCGGTGGTGCTATGGGGTGGACTTACGCGACAAAACTATCAGCCGATGCGCCGCAAAAAAACCAACGATGCTGGAAGCCCCAAAAAGGGCGTAATACACCTGATACCCGGTCTGGCCTGACCAACGCTCCATACACCAAGATTGCACCGCAGGCACATAAATATCAGGGGTGTAGGCAATCAAGCTAATCATGCCAACAGCGAGGCCTCGGGTGCTGGTAGACACGTTGCAGCTGTCCAGAGTGGCCCAGAAAATACCACGAACACCGTAGGACAGGACGCCGATCAACATGACCATTGGGAATAGCACAGCGACCGCGGTGGTTGGAGGTAGCAGCGGTAGAGACGCTAGGGCGGCACCACTCAATAGCATGAGTATGGCCAGAAACTTGACGACATGAAAATAGTCGCCAATAAAGCCAGCTAGAACGCCACCAATGGGGCGCATCCAAAGGCGTGCGAGGGTAATCGATCCTACTGTGACCGCGCTGAGTTCAAATACCGACTCGAGAAGCCCCGCCAGAGAGTAGGTAACCCAAAACATTTGATAGCCAATCAGGATGGTGATGGCGGCAAGCCAGATACTGGGATTACGAATAAGAATGGCGAAATCACTGAGCAAGCCTGAATCTGAGGATGCGTCAGTATTTTCGATGGGCTCTTCCGAGGGATTATGAAGTGCCCAAAATATGACGGGCGCCATGACGAGCGCTGCCCCCCCGTAAAACTGCACTACCGCAATCAGCGCCACATCTTTTGCTGTGCTCACGGATTCGAGTAAGTAAGCAAAAACGGCAAGGCCTATGGTGGCGAGCATCGCTTCCACAATGCCTCTACCGCTCTCAAGAATACCGAAAAATCGGCCCTGTTGATCATGAGGCGCGAGTAACGAGGTGCTCTTTATTAATGCCCCCCAAAGCGTCAGCCCGCTGGTGATACCCCAGCCAATGTAGATAAGTTTGATTTGAGCAAAACTGGGCACCGTGCTGAGCCACAGAGCCAGTAAACCGGTGCCTGCCAGTGAGCTTCCCAACAGCCATTTAGAGCTGAAGCGATCTGAAAGCCAGCCGCTGGGCAAGTAGGTTAGAAAAAACATCAGGCCCAGTATCGAGTGGCACTCGCCGAGCTGCTCCAGCGAAATACCGTAGGTTTCCAGCATCGAGCCCTCGAAATTTTGTCGCATGTACACCACAGGATAAATAGAACCTGAGGCGACAATGAGAATGAACAGCTGAAAGTAGCGCTGGCGCATTGAGGGTGCTGACGTCTCGATGATGGACTCCTTGGTTACCAATAATTGTAAAGTGCAGACCCGATGAATGTACCCAAGGCGTAACCCAGTACGCCGACTAAGACACCGGGAGTTACTTGGTCGCGCCAGCCTTTGGCTGCAGCCATGGCGGGTGCTGTTGTAGCACCAAGAATGGCTGCGTTAGAGGCGGTTAAGAGCTCGGGCAAGGTCAACCGGGTGAGTGCACCGATAAAAAGTAAAGTGGTCAGGTGCACGGAAAGCAATATCAGGACAACAACGATTAGCGTGGGTGCCACGCTTACCATCGCCGTGAGGTTGGCGCCCGCTGCGATGGCTGCAAAAAAAGCAAACGACAGGGCAACACCCAGCTCAAATGCGCCCGCCAGCCACTCCCGTATAGCGGGAACTAGCGTTGCCAGCACGAGGGTAAGTGTTGTCAATGTGACGTAGCGATAGCTGCCCATATCAAAATAGGCTACCAGCCCATCGCTCATTGCCACTAGGGCCCCAGCACAGGCGATCGCGAGGCATAGTGACTGTGCTGTCACTGGTGGGGACGTTGCTTGCGATATTTCGGAGGGCGACGACGTGGTTGGATGCGCCGGGAAAAAGCGCGCTAGCCTAGCGACCCCGGGTAGCAGAGCAATCAAGCTGAGATAAACAGCACTAAAAAGGTTGTCTGCAGCGGTTGCCGCTGAAAAAAATGACCGATCTTGATTCAAGCCGGTCATTTCTCCCAGCGCGGCGTAGTTGACGGAACCACCAATATACGTCGAGGCAAACAACCCCACGATGGCCGCTTCTCGGTCTGACTCCTGAAGCGGCGCTCCTGCGCCCAAGCTACTGAGGTCCAATAATGTTGCGGCCACAACAATGCCGGCAACCGTACCAATAGTAGCCACTAGAAAGGCGAGGGTTGTCCTTGATGCCTCTCGCCAAAGACGACGCAGGTCAGCTTGAAATAGAAACAGTGGAATTAACATCGGTACTAAAAAAGTAAAAATGAAGTCATAGACGGGAGCGCTGTGTGGAATAACTCCCAGATTCGCGGCCAAGATGGCCGCAAGAATCACCATAACAGTTCCTGTCAATTGACGACCGAGACGGGTCTTTTCCAGCAAAAATGATGCGCCGGCTAAAACCATGATCACCGCAAAGATACCAAGGTGGTTCTCTGGATTAATTGCTAACATTCGAGCTTCCAGTCTACGAAGGCGTTAAGCTAGCACGATAGCGGCACAACGTCGCCCAAGGCACCGTTATTGGTTCTTTGTCATTCCTTTGTTCTTTTGGGAAAAGGGTTCACTGCGTCATGAATGAGATGACCCCCAATGCCTCCTGCGAGGCGCTTGTTCAGCTTAAAGCCGCCTTGCGTAAGAACCGGCGGGATGCCCACCATCGTTATTTTCAAATGGCGACCGTGACGGCAGAGGGCCATCCAAAAAATCGAACGGTAGTGTTTCGGGGGTTTGGCGCCGACGATACATCGCTCCTTGTGATTACCGATCGTCGAAGCGAGAAAATTGTGGAGCTTGAGCAAAACGCCGCGGTTGAGGTCGCCTGGTATTTCACTCGGACACGAGAGCAATTTAGGATATCAGCAGTAACAACTTGCGTGGATTACCGAGGTCAGTCAAAGGAGGACTTAGCGCTGCGCGAACAGGTTTGGCAGCAACTGTCTGAGGCTGCTAGGGCTCAATTTTTTTGGCGCAGCCCTGGGCGACCTGTAGATACCGGGGCCGCAGCCGCGATCACCGACGCCCCGCCTGAAACATTCGCGCTGCTTAAGTTGAACCCAGTCGCGATCGATCATTTGGTGTTGAGCAAAGTGCAGACACGCAGACTCAGCCAGTTGAAGGATGGGCGTTGGCACGAGCATTGGGTTAACCCTTGATCTTCGCTTCTAGGGTGCATCAGTGACGCTGCAAGAGACGCTGCAACTGGCGGCGCAGAAGCTACAGGAGGGGTTGCCCGAGCAGGCGCTCGCTGTCTTAGAACCTCAGCGAGAGCTGTGTGCTCGCGTCGCTGATTTCTGGCAGCTTTTGGCTCTGGCCTACAAAGCTATGGGGGACAGTGCGGCGGCAGAGGCGGCGTTTACCACCAGCATAGCGATCGACCCGCAACCCCATGTCCTCACGAACTTGGCCAACCTTCATCGGAGTCTGCGTCAGGCTGAGACCGCATTAGGCTTTTACGATCAGGCCCTGGCACTGGCACCTGATCACCTACCCGCACAAATTAATCGAGGAAGGGCTTTACTTGATCTAAGCCGTAACAACGACGCACGTCTTGCCTTCCAAACAATCTTGCAGGCTAATCCTGGCCATCGCAATGCCACCCTCGGTCTTGCTCAAGCATCGCAACAGATCGGAGAGCAAGAGCAGGCTTTAGGATTGTTTCAATCGGTACTTGAGGGAGATCCCGACAACACAGTGGCTCTTAATGGTATGGGGGTATCGCTCAAAACCTTAGGTTACATAGATGATGCCGTGAATTATTTGCAAGCCGGTGCTCAGCAAGCACCAGAGTCTCCCGAGCTATTTACGAACCTTGCCAGTGCTCTAGCTCAAGCAGATAGGGAGGATGAAGCGGTCGCCGCATATAATCGCGCACTCGAACTCAGTCCTTACGATCTAGATTTACACGATTGGTTCAATGGTTATCTTGGCGTGATCGCGCACCCCCAATATTTAGACTCCTATCGCAGGGTCCTTGAGCAGCAGCCCGCTAACGGGAGGATTGCTACCGCACTTGCCAGAAAGTTGCTGTTGAACGGCTGTGGCTCTGAAGCCCAGTCCATTCTTGAGGCGGCTAAGTCAGCCGGGGGTGAGCAAGCGTTACTTGAGGCTGAACTCAGTCACGTTTGTCGGGAGCAGGGCTTTTATAGTGAGGCATTGGAGGCGGTTCGATCTGCAATGAGGCTGGCGCCGGGGGACCCCAGTGTGCAGCGGGAGTTGGCAACGACCTTAATGGCCGCAGGTGAGGACTATGGTGAGGCGCTGCAGATCTTGGATGATTTACTGCAACGTTACCCACAAGATCAGGGACTGTGGGCCTTATGCGCGACAGCGCTGCGGTACACGGAAAACACCGAGCGCTATGCGCGGTTGGTCGATTACGATCATATGGTGCAGGTTCGAAGCGTTCGTGCCCCCGATGAATTTGAGGGCCTAAGGGCGTTTCTGGCCTACCTTCGGGACTCTCTCAACCTTTTACACACCACCCAACGCCATCCTGTTGAACAGTCGGCGGTGAACGGTACGCAAACTCTCGATGACTTATTCAGTCGTCGCCATCACAGTATTGAGTTGTTGCAGCAGGCCTTAGAAACCCAGCTGTACTCAGTTCTCCAAAACCTGCCGGTGGATGATGCGCATCCTCTCCTAGGTCGAAACACGGGGGGGTTACGTTTCTCGGATTCCTGGTCTATTAAGCTTCGGGATCAGGGCTATCATAAAAATCATTTCCACTCACAAGGTTGGTTATCGAGTGCCTTTTATCTCAGGGTGCCTGACTCCATTAACTACAGTGCCGCCGAGGGGTGGATAAAATTCGGTGAGCCGGGCTTTAGAGCTCGCGAGCGATTATCGGCGGAGTATTGGATTCTCCCCAGAGAAGGCACGTTGGTCGTGTTTCCTTCCTATCTTTGGCACGGTACCGAGCCCCTCAGTCACACTCGCGAACGCATGAGCGTGGGCTACGATATTTTACCGAGTTAATCGCAACTGGCGTCTATTTTGCGCGAACCCAGCTATTGGTACGTTGTATGCTGGGCTGCTATGAAATGCGCCGTTCGATGCCTTGCCAGTAGGGTTCCCGTAACGTTGTTTTCAATATTTTTCCTGAAGGGTTTCTGGGTAGTGCTGCGATGCATTCGACACGACGTGGAATCTTAAAGCCCGCTAGCTTATCCCGGCAAAAGGCAACGACATCATCGGCATCGATCATATGGTCGGGTTGTAGTGCAAATATGGCGAGCAGTGCTTCACCGTAGGTGTCGTCAGGAATGCCAATAACAGCAACTTCAATAACACCTGGGATGCCTGAAAGGACGTTTTCTACTTCCACGGGATACACGTTTTCACCCCCTGTCACCACCATGTCTTTGAGACGATCACGAAGGTAAATGTAGCCCTCCTCGTCAATAGTTCCGGCATCTCCAGTCATAACCCAACCATCGATTAACGTTTCAGCTGTGGCTTGTGGGCGATTGAAGTACTCCAACATATTACTGGCAGATCGTAAGCAGATTTCTCCTGTTTGGTTGGGCCCGAGCTCATTGCCCTGAGCATCAACAATTTTGACTTCATTGCCGGGGCAGGCTTTGCCGCAGGAGGTCAGCAAATGAGGGGATCCGGCGATCGCTTTTTCATGATCTTCGGGTGACAGCGCGATCACTGTTCCCGATGTCTCGGTCATACCGTAGACCTGACTGAAGCGGCTATCGAAGACCTCTAGAGCCTCCTCCAGCAGGGTTGCACTGATGGGTGATGCTCCATAGGCAATATTTTCTAATGAGCTAAAGTCATAATCGCGAACGTTCGGCACGAGTTTCACAATAGCTTGAATCATCGCAGGAACCATAAACATCGAGGTCACGCTTTGTGCCTGAATCGTCTCGACCACGCGTAGCGGGTCAAAAGCTTCATGCAAAATATTGTGAGCGCCATAAGCGAGACCGATATAGGCGACGCCAGTACCGCCAATATGAAAGAGCGGGGCGACCACCAAATTGATGGTGTCGGCATTGTAGGCGCCGTCGTTGGCGATACCCATCATTTGCGTCAACGATAAAATATTGCGATGACTCAGTACCGCGCCTTTGGGTTTGCCAGTGGTTCCGCTGGTGTAGAGCTGCAGGGCAGGGCTATGTTCGTCGACTTGGCCGATTTCTCGATAGGGTTCAACTTCTTGGTTTATCGCTGTAGACAGCGTTAGGAAAGCATCGCTTCGATTGGCAATCAGCCGGGTGGGCAGCTCACGAATGGCGATGGTTTGGGTGATCGTTGCATCAATGCTGTCGTCGGTAACAAAAAGAATATCGACCTGAGCATCATCGAGGACAAACGCCAGCTCCGCGGGTGCGAGTCGAAAGTTTACCGAGACCGTGACGGCACCGATGCGGCTAGCCCCCAAGAGTATTGCGAAATAAGCCGCCGAGTTGAGCCCCAGCACGCCGATTCGGTCTTCTCTTTTGACACCGGCGTCGAGAAGTAGCCGGGCTATTGTGTGCGACCGGTCAACCAGCGTTCGGTAATCCCACTCAAAGTCATGGCCGTTTAGCGCTGCATGGGTGGGGCGCCGCTCGGCGTGGTAGTCGATAGGTTGGTGTAGCAGCATG
>ERZ1047472.2099-NODE-2099-length-14570-cov-5.624802_pt1 | contig 14570 bp, 18 predicted proteins | sample MGYA00383095_ERZ1047472 | MGnify/ENA primary metagenome ERZ1047472 (study PRJEB29581, sample SAMEA5548365) | metagenome | biome: marine; feature: coastal; material: water | depth 1 m | study: Short-term variability in the microbial, nano- and picoplankton...
CCTCGGAAACCCAAAAGCGTTTAAATTTACCAGACCAAAAGTGGCTGGACTCAACTTTAGTTTTTCGGGTTTAAAAACAGCCATCTTATATTTCATCCAAAAACAAGTCAAAGAAAACCCAAAATTTGTTGAAGAAAATCTGAACGATGTCTGTGCATCGATTCAGTACACGATTGTTGGTATTTTGATGGATAAACTACAATTGGCCGTTAAAGACACAGGGATTCATCGCATTGCAATTGGCGGCGGCGTTTCTGCAAATTCCGACATAAGAGCGGCGCTGAAACAAGCCGAAAGTCGTCATGGATGGCAAACACACGTCCCTGCATTTGAATTCACAACAGACAATGCTGCGATGATAGCAATGGTAGGCTATTTGAAATTTCTAGAAAACGACTTTGCAAATCAATCGATTATGGCCACGGCCCGACTTAAAATTTAAATTCTATGCAATTATTTTACAATTCAGAACTCAATGCGTCTACAGAAACATTTAACTTTTCTAAAGATGAAAGTCGTCACATTGTAAAAGTATTGCGTAAAACGACTGGGGATTTGCTGAAAATCTCCAACGGTAAGGGTTGGATGTTTGAGGCCGAGGTCGTGGTCCCAAACCATAATAAATGTGTGGTTACAATCCTAAATTCAGCATTCACTCCACCAAAAGACTATACCGTTCATCTTGTGGTAGCGCCAACAAAAATGAACGACCGCTACGAATGGTTTATCGAAAAAGCAACCGAAATTGGGGTCACTAAAATCACACCAATCATCTGTCAAAATAGCGAGCGAAAGTTTATCAAAACAGAACGCTTTGAAAAAATTTTACAATCGGCGATGAAACAATCGTTGCATTCGTACTTGCCTATTTTAGAACCCGCCATTCGTTTTTCTGACTTTATAAAAATTCCTCAAAAGGGATCAGTCTACATTGCACATTGTGCAGATGGCGAAAAATTATACTTTAAAGATCAACTAAAGCCTGGCGCTTCCATCACTATTCTCATTGGTCCAGAAGGCGATTTTAGCCCTCAAGAAATAGAATCGGCTTTGAATCACCACTATATTCCTGTATCTTTAGGGTCTTCGAGGCTTCGCACCGAAACGGCTGGAATCGTGGCCTGTCATACAATTCAACTCTGTAATGAATAAATTCTTCATCTCTTTACTTTTAATTTTTGGACATCATTTTTGTGAAAGTCAAAATTTAGCGGTTTTAAAATATGATGGCGGAGGTGATTGGTACAGCAATCCGACGGCTTTAAAAAATTTAATTAAGTTTTGTAATTCTAATATACAAACCGCGATGAACTCAAAGCCACAATCTGTAGAAGTTGGGAGCACTGCTGTTTTTGAATATCCATTTCTTCATATGACGGGTCATGGAAATGTTGTGTTTTCTGATGCTGATTCACAAAACTTAAGAACTTATTTATTATCTGGTGGATTTTTACATATTGATGATAATTACGGAATGAAACCCTACGTTTTAGAGACCTTAAAGACAGTGTTTCCAGATAAAAAAATGTCTGACATCCCATTAGACCATCCCATATATAACACTGCATTTTCGTTTCCAAAAGGGCTGCCAAAAATTCATGAACACGATGGTTTATCGCCCAAAGCACTGGGGTATTTCCATAATGGAAAACTAGTGTTATTATTTACGTATGAAAGCGACTTAGGCGATGGCTGGGAAGATGCGAACGTGCACAACGACCCCGAAGCGGTCCGATTAAAAGCTTTAAAAATGGGAGCCAATATTATCAAATACGCTTTTGAAAACTAAATCAATTATGCAGTTAAATCACTATAATACAACGTTTTCAAAACACTCTTTCCCGATCATTTTAATAAGTGATAATGTATCTCATGCGGCCAATGTAGGGAGCCTGTTTAGAACTGCCGATGCCTTTGGAGTACAGCATTTAATTCTTGGTGGAAGTCCTATTGAATTGGGACGAAAATTCACCAAAACTTCACGGGCAACTGAACACTCTGTTTCGTTTGAACAGACCGAAACTATACTTGAAAAAATTAGAGAATTAAAATCTCAAAACTACACGCTTGTTGCGCTTGAGATCACTGAAAAAAGTTGCCCAATTGCAGAACTTGAACTCCCAAATGACAGTAAAATTGTCTTCATTATTGGCGATGAAAAACATGGAGTTTCAGCAGCTATTTTAGAAATTTGCGACTATAGTGTCCACATTGAAATGTATGGACAAAACAGCAGTATGAACGTGGTACAAGCAACCTCTATAGGATTGTATGAACTCACTAAGAAACTATCACTTAATTCCTGAAATACACGTGAATACAGATTTACTACACATTGATATACAGGGATTTATAAATAAAAACATCGGTTCAAATATTCATGAATTAATTCTAAAAGGAATCCCTTTTAAAGGAGTGGACATTAAGGATCTCATTGAACAGATTGAAGCAAAGAAAAAGTGTGAAACAAAACTAATTACATGGTTTAAAACTCCTTATATATATTACCCTAATAAATTAAACATTGAGCAAACCTCGTCCGAAACGACGGCGCATATTAAAAGTAAGCTTATCAGTGGTAAATCGATTTTGGATCTAACCGGAGGGTTTGGGGTGGATAGTTATTTTTTCTCAAAACAATTCCAGTCAGTAATTCATTGTGAAATGAATCCGAAACTGGCTCAAATTGCGGCGCATAATTTCAATGTTATGGGTGCTAAAAACATCACTACACATACCAAAGATGGGATTGAATTCTTAAAATCATGTTCAGACACATTTGATTGGTTGTATGTAGACCCTTCTAGAAGAGATGCTCAGAAACATAAAAAATTCTTGATTGATGATTGCAGCCCAAATGTCACCACACATCAAGATTTGTTTTTTAAGCATGCCAATAACATACTCATTAAGCTTTCGCCTATGCTCGATATTAGTGTTGGAGTTTTAGCATTAAAACATGTAAAATCTATTTACATTGTTGCGATTAAAAACGAGGTTAAAGAATTGTTATTTCATCAGGAAAAAGACTTTGAGGACCGTCCGACCATTCACACCATCAACAGCCATCCTAAGGGCGATGAACTCTTTTCCTTTGAATTATCTCAGGAAGGGTATGCAATAGCCACCTTTAGCGCTCCAAAAACCTATCTATATGAACCAAATGCAGCCGTGATGAAGTCTGGAGCATTTCAATTAATTTCTCAGCAATTTGGACTTGACAAGCTAGACCTCAACACCCATTTATACACCAGTGATGATAGGATTCCAAATTTCCCAGGAAAAGTCTATGAGATTTCCGAAACATTTCCCTATCAAAAGAAATCTTTAAAAAAGAAGGTTAACGGCTTGAAAGCGAATGTGAAAACACGAAATTTTTCAGAAAAAGTTGAAACGCTTAAATCAAATTTTAAATTGACGGATGGGGGCGATTTGTATTTATTTTTTACAACATCGAATGGGAAGAAAATTGCTATTATTGGTCGGTTAGCACACTGCTATTAATTTTAGTTAGATTAAAGTCAAGAGTAAACAACTAAACGAATAAGAAGTTTCTAAAGATACCTTGAAGTCTGTTTTTTATAATCCAAATAGGGCGTTCCGTATTGGTGCTCCAAAAAGGCCTCTTCTTCTTTTAAAACCTGGTGCATATAACATATATAAATAAGGATACCTATTAGAAAAAAAATATTTACAAACAGAACCACCAGCCCAAACAGGAACAAATAAAGTCCTATTTGAATGGGATTTCTAGAGTAAAAATAGATTCCTTTTCGATGTAGATGATAGTCATCATTTTTTTGGCTGTTATTTCTTCTCAATTGAAATACGGCTACTAACGAAATTATTCTACCCAAAACCACCAATAACAATCCTAAAAGTAACCACGTCCAATGCATTTTATTATCGGATTCGACCTCTAAAATCAAACGGTACAAAGGATATAAAAAGGTGAGAAAAGCGATAAGAACAAATAAGAATCTAAATTGAGAGAAATATTTTCGTTTATTTTTATGTTTCCAACTAGAACCAAGAGATACTTTGCTAGGAACATGAAAAATAGTTAATTCTAGCAGTAAACTGAAATACGCTATAAAAACGATGCCCTTTAGTAGTGTCATTAGCTAGTTCATTTTAATTAAAATATGTTTTAATGCAATATTAAATTCTTCCTTGACACTGGTCCAACTTCTGAAGGAAAATTCTTTTTTATCATGGTGAATTTCAACTGCTTTTTCCCCAGTAAGTAATCCCACTAGCTCACTTTTAAAAGTTGCAATAGAATCAACGTTTTTAAAATGGGGTCGCTTTGTAAAAGCACCCTCCAAATTTGTCTTGTAGGACAGTACAGGCAATCCGATTTGTAAGGCTTCATAAATAGCCATTCCAAAAGTTTCATAAACAGAAAAGTTAATGAATAAATCGAAGTTAGAAAGGGTTTTTAATAATTTTGAGTGCGCTAAATAGTTATGAAAAATTACACGATCTTTTAAATTTGCATCAACGATAAACAACTGTAATTCCTGATAATAATCAGAATCAGTTGCGGGACCATAGATATGAATTTTCCAAGGATAATTGAGCAGGTCATTCATCACATTTAAAAACTCTAAAATCCCTTTCCTTCTTGTTATAGACCCCACAAGCACTATGTTTTTTACTTGAGAATTAAATTTTTTCTTTTTTATGACTTTCAACATTCCAGGCGTGATCGTTGTAATGTTATCTGACTTTAGATTATAATTCTGGACAAGATCTAATTTAAAAGAATTTCCTGTAACAAGTAAAGGAATGGTCTGGTAATAGATTATTTCTTGTTTATTTTTTTCTGGATTGTCAAAAAAAGTTGGTAAATGAATTAACCCCAACGTTTTATAGTTTTTATGCAAATGACTTTTAAAGTAAGCCTCGAGTAATAAACTATCAATGATCACAATCGAGTTTGGATCTATGAAGTTTATGAGTTCGTTGACCTCCGTCACTTCCAACAGTGTTACAAACTCATTATCAGACGTAACATAGTGGTTATATAAAGAACCTCCCGTAGGGGTTTTTCCAATTGGGGGCGCGACTAAATAAATCATATTTTTATAAAATCTTCATAAAAGCCTCTCGAAAAAGAATATGCTAAAATAATATTTGCCAATACCAAAGCATGGAATTGATACGTTCCTAAAACAAAAGAAATGGCAATAAGAATAAATACAATACCAGCTAAAATCGCATAAATACTTCGTCCTTCATTTTGTTTCTTTTCTTTTTTCTTAAAAAAATAAATGGGGATTTCGTAAAAGTAACGTATCAATCCCATAAATAAGATCCAAAGTGGCATCTCATAAAAAAGATAGACTCCCACAGCGCAAACGAGCACATATAAAGCATCTGACTCCGCATCAAAGATGGCGCCAAAGTCAGAAGTCTGGTCTAACGTTCTCGCTATGAATCCGTCCAGAACATCGATTACAATAATTGCAAAACATAGTGTTGAAATTAAAACCCCTTCCGTTTCAGGAAATAAGAAAATTAAACCAACTGTTGAACACAATTTAATTAGGGTAATCCAATTGGGAACTAGTTGGAAACTTGGGCCTATACTATTGTACATAAAAACTGGAAAACAAATTAGAGGAATGCATACCAAAAATCGTATATCTTTATAAAATAGACTCAAGAAAACAATCACTAAAACTGTTAGCGCGTACAAAAACCGTAAAAGGGTAGAACTATAATTCATTTAGTAAAAATGAGAATGCTAAATTTGATTTAATAATTAATATATTTGAAAGTGAATTTACAAATAAATTATAAAGAATAAAGAATTGTCTTCTAATTTATAAAATATCCAAACATCATGATTGTTCCAGAAAAACAGGAGAGAATTAAAGATTGGTTTGATAAAACCTACTCTTTAAGGGGGCAATCCTATTTAAGACCAAAGGAGGCTTATCAAATATTAATCAATCATCTTAAACCCCAATCTGGAAAATTCTTAGATGTTGCCTGTGGATTAGGAAGGCTCGTTTCTTGCTTGGAGGATACTAAACTTGAAGTATTTGGAGTCGATATTTCAGGGGTCGCCGTACAGAAAGCAAAAAAAGCAGTTCCCTTTGCAGACATTCGGCAAGGAAATGCAGAAAACCTTCCTTTTAAAAATAATTCATTTGACTATGTTAGTTGTATTGGTTCTTTAGAAAGGATGATCCATCTAGATAATGCTTTAAACGAGCAAAAAAGAGTTGCAAAATCCAATGCTCGCTTCTGCTATATGGTTCGAAATTCAGAAAATTTCACATGGAAATTAAAAACGATTTTAGGACTTAAAAACACAAAAGGGCATCAAGGTGCTAAAAGTCTATACGAATGGAAAAGCCTGTTTGAGAAACATCATTTTGAGATCATCAATATTTATCCCGACCAGTGGGCGTTGCATAGACTGTTACAGTTTCTAAGTTTTGGTATCTTAAAACCAATCGCAACTCGAAAATTTTCGACCTTCATCCCATTAAAATATGCACATGAATTTATTATTGTATTAAATATGAAAATAAATGAGTGAAAAAGTTGCAAAACTATACGATGCATTATTTGAAATAGAGCATAGTTTAAAACATAAAAATATTTACCCCATTCACAAAAGACTGAACTTAAAGAGTTTGGGATATGTAGATATTTATGATTACGTTTTAAAAAAATACATTGGTTTAAAAGGTAATTTACAAATTTTAGATGCAGGATGTGGTGTTGGGTATGGGTCTGTTTTTTTAGCACAAAATTCTTCGCATAAAATAACTGGCATAAGCATAAGTCCTAAAGAAATCAATCAAGGTCAGAAAGTCGTTAAAAGTCAACTAATCTCTAACTGTGATTTTGAATTAAAAGATTTTCTAAGTCTAGGAAAACGGACTTTTGACGTGATTGTTTGCGTAGAGTCTTTAAAGCATGCCAAAGACATAAATAATGTACTTAAAACCTTGATAAACCATCTCAACCCTTGTGGGAAAATCATTTTGGTAGAAGATGTCTTTGTTGGGAATTTGAAAACGAATTCCTTAGTTTCAAAATTTCAAGAAAACTGGATTTTGAGTGAGGTTTTAGATTCAAATACTTTACAGCTTAAAGGAGTGAAAGTAAAAAAGGAAGATTTGACTCCCTTGATTAAAACAGGGCTCCATCTTTCATTCTTTATTCGGAAAACACTAGTCTTCGTATCCGCATTACTTAAAGACAAAGCATTTAAGCAGTTGTTCTTGGGCGGTATTCAATTAGAGCAATTATATAGAAACAAACAGATGAAATATCAACTAATTCAATTTACAAAATGATTGGGATTCTACTTTTTCTAGGGATTAATTTTTTATGTTTCTTACCTACCTATATTCTAAACTATAAAAACCAAAAACAAATACTTCCTTTCTTTTTATTTTCTAAAACACGACTAAAAGATAATTTGAGGATCTTATTTTTATGGAAAAATTCTTCAGATTTTTTTAGAATAAATTTCGATTTTTCGATTCTTTTTCTTTTGACGCTTTATTTTGACACTCCCCCATTACTGCTGGTTGTGAGCAGTATGAGTTGTGTATTAGGAATCATTACATTGGGGTATTCACAATTTATAACTATTTTTTTTGAACGCGATATTTCTATCCTTAACGATTTAACTCTTGCAAAAACAGGCTTAATCATATTGGGTAAATGGCGATTTCTAGTAATTCTTATTTTCATTTTAGTGATTATACTGTTATATTTATGTTTTGAATCTCTAATTTCAATACTAATTATCCAAGAATTCAATGGCCCATCCTTGCTTGTATTATATCTGTTCATATGCATTTCTGGGCTATACAAAATATATGATCGTCCCATAGAACAATACTTAATGAGAACCGTAATATCTCCAATTATAATATTGGTGAAAAGTTATTTATCCTCATTAAGGGAGAATAAATTTAAAGGGAGTGGCGACTTTATAAAACAAAATCAAGTTAAAAATTACACCCTAGAAAAAAAACCAAATATTATTGTTATTTCTGTTGAATCTCTAGGTCAAATTCTATTCAAAAAGAACAAGTTTCATAACGGAATAGCTCCTTTGTTAGAAGTATTTAATGAAAGGTTGTTACAGAAAAAAATTAAAGTAGCAGGTTCCTATTCCGAATCCTCTATTTTTGCTGGCGGATCATGGTTGGCGTTTACTAGCTTTCTTTGTGGTCTAAAAATCGAAAACGAAATAGAATATACAACCGTCTTTAAGGGGGCTAAGCACAACGAGATTCAATCGCTCCCTTCATTTTTAGAAAAAAACAACTACAAAAATTATTACTTAAATTCGATAGTTGTGAATTTAAAACGTTACAAAATTGATTGGAAAACATTGTCTAAAGTTTTTGCGACGAAGAACTTTATTACCCACGAACAATTGAATTATACTGGGAAATTACTGCAATTCATGAGCTTAAGGGCCATCCCTGATGAATATACACTAAATTACGCTTTTAATAAAATTAAAAAGAACACCCCTTTTTTTCTATTTTTTCCAAGTTTAAATTCTCATTTTCAATGGCATTCTCCATTAACAATTGAAAAAAACTGGAAAGATTACAATACCTTAGATTTTAAAACCACCAAAAACAGTAAAAATTCTAGTGAAGATAATTACCTAAAAGCAATTACCTACCAATATGATTACCTCACTAAATTCATCGCAGATCATGCGGATGACAATACCGTATTTGTATTATTTGGAGATCATCAACCTCCCAAAATAACGACAAAAGAAATGGGGAAAAATACGCCCTTGTATATAATTTCAAAGGATGAGAAATTTATTAATTCATTTCATGAAGAAGGATTTCATAATCATCTCGATTTACACCATATCAAAAAAATGATTAAACACGAAGGCTTCCATACGCTTTTCTTAAAAAAATTAATTAAATCTTACGGCGTTGGTCATGAAGATATCAAAATATTGCCTGATGGTATAATTCCATAATTCGTATGATTTCTTTTTTAAAATTCACTCTGATTAGTTTCCTCCGACCTTGCATTGGCATCATTCTATTGCCCATTTTCCTTAACTACATCCCTGTTAATGACTATGGAATACTCACCTTACTCATCGCATTTTTTACAATTTTCAATTCTTTTATTTTTTTAAAAACAGATTTGGCACTACGTACACTCTATTTTGAAAGCAATGAGACTCTAGAAAAAAAGAACCTTTTTTTACAACTATTTAGTTTCAATTGTTCTCTTAGTATCCTTTGGATTATATTCTTTTTAGTTGCCGGAAACTTCATTTTCAAAATTAGTTTTGATGCCAACGTATCGTTTTTTCCTTATGGTATCCTTTTTTTGATTCAAATCCTTTTAAGTGGTACCAATAATTTATACTTAATTTATATCCAGAATCAAAAAAATCCAAATTTATATTCTAAAATAGTTAGCAGTACGGTTTTAGGTCAAACCATCCTCCAAATCGTTTTAATTGTTTTTCTATCCAAAGGCCTAATAGGTTATTTATACGGAAGTATTAGTGTACAACTTGTCCTGTTTATTTATATATTACTGCAAGAAAAAAAATTGCAGCTTTTTAATTTCAAAAATAATACTCTTATAAAAAGTTTAAAATTTTCAATCGCATTTATTCCTTTTCTGATCCTTTTAAACTTAGAACAAAATATTGATAAATTCATCCTTGAAAAATACCAATCGCTTGCAACTATTGCGGAGTTTGGTGTGCTTATAAGCATCGCAGGAATTTTGATCCTATCGCTTAACATATTAGATAACTCTATTAGGCCGTTTCTTTACACCTTTTTGGTTAAACCCACGAAAGACAATGCCATAGAAAGTGCAAATCTATCCCAACTCTATCTAGATTTGGCCGCTTTACTAAGTTGTGTTTTATTTTTTATTGGAGTCAATATAAGCGAAATCCTACACCCATTACAATATCAAAATATCTATTTATTTTTACCATTACTTTGTATTTCATTATTGCCTTATATATTAGTTCGATATTTTGCATTGATCCTAATTCAACAGAAAAAAACAAAATTATTAAACCAAGTCTATTTCTTTAAAGTCCTACTTATGATTGGACTGTTATATCTTTGGATTCCATCTTATGGGATTTATGGCATTCTATACACTGCACTTATTTCCAATACGATTAACGTTATTGTATTTCACAACAGTGTTAAAGAAATCTCTAAAACTATTTTAAAATCAAAAGCACTCCAAACATTAGGCATTGTCTGTTTATTTTTAAGCGTTACTTTATTTATAAAAAAAAATGAATATCTTCAAGTCTATTCTATAATATTGTTACTTTTTGTACTAATTATTATTTTAAAAAATCATTTAAACGAAATAAAAAAATACCTACGCAGATGAATATTAAAAAAAAACATTGGCGAGCAATTTTAAAAATAAAAGAATTATTCTCAACCATAACGTTAAGTAAAGAAGGGTTTATGATAAGAAACGAAGTTGTTTCTATTTCTGAACTTGCTTTTAACGTTGAAAAAGATGAAATTTTAATCGTTAAAAATAGAGAAACTTACTCTATTATATCAAATCCTGAAGCCGATCAAAATCTTTTAAAAGCTTTGCAATTGTACTTGCCATTTATATGGATCTCTTTACAAAATAAATTGCCTTTTATATGTCTTCATGTTGCACAAAGCTTAGATGGGAAAATAGCTACTAATTCGGGTCATTCAAAATGGATAGGGAACATGGAAAATAGAATCCATTCTCATCGAATAAGAGCACTTGTAGATGGTGTAATGATTGGCGGAAATACCCTGAGAAATGATAAGCCCAAGCTCAATGTTCGGCATGTGGAGGGAAAAGATCCTATAAAAATAGTTATTACTTCAAGGGGGAGGGATTATGATTCCTTATGCACTAAAAATGACTCTAAAATCATATGTATTGGGCCCGAAAATGACAAATTAGAGACTCCAAAAATAAACTATATTTCAATTGAAAAAATCAATGGATTAAGGCCTCCAATGGAAATACTAAAGGCTTTAAAAACCCATGGGATACATTCAGTTCTCTTGGAAGGTGGAAAGGAAACTATCACACATTTTTTAAAAAATAATCTAATTGATATGATGGAATTTCACATCGCTCCACTCCTTTTTGGTTCTGGTATTAACGCAATTGAATTTGACGAAATAAAAGAAGTCTCAGAAGCTATTCAGTTGAATAATCCAGAATATTATCCGTTTGGAAATGCCATTATGATGCGTTCTTATTTAAACGCAAAATCCTAATGTTATGATGAAATCTAAAAGTTTATGGCACCTTTGTTCACAAAAGTCTATTTTAAGGGAAGAAGTTATACAAACAGCATCAAATTTACTATTGGGCAAGGCAGTCTATTCAAACATCAGTACTGGTACCGAACGTTTAGTTGCAATGGGAAACATTCCTAAAGAACTTCAAGAAACCATGAAAGTTCCTTACCAAAAGGGAGATTTTAATTTTCCCGTTCAGTACGGGTATTCCATGATCATTAAAATAGAAGAACGCTATTATCATCTTATGCATCCTCATCAAGATTATTGCCTAATCTCTGTAGACAGTCTGACACCTATTCCGACAGACATGGATTTGAAAGTCGCCTCTCAAATTGCAAATATGGAGACCGTTATCAATGCTATATGGGATTCAAAACTAACAGAAAGTAGTGATGTTTTGGTTTGTGGTTTTGGAAGTATTGGAAGTTTGTTGGCTGTAACATTAGCCAAAGAATACAATTTAGATGTCTATATAAAAGAAAGTAATTCTCATAAATTAGATGTTGCTGAAAAACTGGGTTTTAAGACTCGCAATTTTCCCAAAGAGTTTGCTATATGCTACAACACAACTGCCAATGAAAAAGCATTGCAATTCTGCATAGATAATAGTTGTGAAGAAGGGACTATTTTGGAGTTGAGTTGGTATGGTAATCGCAGCATACAATTAAATCTAGGAGGTAAATTCCACACCAAAAGGTTACATTTAAAATCTGTACAAGTTTCTAAAATACCAATTCAAAAAAGAGATACGGAAACTTATAAATCTAGAAGATATAAAGCAATTGAAATTCTCGAAAAACACAGCAGTACTTATAAAAAACTAATTACTAATGAAATTCCATTTATAAAAAGTCCAGACTTTTTTAATGCATTAAGAAAAGAACAATTCCAAGAAGCTATTATTAACATTATTAATTATTAAAACAATGTAGCATCCACCGTTAAATCTTGATAGAATGGGAAATTAGTTAATTGGGTGAAATATGTAAACGTTAAAAACAATAAATAAAAATACTATGAATTATTTTGTAAAAATTAGAGAGAGTATCATGATTGCACATTCGTTACCAGATCCTTTCTTTGGACCTGCTCAGAACATGCACGGCGCTACATTTACCGTAGATGTCACTTTTATAAGTGAAAAGTTAAATGAGTTTAATGTCGTTATTGACATGGGAGAAGCACATCGAATTACTAAAGAAGTTTTAAGCGAACTTAACTACAAAAATCTTGATGAACTTCCGCAGTTCAAAAATCAGTTGAGTACTACAGAACACCTTGCATCCTATATTCAAAAAAAAATCAAAAAGGAAGCTACTTCTGTTTTTGACGGAACTTTAAATATAACTCTTGGAGAATCTCACAATGCTTGGGCAGGTGTGATAGAGTAATTTAAAAAAATAACAACCGCTTTAAGAATTATTTTTATTTTTTAAAGACGTTTTTGGTTAGACTGCTCTTAATTCTCCATTAAGAAGTCAAACCCCATCATAAAACTATTTACCGAATCAACTAGTATTTAGATGTGTTTCAATTTTATTTAGCTATTTTTAGATCGCAGCCCTTCAAACACCACAATACTCACGGCATTGGCTAAGTTTAAACTTCTCACATGTGGGCTGTGAATGGGGATTTTAAATAATTTATCTGCGTTGTCAGTGACTAAGCTTTTTGGTAATCCCACAGACTCTTTTCCGAACACAAAAAACAAATCATCCGTATAGTCAATAGAAACATAGCTCTTCTCGGCAGCACTCGACAAAAAGACCATCTCCTTATCCTTATTGATGTCTAAAAAAGACTCTAAATTGTCATAAATTTTTACTGTGATGTGTTTCCAGTAATCGAGTCCAGCTCTTTTGAGTCGGGCGTCACTTAATTCAAACCCAAAAGGTTTTACTAAATGTAAAACGGATCCAGACGCCAAGCTCAGCCTGCCAATATTACCCGTATTATTTGGGATTTCTGGTTGGACAAGTACAATGTTAAATGCCATTATTTGTATTAGTTTGGTTTATGTTGATAAAACTGATAATCATTAGAATTGGGACACACAGTGCTTACATCTTTTTTCAGTAGATTTAGCTATGGCATTTCACTGTCTATATTTACACTCAATGGTTTCAATACTTTGAATTAGAACCGTTTGGTTGTCTTCAATAGACAAAAAAGACATGGTCATTAAAGCGATTAATACAATAAAAAATATTTTTTTCATGGTGTTTGCTATTTAATAAAGGTATTAATTGTATTCTTAATTTATTGACATCTTATGAAGAAATATTTCTATTAAATTCCGATCCATATATAAATACTGTAGACAGATTTGGCACATTACTCATATCCTAATCAGATAAGGCACCATATTCACTGTCGCTACATATCCCATTAATTGGGCCTATCGTAAGACACGTTTTAATAGCGTTATCATAGTTTTTCGGAGTAATGGGTGTGAGTGTTTTAACAAAACTATCTATTAAATTAAAGAATGAACAAAAGATAAGTATGGTAGTTTTTTTCATTTAAATTGGTTAACACTTCAAATATAATAATAATGAAACAAAAACGTAAAAACAAACGACTATAAGCGAGCTAAATCCAAATAAAAAAGGTGCTAATTCTAGTACCAATTTAAGCGGTCCCGACTTCGCAGAAAACAAAAAAGATTAAAAAGACAGGAAAGCATTTAGCTAAAAGTCTAAAAAAATATGATTCTACGACGTAAATCCTGACGTTTAAAAAATTATAGTGCTAAACCAAAATTACAAACTAGGGTCATGAAAGTAATGCATCATCCGTAGCTAGGAACATCTATATTTTATTTATTTTTGAAAAAAAAATAATGGGTAATTCTAATGATGAATTAATAAAAAAATCTAATGAAGCTTTTCGAGTTCATATTAAAGATATTTCAAAAGAGGGATTAATTCAAGTTGTTGAAAATTACAAACTACTAGTTGGGAATTAGGACGGTCGCAACGCCACAAATAAATAATGCTAAGAATTAATTTTAAATAAATTTATATCAAAATAATTCGATTCAGCTCCCCTATCCTACTGTAACGATAACGATAAATATAGCGGAACAACAACACGCTGGTATTTACACATCAATTGATTAATTACAATCCTCAAAATTTTCAGAATCTTTAATGAACACAAACAAAAAAGCCTTACTATTTCTAGTAAGGCTTTAAGTGATCGCACTAGGAATTAAACCCACTTCTCCTCCCCTTCTTAGTTAATCCATTT
>ERZ1047472.2102-NODE-2102-length-14539-cov-5.464789_pt1 | contig 14539 bp, 17 predicted proteins | sample MGYA00383095_ERZ1047472 | MGnify/ENA primary metagenome ERZ1047472 (study PRJEB29581, sample SAMEA5548365) | metagenome | biome: marine; feature: coastal; material: water | depth 1 m | study: Short-term variability in the microbial, nano- and picoplankton...
AGTCAGCGGGTGGGGGTGGCGTCTCTGGTGCCGAGGCTGCAGCGGAAATTATCAATGCGATTACAGATGCCAACGGCACTGCGGTCAGCCAATCCGGTGCGGCAAGGGAGCTGGGGCGGTCGCTGGAGGATCAGGTCAAGGAGAAAGCCGCTGCCCTAAAGGGGCTGTTTGATAGAAAATAGCCGGGTAGCCTGGGATCAGGAGTGGCGCATAATGCGCTGTTTCTGGCGATCCCAGTCGCGCTCTTTTTCATCCTGACGCTTGTCGAAATCTGCCTTGCCCTTGGCCAGCGCTATCTCGCATTTCACCAGATGGTTCTTCCAGTAGAGCGCCGTGCAGACACAGGTATGTCCCTTCTGGTTAACCCCAGCCTCAAGTTTGTCGAGTTCGCGGCGGTTGAGCAACAGCTTACGTGAGCGGATTGGCTCGGTAACATAGTGGGTTGAAGCGGTTTTCAGAGGGGTAATATTGGTGCCAATCAACCAGGCCTCGCCATTTTGTATCAATACATAGGTGTCGGTCAGATTGACTTTGCCGTCGCGCAGGCTTTTCACTTCCCAGCCCATCAAGGCAATTCCCGCTTCAAACTTTTGTTCGAGGAAATAGTTATGTTTTGCCTTCTTGTTGAGGGCAATAGTGTTTGAGGGGGCTTTGGGTTTCTTTTTACTCATGGCAACAATTATACGTCGGCTGGTCTGTTAATGATAAACAAATGCGCCGCTCCAAAGTGTTTTTTATTGGGAACCCCCTGGGGATAAGGTTACAATTCAGGCTAAAAATTGGAGAGAGTTTATGGGCTTGCAGCAAAAAGGGATGCACGGAACCTGGGCTAGTCGCTGGACATTTATTATGGCGGCCACTGGCTCGGCTGTTGGGCTTGGCAACATGTGGAAGTTTCCCTATGTGGCTGGCAACAACGGCGGCGGTGCCTTTGTTCTCGCCTATCTTGCCTGTATTTTAATGATCGGTGTGCCAGTGATGATGGCCGAGGTGACGATCGGTCGCCGTGGACGTCAGAGTCCAATCAATTCGGTACGTGAACTTGTCGCCGAGAGCGGCGCCAACCCCGCCTGGCGCAATCTTGGCTGGCTGGGTGTTCTCGCCGGCATGTTAATTATTTCTTTCTATGCCGTGATTGCTGGCTGGGCGCTGGACTATATTTTCGCCATGGCCTCCGGAGAATTGCGCGGTGCCAACGGCGATGCCGCCTCTGCAGTGTTTGGCAATCTCTTAGCCGATCCGGTGCGACTGATCGGCTGGCAGACATTCTTTATGGTTCTCTGTGTCGGCGTGGTAGTTGGCGGGGTCAAAAAAGGCCTGGGTATCGCCGTTGAAATACTGATGCCGCTGCTGTTTGTGATGTTATTTGTGCTGCTCGGGTTCAGTATTTTCCGCGGCAATTTTCAGGCTGGCTGGGATTTTCTGTTTAGCTTTAATCTCGACGCCCTGACCGGGCGCGGTCTGCTTGAGGCGATGGGCCAGGCGTTCTTTACCCTGAGCATCGGTATGGGTGCGATCATGGCCTATGGTGCCTACATGCCCCAGAGCGCCAATATTGGCAAGACCATCTTAACCGTGGCATTTTTTGACAGCATGGTGGCTATTATTTCCGGCCTGGTTATCTTCCCGATTGTTTTTGCCACCCCCGGACTCGAGCCCGGCGCCGGTCCAGGGCTGATGTTTATCAGTTTACCGGTGGCCTTTGGTAGTATGCCCGGCGGACTGTTGATCGGCTCGGTATTCTTTGTGCTGGTGACCATTGCCGCGTGGAGCTCGGCGATCTCTCTGCTCGAGCCAGGCGTTGCCTGGCTGATCGAAGCGAAAAATATGAGTCGCCTCCAGGCCAACCTGCTCATTGCCGGCGGCACCTGGCTGTTGGGGCTGGGCAGTGTCTTCTCATTTAATATCTGGTCAGAAGCGACCGTGGCCGGCTTTACCTTCTTCGATTTCCTCGACTTCTTAACCTCAAACGTTATGCTGCCGTTATCCGGGCTGCTGATAGCCATTTTTGTTGGCTATGTAATGAAAGATAAATTTGTCGATGATGAGATGCAGGGAACACCCCCGGTGATTATGCAACTGTGGCGCTTCACCCTTCGCTATATGGCACCGCTGGCAATCTCCGCTGTGTTTGTGATGGGCATCTACGATAAGTTCTTCTCCTGAGGTCTCTGTGAATACGGTTCAGCGCTCCGCCCTGGTTATGCACTCAGATCAATCGATGTTTGATCTGGTCAATGATGTGGCCAGCTATCCGCTATTTATGCAGGGTTGCCAGGCAGCAGAGGTGCTGGAGCGCAGCGACCGGCAAATGGTTGCGCGGCTAGATTTAAAAAAGGGTGGCGTAAAGATCAGTTTTATGACGAAAAACAGATTGCAGGCGCCCTCAACGATTGAGATGAATCTGCAAGATGGGCCATTCAAAAGCTTAAAAGGGGTATGGACATTTAAGGCGCTTAGCCCCGAGGCTTGCAAGGTAAGTCTGGATTTGGAATTTGAATTTAACAATAGGGCAGTCGGCTTGGCTGCATCGAAACTGTTCGCTACGATGGCCAACGAGCTTGTAGACTCACTCTGTCGTCGAGCCGACGAGATTTATGGAAACCCAAATGACTGACAACGAAAAAAATAACCAGGCAACCAGCCAGCAAACCATCAGCGTGGAAGTGGTTTATGGATTGCCGGAAAAGCAGAAGCTGATCAAATTGGATGTGGCGCCGGGGACCACTGCATATCAAGCTGCCGAGCAGTCCGGTATTGTGCAGAGCTTTCCTGAAATTGACCTGGCGAACGCCAAAATGGGTATATTCTCCCAGGTGCTCGGCACCAAGGGCTTGCCGACCCCGGATGCCTATGCATTGCAAAACCGCGATCGTGTAGAGATCTACCGCCCCCTGATTGCCGACCCCAAAGAAGTCCGCCGCCGACGCGCCGAGGAGGCCAAGCTAAAAAAACAGCAGGACGCTTAGCGACGCAACGGCTGACAGAGCGAAAGTGGTGCGGTTTTATCGTGCTTCTGGGGTTGCAGTACTGGGTTGGTAATCGCCAGTTATGCGTTCAAGCTTGTCGTCGCCATCAAAAAACACGGTCACCTGCTTTTGCGTCTCTCGCCCCTGGGATGTCACTCGGCCGTAGAAGTAATCCCAGCGTGACTGATTGAAGGTATCTACCACCAGTGGTGTACCCAGGACAAAGCGAACCTGAGATTTTGTCATCCCTGTGCGCAACTTATCGATCATTTCCTGATCGACGATATTTCCCTGCTGGATATCGACTTTATGGACGCCGGGGAATTTCACCCAGCTACAGCCGGCGGTAAGAAGGGATAAACTGATCAAACAAAGTAGAACTAATCGCATCTGTGGGGTTCCAGTTGGTTGCGCGAATGGGGATAATACCCAAAGCGACTAACATAGAGAAGGGCTAACCATGACTCTAGAAGATCAAGAATTAAAAAAAGTCGGACTCAAGGTCACCGTACCGAGAATTAAAATACTACAGATTCTCGAAAACTGTTCCAATCGGCATATGACAGCCGAAGATATCTACCAGGCACTGCGTGATGCTGGTGAGGATGTGGGTATTGCCACAGTCTACCGTGTACTCACCCAATTTGAGACGGCGGGCCTTATTGAGCGGCATAATTTCGACAATGGTCCAGCGGTCTACGAGATTGACCGCGGCGAGCATCATGACCATATGGTGTGCACTGATACTGGCAAGGTAATTGAATTTCACGATGCTGAAATTGAAGAGTTGCAAGAGCGCATAGCGGCTAAAAATGGCTATCAGCTGGTCGGTCACAACCTGGTTTTGTATGTGAAGCCACTCGCCTGATTCCATCGGGTTCTACGTTCGTCGGATTCCTTGGAAATCATCAAACTACCCATCTAAGATTATTGGCACTGATCATCGATACCAATGGCTAGAAATCCCGGGTTAGGGGTTATAAGCCATTGGTAAATTAAAAAAATAAATGCAGTCTTTGGGCTTAATTTTATTTTTAAATGGAGGTGTACTGTGTCAAACGAAGCGTCACAACTGGCTATTTCTGAAAAAACTCTTCCCCTGTTTCAAGTTATCTATCGCGTCGCCATTGCACTGGTGGTGATAGCCGCGGTAATCTTTTTTGCCGCGCTGCCGCCGCTGATTATTGCCCTGATTGTCCTCGGTGCTGCCGCACTGCTGGCTTTGATTGGTACCGCCGCTTTTCATGCGCTGACCTGTGCAATTAAAGCTCATTACGCAGCCAATGCCGCCGCTGCCGCTGCTACCTATGGCTTTCCCACCTATGCCGCGCTCAAGGCCTCCTGGCCCTGGTTGGTGCGCGCGGTCGCCTGTTAGCCGACTCCTTCATCCCAGTCTAGGCAGTGGCAATGGATTGTGCCTTTTATTGAGGACCATGCATTTAGAGCCGTTACTTTAGTTATGTCTTATCAATCCTCAGGGAAACAGGAGCTAGTATGAAACGTATTGTTATCTGTGCCGATGGTACATGGAATCGTCCGGAAAAAGACCTTGAAAAAGACCAGCCAACCAATGTCCTAAAGCTTGCTCGCAGTATCAAGCCTATCGCCACCGACGGTGTTCCGCAGCAGGTATTTTACGATTGGGGCGTGGGATCCTACTACGCCTCAATGGGAGGTGGTATCACCGGTAAGGGCATCAATAAAAATATTATGGATGACTACCGTTATATCGTGCAGAACTATTCACCGGGTGACGAAATCTATCTCTTTGGCTTTAGTCGCGGCGCCTATACCGTGCGCAGCCTCTGCGGGCTGATCAATAACTGCGGTATCCTCAAACGCGCCAACGCGCACTTGATTGAAGCCGCCTTTAGTCACTATAAAAAGCCCGGAGCAGTGTACCGTCCGGGCGGTGATGCCTCGCTTGTATTTCGCAACCAATACTCCCACAGCAGTCGCAGTATCAGTTTTGTTGGTGTCTGGGACACGGTCGGTGCGCTGGGGGTTCCATTTTCCTTTCTCGGGTTAATGGATCGCGAGGATGAGTTCTACGACACTAAAATGGGTGCCAATATCAAGGTTGCCCGACATGCTCTGGCTATCGATGAGTTACGTTCGGACTTCGAGCCGACCATCTGGCAGCCGAGAGCGGGGATGAGCTTGAAGCAGGTATGGTTTAGCGGAGTGCACAGCAATGTCGGTGGCAGTTACCCCGCAGATGCCGATGGCGGGCTCCTGTCAGATATTCCCATGCAGTGGATGGCAAAACAGGCCAGAGCCGAGGGACTGCAAATTGAGCAGCACTTGGCAGCCAAACTCAATCCCAGCGCTACAGCCAAGATCTATCAGTCGAGGAAGCATATCTACCGCTCCAGGCGTCCCTTTTACCGGCCTATCGACCATGGCAGCGGTGAGGTTTTAATTCATCGCTCGGTAAAGCAGCGCTGGCAAGCGGACGATAAGTACCGACCAAAAAACCTTCAGCAATACCTGCAGGCCAAGGGTTGGCCTCAGTTAGTGGATTAGCTCGCCAGTGGATTCAAGACTTTTTATTTACAGGAGCTTCTGGATATCCGCTGCGATCACCTCAGGTTTGCGGATTGAGCCGTAGCGCTTAACCACATTGCCCTGGCGGTCGACCAGAAACTTTGTGAAGTTCCACTTGATGTTATCGTTGAGCAGACCGCCGGCCTGGCGTTTAAGAAAGCCGTAGAGGGGGTGCTGGCCATCGCCATTAACCTCAATTTTACCCATCACCGGAAAGCTCAGGCCGTAATTCAGCTGGCAGAACTCCTGAACTTCAGCATTTGATCCAGGCTCCTGACCGCCAAACTGATTGCAGGGCAGGGCTATCACCACCAGCCCCTGATCTTTAAACTGATCGTAGAGATCCTGCAGTCCACTGTACTGGGAAGTGAAGCCGCATTTGCTGGCTGTGTTCACGATCAGTATCACCTTGTCCTGATAGTCCTGCAGGGAAATATCATCGCCAGTGCTGGTTGGAACGCTGTAGTCATAGATCGAATCGGTCATGGTTAAATCCTGTTCGTTTTAGTAATTATAAAAACCGTTTATTTAAGCTTTTGCTAAAAGCTGTGTTCCGCCCCTGGGAAACTGCCATTGCGAACGGCTGCGCCATAGGCGGCAATAGCCTCGGCAATCGATGAATTGTCCTCGAGAAAGTTTTTCGAAAAGCGCGGCAGGCGTTGGGAAATTCCCAGCATATCCTGCAATACCAGTACCTGGGCATCTGTATCCGCTCCGGCGCCTATACCGATCACTGGAATATCCACAGCTTTGGAGAGTTCGCGGCCCAGAGATGAAGGCACACACTCGACAACAATTAACTCAGCGCCAGCGCTCTCCAGGGCTTTGGCATCGGCAATCATCTGTGCGGCGGCCCTGTCCTCCTTCCCCTGAATTTTGTAGCCGCCGAGTTTATGCACCGACTGCGGGGTAAGGCCGACATGGCCGCAGACCGGAATACCGCGTTCGCTGAGCAGGCGTACTGTATCGGCAAGCCATTCACCGCCCTCCAGTTTCACCATCTGTGCCCCAGCTTGCATCAGCACGGCAGCATTATCCAGTGCCTGAGCTTCGCTGGCATAGGACATAAACGGCATATCTGTGATCAGTAGGGCGCGGCTATTACCCCGCTTAACCGCCTCGGTGTGATAGGCCATTTCATCCACTGTCACGGGAATCGTGCTGTCACGCCCCTGAATAACATTGCCCAGGGAGTCGCCGACCAGAACCACTTCAATAGCGGCATCTTCAATCAGTTTGGAAAAGGTGAAGTCGTAGGCGGTAATAACGGCAAACTTTTCATTATTGGCTTTCATTGCCATTAGGCTGCTAGCGGTAATAGTGCTCATGGTATCGATCCGATCTAAAAAGGGTGCGGTTGCGAGTATAGCTGTTTTATTGCAGGGGGTGAGGATTGTAGTAGTGCCGACCAGAATTGATCTGCAGCATATATTGCACCAGATTATTATAATCTTGGCTACCTTCGGCAAGGTTAATTGACTGCGTGTTGACGATCAGTAGGGGCGTCTCGTCGTAGTAGTAGAAAAACTGGGTATAGGCATCGTTTAGCTGTTGCAGGTAGCTGTGCTCTATGGACTTTTCGCTGCTGTGGCCGCGCAACTGAACGCGATCATAGAGGGTTTCGGTGGGCGCCTGCAGGTAGATCACCAGATCTGGTTTTGGCAGCTCGCTAATAATATTGTCATAGACGGTTTGGTAGAGCCGAAACTCATCATCATCGAGAGTGATTCGGGCAAACAGAGGATCTTTATCAATCAGGAAATCTGAGATGCGCACTTCCTGGAAGATATCCCCCTGGCGCAGGGCTTCCAGTTTGCGAATGCGCTGGAATAAAAAAAACAGCTGGGTTGGCAGGGCATTGCTGCGGCGATCCTGGTAAAAGCGCTCGAGAAAGGGATTCTCCTCGGCGTCCTCAAGCAGGGTTTCATAATTAAAAGAGCTGGCCAGACGTTTGGCTAATGTGGTTTTGCCGATGCCGATTGGCCCTTCAATAGCAATATATTTAGGGATGGAAGCCGTAGTCAGGTCGAGGTCGAATTCACTGTGTACAGTTTGTTCCACATTGAGCTCCCAAGTCAGCGGTTATAAGTAAAAGCGGTTTTTATCAGTCGCCGGGTTTATCTGCAGATGATTTGACAATACCCTGCACAGAGCAGTTTGCCAATAGTTGGGCAACAGTTTTTCCACAGGGCAGCGTCAGTTGGCGATTAATATCTGCCAGTGGCATCAGCACAAAAGCGCGCTCGGCCATACGCGGGTGAGGAATGGTCAGGCGCTGGCTGTCCTGGACAAGATTGTCATAGAGAAGAATATCCAGATCCAATGTTCTCGGGCCCCAGCGAATCGTGCGCACTCGATCTTGCTGCTGTTCTATGGACTGAAGGGCGTCGAGCAGGCATTCTGGTGACAGTGAAGTCTCCAGTTGGGCGGCAGCATTGATATAGTCGGGCTGGCTGGGTCCAATAGCCGGGGTTTGGTAGCGATCTGAGACCGCTACGACGACAATTTCTGAAAAAGAGGAGAGGCTTTCCAGGGCGCGATCGAGCTGGCCATGGGGGTCGGACATATTGCTCCCCAGAGCAATGAAGACCTCAGCCATTTTCGGACTTGGGGCTATTGCGGCGACGACGTCTTCGAGGCTTTTTGTCTTTGCTTAATATTTCTTGCGCCATCGCCTGACGCTCATCTTCATCGGCATCCTGGTATCTAGTCCACCAGTCACCGAGTCCATTCAGATCTTCGCCAGCCTGCTCGCGTAACAATACAAAATCATAGGCTGCTCTAAAGCGTGGATGCTCCGCCAGGCGCTTAGCCCGGTTGCCGCCGCGGCGCTTAAGATGCAATTGCAAGTCCCATATTTCACGCATGGGAATGGTAAAGCGCTTGGGAATTGCCGTTACCGGGATCTGTGCGGCAATAATATCGCCGGCGGCTTTGCTCAAAGCGTAGGGAGGAGAATTGCCATTCTTTTCGTAGTTTCTGGAAAGTCGCTGTACCACTGGCCAGAGTAACGCTGCATAAATAAATGCCGGTGTGACTCGCTGTTTGTTGCGAATTCGCTTGTCAGTATTGATCAGCGCCTGGCCTACCAGTTTCAGCGGCGCACCTTGACGATCATTTAGCATCGGGCTTAACTGCGGGACAATATGTTCGAAGAGTTTATGGTCGAGCAGTAAATTAAAAGTCTGCAGGCCGTTGCCACTCATAAAAAGTTTCAACGTCTCATCAAACAGACGTGGAGGTGAAACCTGTTGCAGATCACCGGCTCGATGCTTCATTGGCTTCGCAGTGCTGGGTTCTATATCAAAGCCGAGTTTAGCGGCAAAGCGTGCCACTCTCAGCAGGCGCACTGGATCTTCACGAAAGCGGGTTGATGGGTCGCCAATAATGCGAATAATCCGGTCGTCGATATCGTCGAGACCATTGCTAAAATCATGGATGCTGTTATCACTGGGATCGTAGTAGAGTGCATTAACCGTCAGATCGCGGCGTGAAGCATCTTCCTCGACATTGCCAAAAACATTGTCCCTGGTGAGCATTCCGCTATCGCTTTGCTGGCGATGATTTTTGTTGCTGGTCTGATTTTCGTTGGAGCGAAAAGTAGTAACTTCAATAATCTCGCGGCTAAACTGCACATGCACAATTTGAAAACGGCGCCCAATAATTCGCGAGCGACGAAACAGTGATTTCACTTCCCAGGGCTTGGCGCTGGTCGCAACATCAAAGTCTTTTGGTTTTAAGCCCAGCAGAAGATCGCGAACACAACCGCCTACCACGTAGGCTTCAAATCCGGCTTTTTGCAACACATCAACGACATTGCGTGCATCCCGATTGATCATATCAGGTGTCAGGCAATGTTCGTCCGAACCATAGATATAGGCGCTAGCGTTGTTTGAATGTTTGTCAGATTTAAAAAATTTACTTATGCGTTCCAGCATTAAGTGCTGCCGATTAGTTTGTTGAAAGGTGGAAGTTTAACAGAGTAACGCTGTTTTCGGGAAACTAAGATATCCCAGGCGGATGTTGAGATTTGTGGAAATTTTTCAGAGAAGTATTTCAGAGGAAGTAAATAAGGGGTGTCCTGAGACAGCCCCCCCTAATTTTTCTGCGGCTATTTAACAAATGCTATAGGGCCGTAGAAAGCTCCTTTCGTATCCATCCGGACTTTATTATTTTTATTAATTATTATTATTTTAAGAACTATTTTGTTCTTGGGCATTGATTGTATCCAAAAAAATCAAGCTTACAAGTGTAATTATGGGTTTGTGGTGACTTTTTTTCGATTAATTTGCAGTTTTTTACGTCGTTGCCAGAGGCTTTTGCGACTGATGCCAAGCTTTTTCGCCAGATCTGTTTCACTCATATGGTCCTGGTTTTCCAGCACAAATCTCGTGAAGTAACCCTCCAGTGACAGATCGGTAGAGATTTCTGCCGGCCTTTTTGGCGCATCGATGATTCGCCGAACCGAAATCAGAATCTCCTCGTGATCAAAGGGTTTGGAGATATAGTCCGCCGCACCCTGGCGCATAATTTCGACCGCTGAGCGCAGGCTTGCATAGCTAGTCATGATCAACACCGGGACCGGCTTGGCCAAGTGGATAAGATCGGTGCCCAGCTGTCCCGGTAATCGCAGGTCGCTGATGATCAGATCAAACTCGCAGAGGTCAAATAGTTCGTGGGCCGACTTAATGCTAACGGCATCGCTAACCAAAAAATCATGGCGCTCAAGTAACTTGCGCAGCGAGCTGCGAATAATCTCCTCATCTTCAACGATAAGAATATGATTTTTGAGGTGGGAATGACTCATAGGCTGTTCACTTTTCCTGGTGCAGTGTGAACTGCAGTCGCACTGTTGTACCGCAATCACTGTTGACTGCCGGACTCGATAGGTTGATCTCGCCACCCAGATTTTTCACCAGACTGAAGACAATCCACAGGCCAAGACCTGTCCCTTCTCCCGGCTGCTTCGTGGTGACAAAGGGCTCAAAGAGCCTATCCTGAATATCACCGTCGATACCAGTACCACTGTCACTGATTATTATGCTCAGCTTTTGTGCCTTGATTTCACCCTCAATTGTGACCGGACTGTTCTCCGCAGAGGCATCTCGAGCATTGCTCAATAAGTTGATAAGTACCTGTACCAGTTGGTGGTGATCGCCAAGAATATAACTGTGGGCATCCAGGGAGCAGATAAATTGTTGTGCAGGCTGTTGTTGCAACTGCGGGGTTGAATTTTTTTGGCTCAGGCTGAGGAGTTGAATAGCCTCGTCGGCGGCATCGCGCACATTGACCGCTTGCAGGGCATTTTTCGGGCTTCGATCTCCACGTGAGAAGTTAATCAGCGACTGAACAATCTGATTGATGCGATCGGTTTGCGAGAGAATCTGCTCGGCAGAAAATTTGATCTCGCCAGCTTCGGTTTCGTGTTGTAAATTTTGCGCGAGGCAGGCGATGCCGGTCACCGGATTGCCAATCTCGTGCGCCACTCCGGCGGCTAACCGCCCCACAGAGGCAAGGCGTTCATTGTTGATACTGTTTTGAGTCAATAGCACTGAATTGGTGCTTTCCTCAATCAGTAAAATAAAGTCGTTGTCAGTGCTCTGATCCACTGATTTCTGCAGGTTAAACCAGCGAGGGGTACCCTCCAACTCAAGGCGCAGATTCTCTTCTCTGTTGCTATCACCACTGAGAAATTGATTGATAGCCGAGCACCAGGGTTCGGGTAAATCACTGATCAGCGCACCCCTAACGCTGAGTTCATCCTGCCCTGTGTACGTCACCATGGTGCTGTTCCACTTTAGAATTTCACCATTCTGGCCCAGTGCCACCAGACCTACAGGCAGATTGTCGATAATCTCTCGATGATGGATACGCAGTTTGTTAAGTTCACTGGCGATACCGGTCAGACGGTCGCTGTGAATGGCCAGTACTGACTCGATAAGGGAGATATCATCGTATTCCTGCTCAGCCGTGGCGGCCAGCGGAATTGACTCTTCCATGATGCGGTCCGCAGCCAGTACGCCAAAACGCAGCGTCAGGGAAGAATTGATATGGTCACGAATTTGTCTCAGTGCCGCGGGCCTAGTTTCACTGTTATCCACTTGCAGCGCATCCAGCGCCCGCCCGACAACCTGGTCTGCCTCGTCGCCGAGGGCCTTGCGCAGACTCTGTTTAATCTCTTCAACTGAACCCTGGCTGAGCTGCACTCGTGCCGGAATATAAATATTATCGACCATGCAGAGTTTGGCAAATAACTGTTCCTGTTTATCCATTGTCGAAAATACTGAAAACAGTGTGCACAGCGCAATATTGACCATCAGCGCTTCAAAGGCCCAGGTATCCCAGCTCTCCATGCCGAAGATTAATATTCGCTCAGTGCCCGGTATCTGCCATTGCCAATCACCAGTCAACAGCGGCAGGCCGAGCCCGATAAACCAGACCACTGTGCCACCCAGCAGGCCGATAATAAAACCTTTGCGATTGGCTTTAGGGATATAGATAGAGGCAAGCATGCCCGGAGTGAGTTGCGCCAGACCGGCAAAGCCAACCAGATATAAATCGGTGATGCTGTGCTCTTTGATGACCAGGCTCAGCAGCACTGAGGTCATTAGAATAATTGCGGATATAAGCAACAGGCGAAGATTGATCCAGCGAACCAGTCGAGGCTGTTTGTGCAGAGCTTTAGTGGGCAGAATAAAGCTGTTGAGCACCATCTTTGCCAGCATGGTCGACATGCTGCAGAGCAGGGCAATGGCGATTAATATAATGCTTGCCGCACCCAGTCCGGCTACTATCGGGTGGTCTGTCAGGGCCGGCAGGGAGAACAGATAATCCTGCAGTGGCGATGAGGACTGAACCGCAATGCCTGACCACAGCAGCGGGAAAATCGGTATGCTCGCCAACAACATCAGCAAGGGGTAGGCCCATACGGTGAGGCCAGCTTGGCGGTTGGAGATATGCTCGGAGATAACAATGGTAAAGTTAACCGGCAGGGCGAAACTCGCCGCCAGAAAAATAATAAACAGGCTGTAGGAGGAATCCATACGCTGGACAATAAACCGCTGGCCGCTCTCTACCACCCAGCTGTTCATCTCGCCAATGCTGCCAAAAATGGACTGCACTGAAACCAGGGCCGCCAGCCCCAGCGCCGGCAGCAACAAAAGGCCGGCAGCGGCCATTATCCAGCGCAGGTTTTGTGCCGGGCTGATCTCAATAGATCGCCAGTTAATGGTTGTAACCACCAGCACTATGAATAGCCAGAAAAACAGTTTATCGCCGTTGAAAAGAAAGTTATGCACCGACTCAAGAGCCAGTAATTGCGCGAGAAACAGCGGTATGGTGGCGATTATCAAGCAGCTGCAGGCAATTGTCGCCACTGTTTTGCCGCGAAAGCGGAAGGTCAAGAAATCCACCAGAGAGGCAAAGCGGATAATCGCACTGAGCCGGCGAATCGGATAAAAAATTAATGGCGAAAAGATAAACACCATAGTAAATGCAAACAGCGCCAGCAATGTGCTGTAACCATAGCGACCGGCCATCTCTATAGTGCCGGTGGCCAACAGCGAGCCGGTGCCGGCAAACAGCGCCAGGACTAAAATCAGGTTGTGGCTGCCACTGCCGCCCTGTCTTGCCAGTAGGTATGAACAGGCTGTGCCAAGAACAATAAAGCCGGCCGCAGCGATGGCAATTTCAAGACTCATTAGTATTCCTGTGGCGTTGCAGAATATAGGCAGCAAAGACCACGATGGCCCACACCACAAAGGGTCTAAACCAGTTTCCCTGTGGCTCTATGGCCCATTTAGAGGCCAGTGGTATCACCACACTGCTAAGAAAAATTAGAACTGCAACCAGTCGATAGTTAAGCATCTGCGAGCTCGTCGATTAACGTTTTGGCCGAATCGGCCTGACTCATAAGAGAGTTGATGGTATTGAAGCTGCCGTGGCAAAGCAAACCCGATCCTTGCCAAAGTGCTATAAGTGGCCCTCCTGGAGAGATTTTTGGGAATTGTTCTAGTACTGGTCTGGTGCGAGCACCGCTATCTGCTTTGGGATGCTCTTGATTGACCAGTTGTTTATCGCCCAGTCGAGTATTTTAACAACCGATTTATTTTCTAACTCTGCTGGCGGTTGCTGTTGCAGCCACGCCAGTGCTAGGCACAGATTTTGTGACTCTTTGCCGGCGATTAAAGCTTGCGCATGGTTTTGCTTGCTGAGTTTTTGACCCTCGGCATTGGTTGCCATGGGCAGATGCCCGTAAGTGATCGCTGACGAACTTTCCGGTGAAAAACCTAAGCACGCCTGCAGGTGGATTTGCCGTGCTGTGGAATCAATAAGATCTGCGCCACGAATAATATGGGTAATATTTTGAAACTGGTCATCGACAGTGACGGCCAGCTGGTAAGAGAACAGTCCATCGCGACGCCGAATCACAAAGTCACCAGATTCGCTGCAGAGATTCTCGCTGTAGTCACCCATAATCAGGTCCCTGAAACCTACAACAGATTCCATACTGGTAGGCACTTGCAGGCGAACGGCGGCATTGTTCATGACTTGGCGATTGCCGCAGTGGCCGTCATAGATACCGCCTAGAGCGGTTATTCGCTGGCGCGGGCAGTCGCAGTTGTAAGCCAAACCGCGGTGCTGCAGTTTTTCAATGGCGTCGCGATAGGCGTCTGTTCGAGTGCTTTGATAGAGTAACTCCCCATCCCAATCCAGACCGTGATCCCTGAGTTGTTGCAGAATGGTTGTTGTAGCGCCGGGGATTTCTCGGGGGGGATCAATGTCTTCGATTCTAACCAGCCAGCGGCCACCCTGATGTCGGGCATCGCAAAAACTGGCCAGGGCGCAAACCAGCGAGCCAAAGTGCAGCGGCCCGGTCGGTGAGGGGGCAAACCGTCCAGTATAGGTAGCTAGTGTCATGGCTGTTTTCGCGAGATGCTTGCCGCTGATAAAAAATAACCCCGCAAAGAGCGAGGTTATTTAATTAGCCGCCAGTGATCTGTTTTTCTTTGATTTCGTCAAGG
>ERZ1047472.2104-NODE-2104-length-14538-cov-4.986191_pt1 | contig 14538 bp, 12 predicted proteins | sample MGYA00383095_ERZ1047472 | MGnify/ENA primary metagenome ERZ1047472 (study PRJEB29581, sample SAMEA5548365) | metagenome | biome: marine; feature: coastal; material: water | depth 1 m | study: Short-term variability in the microbial, nano- and picoplankton...
GAGATTGCAAAGCTGAATTCATAGCCGATTGGATGCATCCCCGGCCGCGCAAGCAGGCTCGCATGATTAAGGGCAAACTGTGCCTGTAGCGCGATAAACTGTTGGTCTTTGCCGGAGGAAAGCAAGCCACCGTCGCATCGCGGTTCGACAGGGCGCTTGTCTCTTGCAGGCTGATAGATCATTTTGGATCTATGATTAAGACACACAGTCAACGGCTCGCGCTGGTCATAGTCCTATGTACCTCGGCCCATGTCTCTGCCGAACCGATAGATTTTTCTGACGGTTGGAGTGAGCAGCGCTTTTCTGTCTTTTCCAGCAACGAATTTGAGCCAAGCGGAGAAACCTTGCATATCCGTTCGGACGGAACCGTCTCGATGTTTTGGAGCCGTCTGCCTTCTGCACTTTCGCACAGCACTCAAACGCAATGGGATTGGGAGGTCACCGCGTCGGTACCGCCCACAGACCTCACACTCAAAGGTGGTGACGATCGAAACTTATCCGTTTATTTCGTGTTCATGCCTGAGGGCTCCCTACCAAAGGCAAATGCTAAACTCACGGCATTTCTGGGCAACACCCGCGCGCGCGTATTAATGTATGCTTGGGGTGGGAAACATATGCGCGGAGAAATATTGCCAACCCCCTATTTGAATGAGCTCGGCAGGACATTTATTTTGCGACCGGCCGGCACCGGACAGGCAAGCGAGCGGGTCAACCTGAAAACGGATTTCCAACGGGCCTTTGGCACAGAGCCAACGCGTCTGATCGGCATTGCCATTTCAGCCGACAGTGATGACACCGATACAAAGATTAGGGCGCGCGTCTCCAATATGCGCATCGGAAAGGCGCGTTGAGCGCGTTAGGGCAAATCTTAAACGCATCCGACAGGCACAGAGTGATCCATACGCCCTGCATCCCCAATTTCACCACGAAGCGGACGCAAAGGCTCGGGTCAAAACCAGTGAGTTCAGGGCAAAGATTAGCCCGGAGTTTGTGCCAAAAACTCTTTCATGCGCGTCAGAGCACGCGTGATATTTTCCTGACTGTTGGCATAGGAAATACGAATGTATCCCTCTCCAAGCGTGCCGAAATCCGGCCCGCCAATCGTGGCAACACCGGTTTGCTCAAGCAGCTCACTGGCCAAAACCTTAGCTTTCCAGCCGGTTTGCGAGACATTGGGAAAAGCATAGAAGGCACCCTTCGGCGTGATACAAGAGACTCCCGGAATATCGTTCAGCTGCGTGACCACCGATTTGCGCCTGGCGTCGAATTGCGCCACCATCTCGCCGACTGCGGTTTGCGGACCCGTTAAGGCCTCCAATGCTGCATATTGCGCCGGAGCATTGACGCAAGACCATGCATTCACGGCCAATTTTCGGGCCATATTGTACAATCTATCCGGCCAAATCGAATAACCCAGCCGCCAGCCCGTCATCGCATATGTTTTTGACCAGCCATTCAGGACAATCAACCGGTCGCGAATTTCGGGATAGCTCAACAGGCTGACATGTTGCTCCCCATCATAGAGCATTTGGTCATAAATTTCGTCGGACAGGATCGCAACATCGGGATAGTCTGATAGACCGGCCACCAATTTGTCGATTTCTGCCTTGGGTGTAATGCCACCGCAGGGGTTGGCTGGGGAGTTGAGGATAATCAACCGTGTGTTAGGGCCGATCAGCTTCAATGTCTCCTCCGCAGAGAAAGCAAACCCATTTTCCTCGCGGATCGGAATGGCAATAGGCGTGGCGCCAGTATATTCAATCATTGAACGATAAATCGGGAAGCCCGGATCAGGATATAATATTTCTCCGCCTGTTTCACCGAACATCAAGATGGCGGTGAACATCGTCACCTTCCCGCCCGGCACGATAAGCACATTGGCCGGGCTCACTTCTGTGTGATATCGGCGATGAAGATCGGCACTGACCGCTTCGCGCAGCGGCAAAATTCCAGTGGCGTCCGTGTAGCCATGATGCCCATCGCGCAGAGCTTTGACCGCCGCCTCAACGATATTCTCAGGCGTCGGGAAATCCGGCTGGCCGATCCCAAGGTTGATCACATCCATGCCACCAGCCGCCAATACCCCAGCACGGCCCAAAACGGCAAACGCATTTTCTTCACCGATTCTATCGAAATTTGAAACTGTCTTCATGTTGAACCCTTTATGTCCCTTGGCGTGATATACCGGCGGACCGCTTTGGCGACAAGGATGCGATTGCATTGGCCAAAATGTCCAGCGTCTTAATGCGCCATTCACGCGCAAAAGCGCGCAGCTTGCATTCGAGTCAACATTGTAGCCCGGCATGCAAATCTTGTGCGCGATAGAGCCCAGGCTCCACCCCACGCGTACAAGACAAAGGCGCTATGATGCCTGAACCTCGCTCTATGATTTAGCGGCGCCCTGGCCGGCGCGGCGGCCAAATACGGCACCAGACGTCAAACCTGAGCCGCCGGGATAGCCGGCATAGAAAACACCACCAACAATTTCACCGCAGGCAAACAATCCTTTAATGTCTTCTCCGCCATCTGTAAGCACCCTGCCCTCCGAATCCACCTTCAATCCGCCATAGGTGAAGGTGATGCCGCCTGTGACCGGGTACGCATAGAAAGGTCCTTGATCCAAGGTTTGTGCCCAATTGGATTTCGGAAGATCAAGGCCAATCGTGGCCTTGCCATCCAAAGCTGTCGGATCAAAAACCGTCGTTTGATCCACGGCCGCGTTATAGCGCGCAATGGTTTCGCTTGCGGCCGCCGCATCCACACCGCTCATCTGCTCTATCAGATCATCCAGTCGATCGGCTTTGACAAAATGCGCGTCTTCAAAACGGTACTCATCATAGAGCAGATCATAGGTCTTGCTGTCAAAAACCTGCCAAGCAAATTGGCCGGGCTGTTCTAGGATGGCCGCGCCATATTGCGCATAGGTGTAATTGCGGAAATTGGCGCCCTCGTTCACAAAACGCGCCCCATCGGCATTCAGCATGACTCCAAGAAAGTAGGAGATCTTGCGATAATTCTTGCGCTCGCCCGGCGGCAAGTCAAGATTCCCAAAATCGGCCATATGCAGATCCATCGGCGTCGCGTGGCACCCCGCGTAAAGCCCATAATCCGCAGCGCCAAGTTCCAGCGCCAGAAGCAGACCATCACCCGTGTTATGCGGGGTCCCGCGCACTTTCGCCGCAGCCCAATTTTCGCCCATATGCTTAACGCGCAGCGCATCATTGGCCTCAAAGCCACCGCAAGCTAGGATGACGGCATCCGCCCGCAGATGCTCCTCGCCCATTCGCACACCCCGAACGTGACCCGCCTCAGTGATCAAACCGGTCACCGCACTGTTGTAGTGCACCGTTCCGCCGAGCCGCTCAACAGCCGCCAATTCCATATCAAACAGGCCAACGCCCTCATTCTCTGCCGCCAATGTCAAGCCGCCCCAAAAGACATGCCGGCCCGCTTTTTCAAAACTCTGGCGGCTATAGATAGGTTCGAATTTGACCCCATGCGAGGCCAGCCAGCGCATGGTCGCCCCGGACTGATGAACCAGCGCCTCCTGCTCCTCAGACAAAGGGCGCCCGTCGTTGAATCCCAACAGGTCTTGAGTAAATTTTTCAGTCGTGTAGCTGCCAAAATCAGCATTCTTCACCCGTGGGTCATCCGGGTTGCGCAGCAGGGGTATCAGATCATCAGCGCCATCATAGGCAAAACGCATCGCCCCAGCGGTGTATTTTGTATTGCCTCCCGACAGAGGTTTATCGGCCTTTTCGAGCAACGTAACCTTGGCCCCGTTTTCCAAAGCAGCGAGCGCGGCACATAGGGCGGCATTTCCAGTTCCAACTATTACGACAGATTTTGACATTGGCTTTCCCATTTTACTGAAGTATTGTATCCAAGCGGATACAATTAGGCTTCCCTAAAATGAGCGAAACAGAATTGCAAGTCATGTCCCAAGGCGAGGCGGCATATCATCGACTCTACGAGGCGATACGAGCAGGTGATTTCCGCCCCGGCGACAGGTTGCGCGAAATTGACGTGGCAGAACGGTTGACCCTATCTCGCACGCCTGTGCGTGAGGCCCTGCGCAAGCTGGAAAATGACGGCATCGTTGAGCATCGGCCCCGATTGGGCGCGGTCATCCGCACATTGACCCCTTCCGAAGTTGTTGAGCTTTACGAAATGCGGCTTGTTCTTGAGCGCACGGCAGCACAGATGGCTGCTAAACACGCCAATGCAGCTGAGATTGATCTGCTCAACGACATAAATGATCAAATCGCAGCGCTCGGTGATGAGACGCAACAGGCCGCGGCCTTAAATCAAGATTTCCATCACCGTATTTATCTTGCCAGCCGGAACCGCTTTTTATTGGCCTCGGCCCGGGGGCTCAACAATGCGCTCATGTTGCTGGGGCCCACGACACTGGACGATGAAGCGCGGATAAAAACGGTGAGCGCGCAACATGCTCACATCATCGAGGCCATCCGCGCAGGCGATCAAACCTCAGCCGGCGATGCGGCGGAGGCCCATTTGCAAACCTCTTTGCGCCACAGGCTCAAAGGGCTGGACCGATGAGAGCGCATATCTATGCCTTTTTATGTGCAGGTCTTGGGGTCCTGGCCTTTAAACTGTTGAAGCTGCCGTTGCCTTGGCTTTTGGGGCCAATCTTTGCCTGTTTGATCGCCGCATTGCTTGGCGTGCCCATGCGTGGTGTCAAAGTGATAAATGAAGCCATGCGCAGCATTCTCGGAGTAGCCGTCGGCGCCACATTTTCCCTCGCATTGCTGGTCTCGATGGGCAGCATGTGGTCAACGCTTTTGTTGATCCCGGTGATGACCACTTGCATCGGACTGGTTGGCGTTTTTTATTTCCAGCGCCTCTGGGGGTTTGATTTTGCCACCAGCTATTATTCCGCAATGCCGGGCGGCCTGCAGGACATGCTGATCTTCGGTGAAGAGGCCGGTGGAAATGTGCGCACGCTCGCGCTGATCCATGCCACACGGGTTTTGGTCATTGTCGTGACCCTGCCCTTTCTATTGGCCTGGGTCTGGGACGCAGATCTTAGCAATCCCCCAGGCGCTCCAGCCGCCAGCATAGCGCTCTCACAGCTGGGTTGGATGATTTTTTGTGGGCTGGTGGGCTGGCAGCTGGCAAAACGTGTGGGCATGTTCGGAGCTTCGATCCTTGGGCCATTATTGTTGGCTGCACTCTTATCCCTGACCGGCATCTTGCACCACCGCCCCCCCTCAGAAGCCATTTGGGCCGCACAATTTTTCATCGGAATGAGCGTTGGGTGCAAATACTCCGGCGTGACCATGGCAGAAATTCGAAAGGATGTGACCGCGGGGCTTGGGTTTTGCATCCTGCTGTTGCTGCTGGCGGTGATCTTTGCAGAAGGAATTCACTTGGCAGGGCTGGCGCCCACGTTAGAAACCGTTCTCGCCTTCGCACCGGGCGGACAAGCGGAATTGACCGTGCTCGCCCTCATTGTTGGAGCGGATATGGCCTTTGTCGTGGCCCATCATGTCTTGCGAATATTCATCGTTATTCTGGGTGCACCGCTCTTTGCGCGCCTGTTCGGCCCGAAAACTGACGACGCAAAGCTATAACTCTACACTCAATGACAACCATAGATCCCGAAAGGGCGCGTCAGTTATAGGCGTCTGGATTGATCATATGAGTGGGCGCCCCTGCGGCATAGGCATTGATTTGATCAAAAATATCGGCAAACTGCATGTCAAACTCATCTTCAGTGACAAAGCCAATATGCGGCGTGGCCAAAACATTCGGGTGTGTCAAAAGAATATCTTCACGATCCAAAAGGGGCTCGTGATCGAACACATCCACAGCGGCGTGAAGCTGGCCCTTCGCAATCTCTGCCTCCAAGACACCGGGGGCCACAAGTCCAGAGCGCGACGTATTTACGAACAGAGCGCGCGGCTGCATCTGACCAAGGTCCTCGGCCGTAATCAAACCGCGGGTCTCAGGCTTCAACCGGACATGTAGGCTCACAATATCAGACTGCCTAAAAAAAGCCTCGCGGGACACAGCTACGGTTTCACCAGCCGAAGCGGCCCGGGCGCGGCCCGCCGCTGAGCCCCACCAAAGCACCTTGAGCCCCATTGCTTTGGCATAGCCCGCAACCGCTCGTGCAATGCGCCCATACCCGTAAAGCCCCAATGTGTTGCCGCGCAGGGTCCTGCCGACACCAGATTGCCATCGGCCTGCTTTGATTGAGGTCGCCTGCTGCGGGATTTGCCGGTAACTGGCCAAAATCAGAGCCAGCGTATGCTCAGCGGCGGCATAGGATGGCGTGTCTGAATGCATGTTTGAGCAGAGCAAAACACCATGGTCCGTGCAGGCCGGCACATCAACATGCGGATAGACGCTGCGCTGAGAGATGAGCTTCAGATTTGCCAAACGCCCCAATAACTCGGCCCCAACCTTGGTCCGCTCGCGAAAGAGCACCAAAGCCTCTGCATGTTGCAATCGAGCCGCGAGTTTCACGGGATCCGGTTCATGATCGGTCCAGACGGTCACGTCGTGATTGGCCATTTTGGCAAAGCAACGCAAGCTGCGCAGTGTATCAAACCAATCATCAAGAATATGGACCTTCATCACCCTACCACTCTTCTTTAAACTGCGGTCAATGACCGGCCCAAATTGACCCTGGAATAAATACCTCTCCCACCGCGATTTTTCGCGCGGTGCGTACGAGACCTGCCGATTTCATTTCAAACCCTGACTCGGTATCAGCATAATCGACAGCCACTTCAATCTTGCCCGAGGCATGTTCCAAAATCACATTGGCCGGAATTTCATTTGATTTGGCGGCCATACCATCTGCGACCGTCCCGGGGGTCAAAACACAGGAGGCAAGGCATTGCGCACCTGTCACTGCCATAGAGGGATGCGTGCTCCAGGGCATGAAATAACGGGTTGCGATTGTACCGCCAGCCTGAGCCGGGGCCAGAAGGCCAAATTTCGGGGTCACCGATTTTGTGACATCCCCCATTCCCATCAAAGCCCCCGCCTTTTGCCGAACAGATTCCATTTGATCAAAAAACGCGCGGTTGCCGTCCAACTCAGCTGCAGTTTCATGGCCCGTCAACCCGAAACTCTCCGCTTTTGCAATCACCATAGGCATGGCAACATCCATGCAAGTCAGAGCAATTCCGTCAATCTGATCGATCCGATTGCCGGTCGGCAAAAAAGCACCCGTGACGCCTCCGACTGTCTCCATGAATTGAACAGCGATTGGCGCAGAGGTTCCTGGCACACCATCAATGCGAGACGCGCCCTCGTAGCTTACCTGACCACCAGGGGTTTGCACAACAGCAGCGACACGCGCTTGCGTGTTTACCGCGAGAATATTTACAACCGTCTCACCCTCTTGCGCCTCAACCAATCCCATTTCAATGGCGGCTGGCCCAACGCCGGTTAAGATATTACCGCAGGTCGGCTTGAAATCGACCAATTGGTTTTCCACGCTCACCTGCGCGAAAAAGTAATCCACATCGGCCCAGGGATCGTTTGACTTCGACAACATGGCCACTTTGGTGGTCACCGCAGCGCCACCACCAATCCCGTCAATGTTCAAAGGATGCCCAGAGCCCACGATCGCGATCAATACCTCAGCCAGCGTTTCAAGGTCCTCAGGAAGATCGGCACGGTTGAGATAGGGACCGCGGGAGGTTCCGCCGCGCATAAAAAGATAGGGAATCGCAGTTTGTGTCATCTGATATCTGTCATGTGAATGGCCATGGAAGGTTCGAATAGGCTTGCAAGAGACCGGGCGGAAAATCGCGGTTCAATGCCCAAGCCATAGTGCAGATAAACGCGATGCCCGCAAGCGTATAGATCGCCGCAAAAAGTGGGCTGAGGTTGGCTCTTATCCGCATGAAGCTGAACAAAAAGAGCCCCAAAGCAATGATGAACCCAAATAAGGCGGTTGCGACGAGGAGCGCTGCAAACCAAGCCAAGGTTGACCACAGACTGTAACGTGCTTGCTCCACTTCGGCGCTGCGCTCGCTGTCGGCAAAAATCGTATCGGTTTCGGGAGCGAGTATCATACGGACAATCATCACCGCACATCCAAGCAAAGAGACGCTGGCGACAAGCATTGGAAAGACCCGGTCGCGGCTATAATCGGGGATCGAACCGGCGTCAAACAACGCATAGCCTATGAATGCGGTTAGAGCCAACAAGAACACCATGGGCGCGCGTTTCGAGCCTGATTTACTGTCCCCCTCGGCCAAAATATGTTTGGCTTGGCGTAGGCCCAGAACAACTGAGACCAACGTGATCGCCAGGAGTACGAGTACGATGGGAGAAAAGATGTAGTCCATCCCGTCCCCAAATCCTTTGCGAAAGCGTGATTGGGCAATTTGAATGGCTTGGTTCGCATAGGTCTCCGCTGGATTGGAGAGGACAAAACCAATCAAAAACGCCGGGCGCGACCAGTCAAAGCGGCGCATCAAAATCCCAAGAAAGCCGATGGCAAAAAGCGCGACAAGATCCATCAAATTTTGCCCAGATTGAAAGGCCGCGAAGCTTATAATCATGAACAAGAACGGTGCCAGTAGAACAAAACGGATGGTTGTGAGCTTGGCGATCCCGCCCGAGGCTGCGATGCAAAGCAATGTTCCCACGACATTGGCCAGGGCAAGCAGCCAAACGATGGCATAGGTAATGTCGAGATTGTTTTTTAGCATGGCCGGCCCGACCTCAATTTGACCAGATCCAAGCAGCGCAATGGCGCCGATAAAGATTGCCATCGAGCCAGATCCAGGAATTCCAAACAGCAAGGTCGGCACAAGCCCCCCGCCCTCTTTGGCATTGTTTGAGCTTTCCGGCCCGATCACACCGCGCACGTCGCCTATGCCGAAATTGCTCTTATCCTTGCTGGTTTGAACCGTGTGACCATAGGCAATCCAATCCACCACCGAGCCACCAAGACCAGGGATAACACCCACGATCACCCCGATGATAGAACAGCGCATTGACAGCCAAATATTGGCAAACCAATCTTTGACCCCTTCGATCCAGCCCCCACCAATCTGCGGCTCTTGGCTGATGGCGCGGTCATTGCGCAGCAGGGCGATAATCTCGGGAATTGCGAAAATGCCAAGGCCGACGATGACCAATTTCAGACCGTCGACAAGATAGGGAAAATCGTATGAGGACATGCGCAAATCACCAGAGGACGCGCCTTCTCCAATGGTGCCAATCAACATGCCCAGACCGGCCGCTACGATGCCTTTGATTGCCACACGCCCGGCCAAAATACCCACCATTGAGAGGCCAAAAATCGTGATCATCAACAGCTCTGGCGTGCGAAACTCCAAAACGATTGGCCGGGCCACCAAAATAAAGACCGTCAAAAAACTCGCGCCAACCAACCCGCCGAAAAGCGACGAGGCAAAAGCCGCTGATAGCGCCCGCGCGGCCTTGCCCTTTTGAGCCATCGGAAAACCGTCCAGGACAGTGGCTTGTGACGCAGAAGAGCCCGGAATCCCCATCAAAACCGAAGCAAACGTGTCAGAGGTTGGCACAACCGCCACCATACCGATCATCAACGCAAGACCTAAGATTGGATCCATACCAAACATGAAGGGCAGCAGTAGCGACAGGCCGGCGATGCCGCCAAGGCCGGGGAACACGCCGATACAGAGCCCCATCAGCACACCCAGGATCAAATACCCCAAAACAACCGGTTGCAGGATAAGCGCCCAAGCCTCACCGAGGGCAGGCAACGCCTCCATGACTACTTCCAAGACCATGTCCTCCCACTTTCCTTGATAAAACGCCCCACCAGTCGTAAGTGGGGCGTTCAAAAAGGAAACTTTAGTTTAGAGAAACACCGTATTTTTCTTGGAGCCAGTTCACAATGAAGGCTTTGGCGTCAGCGCTCACGTTTGTCCCACTCACTTTGGCAGCTTCAGCCGCGTCTCCTGTCATCTGCGGATATTTACCCAGACGCTTGCTAGAAATCTCTGCAAAATCAGCGCGCGCTTTCACAGCTTCAAATGCCGCCGTGTAGGTCACAATGGCATCATTGGTCGCCCCTTTTGGCAAGAAGACCATTTTTTGAGCTGGGAAACCTGCAGTGAAGAAGGCTTTCCATGCATCCCATTTTTCCCCAGATGTTTCACAACCATCGGTTGCTTCGCACACTTCTTTGAAGCTTGGAATGTCTGCGAATGTGGGATCGCGCGTGATTTCGCCATCATCATTCAATGCGCCCCAGGTCATCATTGGCACGGCAGTGCCAGCCTCAACCAATGGTGTCACACCAGACAAATAAGATGATGAAGTTTGATAGTCGATATTCGCTTCACCCCGTTCAAACATTAAGCGCCCATCACCGCGCCCTTTGATTCCCATAACGCTCTCAACGTTTAGGCCCAGCATTTCCCAAGCCAGTGTCGGAACCAAGTCAAGACGTGTGGCGCCTTGATTGCCATAGATGAAGTCTGTGTCTTTGAGACCAGAGGCGTCTAATCCGTCCATTTTAGCGGCAAGCTCAGGTGGTAGATAAGCCACGCCACCTGTTCCAGAGGCCAAAACCACATTCCAGTCAGCATAGTCAAATTTCACCCTTGGGTCACCCAGCAAGAATGGAAATTGCGTCGAACCGGACGAGCCAAAAATCAGCGTGCCATTTTCATATTCTTGCTCTTGGAAATAGTTGGCGCCCTTAGTTGAGCCGGCACCTGGCATGAATTTTACGACAACAGTAGGCTGGCCCGGCAAAGCTTCCGACAGCAAAGGCGCGTAAAAATTTGCCCATTTGGCGGAGCCGCCTGTTTCAGAAAATGGAATGATCCATTCAACAGTCTTGCCTGTCAGATCAATCCCATGGCCGCCTGCGTGAGCCTGCAAGCCAAATGTGGCCGTGGCGGCAGCCACAAGTCCCATCGCCATACGGCGTGTTGTTTTCAGTGTAGACATTTAATCCTCCCAGATTTTTTTGCCCCGTTAGAAGCAGCGTCAATAGAATCTCTTTGGAGCATATACCCCAGGTTGATGCTTGCTATGTAATCTGCGAAACTTTCATGAAACTTTCACGGATTGGAAAAACAGCAGTGCGCATCACGCTTGTTGAAGACAATATCAGCCTCGCGAAAGGCATTACCTATCGTTTGGAAGATGCAGGCCATTCCGTGGATGCGATTGCCAATGGCGACGAGGCGCAAGACTACCTCATCAAAGATGGTGCCGATCTCGTGATTCTAGATATCAATCTGCCGGGAATGAATGGGCTGGATCTGCTGGCGCAAATGCGCAAGCGCGGTGATGTGCGGCCGGTGATCCTGCTGACGGCCCGGGCTGAAACGCAAGATCGGGTCACAGGATTAGATGCCGGGGCCGATGATTATTTGATCAAGCCCTTCGAGATGGCCGAGTTGGAGGCCAGAGTCCGCGCCCTTCTGCGCCGCCGCGCTATTCCGCAGCAAAAGCTCCGCAAAATTGGATCATTGCATTACGATCCAAACGCACGCCAATTGTTTGATGGCCAAACCGCCCTGGAAATACCCCGCCGCGAAATGTCGGTCTTTGAATGTTTGCTCAGTGCAGACGGACGGTTGGTCTCCAAAAGCGCAGTGCTCGATCATGTCTATGGGGTTGGGGCTGACATAGAAGAAAAAGTCGTTGAAGTTTATATCTCGCGGCTCCGCCATAAATTGAAGGATTACGGCGTTTTGATCCAGGCACGCCGGGGACTAGGGTATCACATTTTGGCGCAGGAGAGCACATGAAACCCAGCTCCTTGAGGGCTCGGCTGACGCTGATCATCCTGCCGCCTTTGCTCATCATCTCTTTGATTGCCGGTGCTTGGCAGTTCCACAATACAACTCTGCGTGCCGAAAGCATCTTTGACAAAGGCCTGCTCTCCGCTGCAATCGCGATATCGCGCGATGTGGCGCTATCGGATGGGGATGCAATCAGCCCGTCGACGCGTCGCCTGTTGGCCGATACCTCTGGGGGCACGATATTTTATCATGTGTTTGCCCCGGACGGCGTCTTTGTGACAGGATATTCAACCCCGCCAATCCTACCCAACAAGGCCCCCAAAGGGGTCACAGATCCCTATTATTACAACAGTGTCTATCAGGGCGAAAAAGTTCGAGTGCTGCGCTTTCAAGATGTGACTTTGGTCAGTGGCATTGCCGGAATTTTCAACATCACTGTGTGGCAAAATGCGCGCGTGCGCAGCAGCTTTGTGCGCAATGTCTTGTCGCGATCCTTTGCGGTGATTGCCGCGCTGGTGATGAGCGTTGCTATCGTTGTTTGGTTCGGCGTGCGTTTGGGGCTGCGACCGCTTTTGGAGCTTGAACGCGCCATTGCCAAGCGTACGCCGAGCGAATTGGAACCAATCCGCAGGGCTGTTCCCACCGAGGCCCAAGGGCTGGTGACAACTTTAAATGGTTTGTTAAATCGGGTGTCTCGCCGCATCAGCTCAAAGGATGAATTTATCTCGAACGCGGCCCATCAGCTGCGCAACCCCATGGCCGGGGTTCTTGCGCTGGCCGAAGCGGTTACCACAGCACCAAACCCCCAAACAGCGCATCAGCGCAGCGCGGAGCTGCTGCAAGCCGCACGCGAGGCGAGCGATCTGACCAATAAGCTTTTGTCCTTTGAGCGCGCGGGGGGCACGGATGTGTTGCGATCAGGCAGCCAGATTGATCTCAACCAGCTGATCGTGAATGCCGTCAACGCATTTGAACAAAACCACCCCAAGGCCAGCTTGAAAGTTACGCAAGATTTGCCCCGCGAACGCCTCTTTATTCAAGCCGATCAAACCATGCTCCAAGAAGCCATTTTGAACATATTCAGCAACTCTTTGGTGCATGGCGGACCAAAGTTGACGCAAATTTGGGTCACGCTTCGCAAGAGCAACGCCACGGCAGAAATTCTCATTCAAGATGATGGCATTGGAATACCCGAGGAGCGCCACCTCGAAGCACTGAGCCGATTTTCACAAGCCGGCGGTGGCCCCGGCAGCGGGCTTGGCCTCGCCATCGCTGTTCGCGTAATGAAAAATCTTGGCGGGCAATTGAGCATCTTGCCCTCCTCCCGTGGCGCGACAATCAAACTGCGCTTGCCCTTGCTGGAGATCTGATCCTCCGCCCGGTGCGGCGGCCGCAAGTGCCGCGCGCAAAACCTTTGAATTTCTCGAACCGATGCAAAAAAATTGACGCGCCGATAAAATTATTGTGGCGCTTCTTTGCGCCCATACGCTACAATATCTTTGCTATCCCATTCAAATGACCCGTCAATATAACTCCAAGAGGCCTGCTTCATGAGCGCTATAGCATCCATCGATGTCCGTCTATTTCATATTCCCTTGGCCGAGGTGTTGGTGGATGCCAAACACGGCGACCATCATATTTTTGAGCTGATCACCGCAACCGTCCATCTTGAGGATGGATCATCTGGCACCGGTTATACCTACACGGGCGGCAAAGGCGGACATGCGATTGCTGCCATGATATCTCATGACTTAACCCCATTTCTTGTGGGCCAATCCGCAACGGATGTGGAAGGTCTCTATGATGCGATGCAATGGCACGTGCATTATGTGGCGCGCGGCGGCATCGCTTCATTTGCGATCTCTGCTGTGGATATTGCACTTTGGGATCTGCGTGGCAAACGCAGCGGCCAGCCTCTCTGGCAAATGGCCGGCGGCGCGGCGCAGTCTTGTAAAGCCTATTGCGGCGGCATTGATCTTGGCTTTCCCCTGCCAAAACTTTTGGACAGTATCCAAAGCTATCTTGACCGTGGCTTCAACGGCGTGAAAATCAAGATTGGTCAACCCACCCTCGCGGAAGATCTTGCCCGAATTAAAGCCGTTCGTGAGCTCATCGGGCCAGATATCACATTCATGGTGGATGCAAATTATTCGATGACGGTCAAGGAAGCGATCACCGCAGCCAAGGCCTTTATCCCCTATGATATCACGTGGTTTGAAGAACCGATCATCCCCGACAACTATCTGGGCTACGCTGAAATCAGAGCGGCCACCGGAATGCCCCTGGCGATGGGGGAAAATCTGCACACTATTCACGAGTTTGAACAAGCATTTGCGCAATCCGACCTGAGCTTTATCCAGCCAGATGCCTCAAATTGCGGCGGCATTACCGGCTTTCTTCAGGTTGCAGCCCTGGCCGAACAAGCCGGTGTCCCGGTCTGTAGTCACGGCATGCAAGAGCTGCATGTGAGCCTCGTTTCCGGTCAGAAGAATGCGGGCTGGATCGAGGTCCATTCCTTCCCCATTGAGCATTACACATTGCGCCCACTGGTCGTCGAAAACCACATGGCCCTTGCCCCCGATACCCCAGGCATCGGCGTGACATTCGACTGGCAAAAGCTGGAAACCGAAAACCTTTTGGCTCTCTGATCAATATCCTTGCTTGAACACTCTCGAAGTATGCAAATAACCCCTAAAAATAAAGGCGATCCGCAAACCTAATCAGTTTCAACCGGAGTTTAGAAGGTGCAGGTTTCTGTTGCCAGGTACCTGCGGACCCCGCCTGACGCTGCAAG
>ERZ1047472.2106-NODE-2106-length-14525-cov-5.374568_pt1 | contig 14525 bp, 8 predicted proteins | sample MGYA00383095_ERZ1047472 | MGnify/ENA primary metagenome ERZ1047472 (study PRJEB29581, sample SAMEA5548365) | metagenome | biome: marine; feature: coastal; material: water | depth 1 m | study: Short-term variability in the microbial, nano- and picoplankton...
AATGATGTTGAGAAATTCAATGGAAATATTCTTACAGTAGGTTATCACATTTCGGCTACCACTGGTTTGCGTAATGATTACGGACTACGCACAGATGGTGTTGGAAATGAATTGTTCTCTTTTGAATATGATGTGCAAGGTGATAGATCATATGAGCATATTGCAAAATATGGACAATTCAACAGACTATATATTAGTATTGTAAATGACGATGCCCAAACTACCGGACCTGGAGTGGATGCCGCAGTAGTCGATTTCAATGATGGATTGTTTTCTTTTAATACAGGTGTGCTAATTACAGGAAGTTATGACGATGAAATTGGACAAATTCTTGCCACTTCAGATAATGGTGCAATTGTAGTGGGATCGAATAGAAGTATAAATGTTCAAAGTCCAACCGTTTTTGCTTTGAAAATAGGGGTGGACCAAGACTATCCTAATCCTCAAGCACCAACTATTGCTCAATCAATTGTCTCTATTTATGAAAATGTGCTGCTAGTTTCAAATGTTTTGATGTATCCAAATCCTACGAAAAATTCCTTTTTTATTGAAAATCTGACGAATTCAGAAGGCGGTACAATTGAACTGGTGAGCATAACTGGGGATCTTAAAACACAAGAATTTTCACAGAATGAATTGATTGAAATAAACACAATGAATTTAAAATCAGGAATCTATTTCGTACAGATGTCATTTAAATCCGGCGAGAAAATTCAATTGGGAAGAGTTACTATTCAATAACTACCATTCTTTGGCTTCTGGTAAGAGCCACTTGCCCTGAACACGAAGAGTTTGTTCCATAATGTCTCTTACGCAACCGTCACCACCTTTCAATGGCGAAACGTAATCGACGATATTTCTTACATCTATTGCTGCATCATTCGGACAAACTGAAACTTTTGCTAAATTCAAAAGATCCATGTCTGGGATATCATCTCCCATGTATAATAGCTCGTCCAACTTTAAATTGTATTTTTGGGCTAGTTCTTTAAAACTTTCAACTTTATTCTTTGCATGAAGAATTACTTCTTTAACGCCAAGTTTTTCTAATCGTATTTTAACTTCCATTGAATCTCCGCCTGTTATGGCAAAGATTCCATATCCGAGTTTGGCCGCATATTGTAAAATGTAAGCGTCTTTTGAGTTCATCGTTCGGAGCATGTCTCCTTTGGAAAGTAGCACCGATCCATCTGTCAAAACTCCATCTACATCAAAAACTAAAGTCTTAATTAGCGGTAAAATCTCTTTGTAATTCTTCACTTTTGGTGGTGTTTCTGGATGCTTTCTGTTAGAAGCTTATAGATTTCTTTCGTGTCTCCATCCAACATGTCGATGTGACTAGCGATTGTTTTAGAATCGTGCCGAATTGCAGGCCCAGTTTGAGCTGCTTCAGGAGAAAGGGATTGCAATTTTAGGGCGGTTTCTTTAATCAATGGTTTTAAAAAGTCCATTTCTAAAGATTTGCTTTTGAGGAATTTCTCCGCTAAAAAATCGATGTGATTTACGAAATTGTTGACCATAACTGCGACCAAGTGTAGGTTTCGTCTTTCTTCAGAATTCGCAAAAACCACTTTCCGACTTAGCAACCACGACAAATCAAATAGTTTCTGACCAAATACTTCGCTTGTGGCTTCAATAAAAAAGGGCACTTCGAATAAATCAATTTCTCTTTCTTTTGAAAATGTTTGAAGCGGATAAATTACACCAAGGTTTTCCTTTTTATCAATGTCTTTCAATGATACCGAACCACTAGTGTGCGCCACTTCCGCATCTTCTGGAAGTTGCGAAATGACAGTATTTACTTCATCGTCACTTACGCAAACCAAAAATAAATCTGCTGGTAATAAGCTATCTATTTCTTCTGCAAAATAAGCATCTAGTTCTTCGGCTAATTCGGAACCCGTCTCAATATTACGGCTATGCACCGACACTATGGTTATATGATTTGCAAATGCTTTACCAAGGTGATGGGCAACATTTCCCGATCCAATTATCGATATCGTTTTGACTTCGCTTGCCATTCAATGTGCTACTTACCGTGACATTGTTTGTATTTCTTACCACTGCCGCATGGACAGGCATCATTTCTACCTATTTTCTCCTCGGCAATTACAGGCTGACGTTTTTCAATCGTCTGTGTTCCAGAATTACGCATTGCTTCTTGGTAACCTTGACTTCCTTCAAATTGAGGTACTTGAGCAGAACTAGAACTATCTTGATTCACCGTCTGCGCTTTGTCATATGCGTTTTGACGAGCCATTTCATTGTTTGTGCTTTCAATTTCAGTTCCTGCTGGAATGTCCATTTTGATAAGGGTCTCGGCTGTTTCTTTGCCCAATCGACTCAACATTGATTTGAACAATTCGAAAGACTCCAATTTGTAAATCAACAATGGGTCTTTCTGCTCGTATTGCGCATTATGAACTGCCGAACGAAGGTCATCCATTTCACGTAAATGCTCTTTCCACTCGTTGTCAATTAAACCCAAAGTCAAGTTTCTTTCCAATGCACTTGAAATCTCTGCACCTCCAGAGTGGTATGCTTTCTCAAGGTTGATAATCATGTTCATGGTTTTTCTACCATCTGTCAATTCAAATACGATATTCTTGTATTTGTCGGACATCGTTTCATACACATGCTTGATCTGAGGCATCGCTTTTTCAGCGATTTTAGCATTCTTTCTGTCGTAATGTTCACGAGCAGCAGCATATACTTTCTCCGTCAATTCATTCTTGTCTAATGCCTTGTATTCTTCTTCATCAACAGGTGATTGAATTCCAAGAATTCTTAACAAATCCAAATCCAAATCTTCATAATCCGTTGTTCCGCCGTAAGAATAAACGATTGAATCAGAAACATCGTAGAAGGTGTTGTCTGTATCCAAGTCTAAACGTTCACCAAACAATGCATTCTTACGTTTCTTGTAGATTGCCTTACGTTGCGCATTCATGACATCATCGTATTCCAATAATCGTTTACGTACACCAAAGTTGTTTTCTTCTACTTTTTTCTGTGCACGTTCGATAGATTTTGACACCATGCTGTGCGTAATTACTTCGCCTTCTTTCAAACCAACACGGTCCATTAGCTTGGCAATACGTTCTGACCCGAACTTACGCATAAGGTCATCTTCCAAACTGACAAAGAATTGAGATGAACCGTTATCTCCTTGACGACCAGCACGACCTCTCAACTGTCTATCTACACGTCTTGAATCGTGACGCTCCGTACCGATAATTGCCAGACCTCCAGCGTTTTGAACGCCTTCACCTAACTTAATATCTGTTCCACGACCAGCCATGTTTGTCGCGATTGTTACGGCTCCAGCTTTACCTGCGCCAGCTACAATTTCGGCCTCCATTTTGTGTTGCTTCGCATTCAAAACTTTATGGTCTATTTTCTTTGCGGTTAGCATTGAACTCAAATATTCCGAAATTTCAACCGTAGTCGTACCAACCAAAACAGGTCTTCCTGCTGCAACTAGTTTTTCAGTTTCATCAATAACAGCATTGAATTTCTCACGTGCTGTTTTGAAAACAAAATCATTTTGGTCTTTTCTGGCGATTGGTCTATTCGTTGGAATTACAACAACATCCAATTCATAAATATCCCAGAATTCTTTTGCTTCCGTTTCCGCCGTTCCTGTCATACCTGCCAATTTGTGGTACATACGGAAGTAGTTTTGCAAGGTAATTGTCGCGTAGGTCTGTGTCGCAGCTTCAATGGTTACATTCTCTTTCGCCTCAATTGCTTGGTGCAAACCGTCTGAGTATCGTCGACCTTCCATGATACGACCAGTCGACTCATCAACGATTTTTACTTTTCCATCCAGAATTACATACTCTACTTCTTTTTCAAAGAGGGTATAGGCTTTCAATAATTGATTTATCGAGTGAATTCTTTCCGATTTGATAGAATAATCACGGATAACGCGATCTTTCTCTTCAATCATTTTTTCTTGCTCGAGACCAGAATTTTTAATCTTCGCTATTTCAGCACCAATGTCTGGCATGATAAAGAAATCTCTATCGTCCTGACCAGAAATCAAATCAATTCCTTTGTCGGTAAGTTCTATAGTATTGTTTTTCTCATCGATTACAAAGAATACTTCTTTGTCAATTTTCTTCATTTGCTTTCCTTGCTCTTGCATGTAGAAGTTCTCTGTCTTTTGCAAGTGAGCTCTTATTCCTGGCTCGGAAAGATATTTAATTAATGCTTTATTCTTTGGCAATCCTCTATGTGCTCTCAAAAGCGCTATTCCACCATCTTCGAGCAATTGCTTCATTTCTTTTTTGTCATTAACTGGATCATTGATAACCGTCAACATTTTCTTCGCATTAGTAAGGCATTGGGCAACATATTGACGCTGGGCATCAACGATGTTCTCAACTCTTGGTTTCAACTGATGAAACTCATGCTCGTCACCTTTAGGAGTAGGTCCAGAAATAATCAATGGCGTTCTCGCATCATCAATTAAAACGGAATCGACTTCATCGACAATAGCGTAGTGGTGTTTTCTTTGAACTAAATCGTCTACATCGCCTGCCATGTTGTCACGCAAGTAATCGAATCCAAATTCATTGTTCGTTCCAAATGTGATATCTGCCAAATAAGCTTGACGTCTCGCATCTGAATTCGGTTGATGCTTGTCAATACAATCCACAGATAAACCATGAAATTGATACAAAGGTCCCATCCATTCGGAGTCACGTTTTGCCAAGTAATCATTCACGGTTACCAAGTGAACTCCTTTTCCTGCGAGTGCATTCAAGTAAACAGGTAAGGTCGCAACCAAAGTTTTACCTTCACCCGTTTGCATTTCTGCAATTTTTCCGTCATGAAGAACGCCACCACCCATCAACTGTACATCGTAATGAACCATATTCCATGAAACTTCCGTTCCAGCAGCTGTCCATTTGCTGTGCCATGTTGCTTTGTCACCGTCGATTGTAATTCCGTCTTTCTTTGTCGCTAAATCTCTATCAAAATCTTGTGCTGTAACGGACAATTCACCTTTCTCAACCCATCTGCGCGAAGTTTCTTTGATTATGGCAAACGCTTGAGGCAAAATTTCAGCTAGTAATTCTTCAATTTTTTCGTCTATTGTTTTGGTGTATGAATCAATTTTTTCATACAAAGCTTCTTTTTCATGAACGGGAATAGTAAGGTCATTTGATTTGTCTACAAGAGCAGTAAGTTCTTTTTCCAAATCAGCAATCCCATCGCGAATAAACGCTTGAAATTCAACTGTTTTTGCTCGTAACTGGTCAGTTGTCAAAGCTATGAATTCAGACTCAAAAGCACGGACTTTTTCTATTGTTGGTTGGTAGGCTTTTTGGTCTTTTACGGACTTATCACCAAATATTTTTTTTATAAGATCTGAAATCATTATTGCTTAAAATTAGAGAGACAAAATTAACCTAAAATTCCTTTTGCTTCAAGTTAGTTTGGTTTTATTGTGATAGACTTTTGACATAAATCATTCCAAACTGAACTTGCTGACATTATGTCAAACTTTAATAAAAGTAATGTGTCGATAAGATTTTTGTGTTCAATTATTATCAATCAAATTTCGTTTTATCTTTGCACGATGCAAGAAATGATTCTTATTTTGGATTTTGGTTCACAATACACGCAGCTAATCGCACGAAGAGTGCGTGAATTAAACGTTTACTGTGAAATCCATCCTTGGAATAAATATCCTGAAATGTCGGACAATATTAAAGGTGTAATACTTTCAGGAAGTCCATTTTCAACAAGAGACGAAAAAGCACCTCGTCCAGATTTATCAAAAATCAAAGGAAATAAGCCTCTTTTAGGTGTTTGTTATGGAGCTCAATATCTAGCGCAAAATTATGGAGGCGAAGTACTTCCTTCTAATATTAGAGAATACGGAAGAGCTAATCTTGCCGAAGTTTCAAAAACAAACGATCTTACAAAAGGAATGTCCAATAACAGTCAAGTTTGGATGTCGCATGGTGACACCATAAACAATCTGCCTGATAATTTTAAAGTTATCGCAAGCACAGATGATGTTAAATATGCTGGATTTCACATTCTGAATGAAACAACGTATGGAATTCAATTCCATCCAGAAGTATACCACTCTGCAGAAGGACAAATCTTATTAAAGAATTTCATTGTTGATATTTGTGGAACCGAACAATCATGGACATCTGCTTCATTTGTTGACGAAAGCGTTGCGAATTTGAAAAGCAAACTTGGGAACGATAAAGTAATATTGGGGCTGTCTGGTGGAGTTGATTCGTCCGTTGCGGCTGTTTTGTTGCACAAGGCGATTGGAACGAATTTGCACTGTATCTTCGTTAATAACGGATTGCTGCGTAAAAACGAATACGATCAAGTTTTAGAATCATACCAGGGAATGGGACTAAACGTAAAAGGGGTGGATGCAAGTCAGCAATTTTATGATGCCCTTGAAGGTATAACAGATCCAGAATTAAAAAGAAAAGCTATCGGCCGCGTTTTTATTGGAGTTTTCGACGATGAATCGAAAAAAATAGAGAATGCTAAATGGCTGGGACAAGGGACAATTTATCCAGATGTTATTGAATCAGTTTCGGGAACGGGTGGTCCGTCTCAAACGATAAAATCGCATCATAATGTAGGCGGTTTGCCTGATTACATGAAACTTGAAGTTGTTGAACCACTTCGATTGTTGTTCAAGGATGAAGTTCGCCGTATTGGTAAATCACTCGAAATTGATCAAAAAATATTAGGTCGTCATCCTTTTCCAGGACCCGGATTGGGCATTCGAATATTAGGAGATGTAACCCGAGAAAAAGTTCGTATTCTTCAAGAAGTAGATGCTATCTTCATTAATGGCTTGAAAGAGCATGGTTTATACGATGATGTTTGGCAAGCCGGAGCAATTTTCCTTCCTATTCAATCCGTTGGGGTAATGGGAGATGAGCGCACATACGAAAATGCAGTTGCATTGCGAGCGGTTAGTTCAACGGATGGGATGACAGCAGATTGGTGTCATTTGCCGTATGAGTTTTTAGCAAAAATGTCAAATTCAATTATCAATCAGGTAAAAGGGATCAATAGGGTGACCTATGATATAAGTTCTAAACCACCTGCAACCATTGAATGGGAATAGTTTGGCACACGCATTGCATAATGAGATTAAAACAAGGATAACATGAAAAACATTATTTGTACACTCTTTTTGTTGACGAGCTTAGTAAGTTTCGCCCAACCTGAAGGAGCTCAAATTGAAGTAATCGAAGGAAAACGTTACTATATACACATTGTACAAGGTGGAAATACACTGTACGGTATCCATCGATTATATAATATTCCCGTGGAAGATATTATCGCTGCCAATCCAGAAGCGAAAAATGGACTTGCTGAAGGACAAAGAATTCTTGTTCCAATTCGAGGAATGGAAAGTTTGCCAGAAAACTTGGTTCTACATAAAGTTCTTTCTCAAGAAACGCTTTATGGTATTGCCAAAAAATATGGTACGACGGTTGAACAATTAGTCGAATTGAATCCTGGCATTGAAAATGGATTGAAAGTAGATCAAGAGATCAGTGTTCCGTATAAACTTCCTGTTGGAAAAGTAGGTGAGAAGCCAGTTGAACAACCGAAGGTTAAAATCACATTCACTGATTCTACAATTAAACATACCGTGTTGAAGGGGGAAACTCTTTATAGTATTTCCAAAAGATTCATGGTGCCTACCTCCGAAATACAAAAGTTGAACAATATGAGAAACGATCGCCTGCGACCAGGTGACGTTATTAATATTCCCATTAAAAAAGAACGAATTGAGAAAGTAGAGGTAAGAGAAGTGATTCCAGCAAAATCTACGAGCAAAGTTGATGATACAACTAAAATTGTTCCTTCAAAGAAAGATTCAATTTTCTTGTTTAAAAAGAAAGAAGTTTACAATGTGGCCATTTTGATGCCTTTATTTCTTGATCGAGGCGAGGGGTCTAGTCCTGCCATCTCAAACCTGGCTGCAGAATATTATATGGGTGCTCGATTTGCCATTGACTCTTTACAGGCACTTGGACTAAAGGCTAAAATGTATATTCACGATTCTAAAAATGATTCTACTACTCTTATGGAGCTTCTTAAAAAGCCAGAATTTGCAGAAATGGACTTAATCATAGGACCATTTTTTGCTAGCAACGCTGAATATGCGGCGAAATGGGCAAAAGACCATGGAGTAAGAATGGTGTGTCCAGTTGCGACGAGCTATGAAATATTAAGAAATAACCCTTTCGTCTATGAGGCAGTAACATCGGGCGTGACATTGAATGAGAAATTAGCCAAGTATATTGCAGCAACCCACAATAACGAACAAATTATTTTAGTAATGCCCAATTCTGAAAAAGACAAAGTGTTGAGCCAAAGTTTCAGAAATGGATTCAATGCTTTGAGCGAGAATCAAGACAGTCTTCCAAAAATAATTGAGACGACTACCGAGGATTTCGCCACTTTTATAAATCCAAAAACGAATTATCATGTCGTTTATCTATGTTCAGATAAAACTGAAGTAGGATTGTTTTTATCAAATTTAAATCAAACGACAATTGCAAATGAATCTTGTGGTGTTACTGTTTATGGAACAAAGGATTGGGAGAATTTTTCAAACCTGACGGATAAGCATTTGGCAAAATTCAAGGTGCATTACGCAACACCATATGATTTGAATTACAAGAACGATAGAACAAAGAATTTCGATAAAAGCTACCGTAAATCCTACCGTACACAAGTATCGAAAATGGCGCTTCAAGGTTACGACGTTACTATGTTTTATTGTCAAAGTCTACTTATGGGGAAAACTCCTCGCAAAGGAATCATGAATAACTTCATAATGGAGCAAAAAGGTGAAGGTAATGGATACGAGAATACCAATTGCGTAATTCTAAAGCATAACGGTTATAGCTTCGTGAAATTGAAGGAGATGAATGACTAAGGATCAGATTGCCTATCGTTTTAAGTTGCTTCAGGAAAAAATTGTTTCTGACTTGACAAGCATTGATGGTAAACAATCTTTTCAAACTGATACTTGGGAAAGGGCCGAGGGAGGTGGTGGACAAACCATGACCATTGCTGATGGCGGAATCATTGAAAAAGGTGGTGTTGCATTTTCAAAAGTGTATGGCGATGTTTCCGCTGTTATGAAAAAACAACTTGGACTTGCTGGTGATACTTTTTTCGCAACAGGTGTTTCTATTGTTTTACATCCTTCCAATCCTTTTATCCCAATAATTCATATGAACGTTCGCTATTTCGAATTGGATGGCGGTGCATACTGGTTTGGAGGTGGAATCGATTTAACTCCGCATTATATCGACAAAAAATTGGCAACTGATTTTCATCTGGGATTAAAGCAGATTTGCGACAAATATAATCCTGATTTTTATTCCGAATTCAAAGCTCAAGCCGACGATTATTTCTTTATTCCACATCGTAATGAAACCAGAGGGATTGGGGGAGTTTTCTTCGATCATCAGGTTGAAAACGACAAAGTATCCAAAATGAACCTGTTTGATTTTTGTATAGACTTAGGTGAGTCTTTTCCGGAACTATATGGTCATCAAGTTGAAACGAATAAATCAAAGACTTATACGGATGAACATATTCAATGGAGAAATCATCGTCGAGGCAGATATGTTGAATTTAACTTGGTAAATGATCGAGGTACAAAATTTGGTTTGTTATCTGGAGGTCGCACAGAATCCATATTGATGAGCTTGCCACCCCTTGCGAATTGGACTTATTGCCATGAAATAAAGCCTTTGAGCGAGGAATTTGAAACACAAAGAAAACTTGTCAAAGCATATCCTTGGGTCGATAGTGAATAACTTTCGATAGAACAAGAATGAAAAGTGATTCAGATGCTTTAAATTTGACCCTTGAAATAATATAGTTAAAATGAAAATTTCCCTCTTTTTACCTCTTTTGATGGTATTCCAGCTGGCTTTCGGTCAAACCGGTAACGTTGAATTGAATAGAATTAATGAAGTCTATGGTGAGAATTATGCTGAAAATTTAAAGGAATCAAATCCGGGTAAATTAGATTTCCTGATGAAATATGCCTCTACAGGATTCATAGTTTTACACGGTAATATTAAAACCAAAGGTGTGGTGGAAATAGAACATATTCCACTCCACGAAAAAGGAAAAACTGTTTCAATTGAAGGATTTCTCAATATATTGAATAATGAAAAATATAATCCTTTGGTTTTTGAATGGATTCCTGGTATGCAACCTCAGATATATAAATTAGGAAATACAAATTATTTTATTTGTATCCCATCGCAAAAACAATTGGATCGAATTTAACATGGACAATCTAACAAATTTAAAACTTTGGATTGCTTGGCTTTTTTTATTGATTGGCACGAGTTGTTTCAGTCAAAACGTAACTATGACCAATGCAACTATAAACAATTGCTCTGGAATACTCCTGGATCCAGGCGGAGTAGCAAATTACCCTAACAATTCTAACATTACAACGACGATTTGTCCCGGTACAGCAGGAGGTTCTGTTTTGCTTTCGTTCACCTTGTTTAATACCGAACTTAATTGGGATGATTTGACTATCTATGACGGCAATTCGACAGCTGCTCCAATTCTCGGCACGTATGGTGGGTCGTTGCCTGCATTTTCTGTTCAAGCGACCAATGCAACTGGCTGTTTAACTTTGGTTTTTCAATCGGATGCTACACTTAATTTCGCTGGTTTTAGTGCTAACATTTCATGTGTTTATCCTTGCCAAGCTTTTACAGCCGTTGTAAATTCAACAACTCCAGCGGCAGTTGGTGGATTTATTGATATTTGCCTTGGGCAAAGTTTGATTGTCAATGGTGGAGGTAATTATTCAAATTCCCCCGGAAATTATACACAAACAAATGCAAGTTCGACTTTTGAATGGTTTTTTGGAGATTTATCAGCCGGTAATAATGCAATATCTTCTCACACCTATGCAACACCAGGCGTTTTTGATTTAGATCTTAACATCACTGATGTTAACGGCTGCACAAATGCAAATGACATAGATATAAAGGTTCGTGTTTCAGGTGCACCAACTTATATTGGTACAAACACTGTTGCAACTGATATCTGTTTAGGACAAACGAATGACTTGTCTGGGTTTGTCCAAGCAACGCCATTGACATATTTCTGCGAATCTTCGAATGCCGATACAACAGTAATTCCTGATGGTGTAGGAGTGTCGTATACCAGCGACCTGGATTTAGATTGTTTCGGTCCAGCCGCAACGATTTCGAGCGCTTCAGATATTTCATCTATTTGCCTTGATTTGGAGCATTCTTATATCCACGATTTAACAATTACCTTGAGTTGCCCAAATGGTGCGTCGATTGATCTCTACGCCACATATCCCGGAGCTGTAAATAGTGTGCAGTTTGGTCAACCAGTCGATGATGATCTTTCTTCAACTCTTGGTTTACCATACACCTATTGCTTCACAAACACCGCGGCAAACACCATATATTCTATTGCTGAACCTGCTGTTGGAACACCTCCAGTTCAAAATTATACCGATCAAGATGGTACACCTGTTGCAGGTGCATTTTATATTCCTGCTGGAAATTATTTGCCCGACCAAGGGTTTGGAAACTTAATCGGTTGTCCTTTAAATGGGGATTGGACGATTACAATTACAGATGGTTTAAACTCAGATAATGGAACGATTTTTAATTGGGCTGTTGATTTTGATCCTTCTCTCTATTCAACTAATAATAACTTTACTCCATCCATAGCTGCCAATTGGCTTCCAGACCCTACGATAACATCAAATGTTGGAAATACGATATTGGTAACTCCTGTTACTACTGGCGCTAGTTGTTACGTTTTTGAATCCACAGATCAATTCGGTTGTGCGTTTGACACAACTGTTTGTTTTAATGTCACACCAATAGACGACGCTACATTTGCTTATGGAAAGGCACTATATTGTAAGAGTGATTCAAATCCTACACCGAATATTACTGGAACACCAGGCGGTGTATTTTCTGCAACAGGTGGATTGCCAATTAATTCAACAACTGGTCAAATAGATCTAACCATAGCTACAAATGGAAATTACACAGTAACATACACCACTTTTGGCACTGCATGTCCAGCGAGCAGTTCTGTTATCCTTGATATTATTAGTAGTGCAACGGCTAACTTCAGCGTAAATGTAACCACAGGTTGTTCACCCTTAACGGTTAATTTTACGAATCTGTCAATAAATTCTGTAAATTGTACTTGGAGTTTTGGTGATGGTAATCAAGCTGTAGGTTGTGTCGGTATTTCACACATTTATCAAAATGGTGGATCATTTAGTCCATCCTTGACAATAATAGATGCAAATGGATGCATAGCGACAAGTACCCAAGTTGGATTGATTCAACCAGATATCAAACCAACGGCAGCATTTATTCCATCTCCTGCAACGCTTTCAGTAGTGGATCAAACTTCGGTCATGAGCAATACGAGTGTTGGCGCTACCTCGTATACGTGGTTCTTTCCGAATGGGCAAACCTCTTCGGCAACCAGTCCAATTTTCACTTTTAATTTATCCAGTAATGAATCTGCAGTTGTAACACTATATGCTTACTCAGACGGTGGTTGTGCAGATTCAACGAGCCGAACGATTACGCTGACGGAGGAATTGATTTTCTATGCGCCAAATGCATTTACACCAAATAACGATGAAAACAATGCTGTTTTTAATCCGATGATGACATCTGGGATAGATATTTCAAGTTATAAATTAACCATCTTCAACCGATGGGGAGAAATTGTTTTTGTTTCACAAGATATAAACCAAGGTTGGGACGGCACAAATAATACGGGTAAGAAGAGCCAAGATGGTGTATATAAATATGTTATCGAATTTAGTAGAAAAAATGTTGATGAACCTGAACGATTTGATGGACACGTTAATTTACTAAGATAATTTAAGGGCAACGAAAGTTGCTCTTTTTTTATGTGTAAAACTCATGAAAAGTAGAATGTAGAAATCTACAAGATTTGAGTAAATTTATCCTCAATTTGTCACGATCAGCACATAAATTGAACTCCTAAAAACTGAGCAGGAAATGCCTAGAAACGAATCTCTAAAATCTATCTTAATAATCGGAAGTGGACCAATAGTTATTGGTCAAGCTTGCGAATTTGACTACGCTGGTTCTCAAGCCGCTCGTTCTTTGCGAGAAGAAGGAATTGAGGTAACCTTAATCAATTCTAATCCGGCCACTATTATGACGGATAAAGTAATTGCAGACAACGTTTATTTGTTGCCGCTTGAACCCGAAAGCATAGTTGAAATACTACAAAAACACAATATAGACGCTGTTTTGCCAACTATGGGTGGACAAACTGCCTTAAACTTATGTATCAAATGTGACGAAATGGGCATTTGGGAAGAACGCGGAGTCAAATTAATTGGAGTTGATATTGAAGCTATTGAAATTACTGAGAATAGAGAGTCTTTCCGTAACTTAATGGGTGAAATTGGTGTTGGAATGGCTCCTCAAGCTACGGCAAAATCTTTCCTCGAGGGGAAGGAGGTAGCCCAAAAATTCGGCTTCCCTCTTTGTATACGTTCATCATATACACTTGGAGGTGCAGGAGCATCGATTGTGCATGATCCACTTGAATTTGACACTTTATTAGAACGCGGTCTTCAATTATCGCCGATTCACGAAGTCATGATTGATAAAGCCTTGTTAGGCTGGAAAGAGTATGAACTTGAACTTCTTCGAGACAATAATGACAACGTGGTTATTATCTGTTCTATTGAGAATTTTGACCCAATGGGGATTCATACTGGTGACTCCATTACAGTTGCACCAGCGATGACGCTTTCTGATACGACTTATCAAAGAATGCGAGATATGGCCATCAAAATGATGCGTTCTATAGGTAATTTCGCTGGAGGATGTAACGTGCAATTTGCTGTTTCTCCTGACGAAAACGAAGATATTATTGCTATTGAGATTAATCCTCGTGTTTCGAGATCATCCGCTTTGGCATCGAAGGCTACTGGTTATCCTATTGCGAAGATTGCTTCTAAACTTGCCATTGGTTATCATTTGGATGAATTGAAAAACCAGATTACGAAAACAACATCTGCATTATTTGAACCAACATTGGATTATGTTATTGTCAAAATTCCACGTTGGAATTTCAATAAGTTTCCGGGAACAGATAGAAAGCTGGGACTTCAAATGAAATCGGTTGGAGAAGTAATGGGAATTGGTCGTTCTTTCCAGGAAGCGCTTCAAAAAGCATGTCAATCTCTTGAGATAAATCGTAATGGACTTGGTGCCGATGGCAAAGAATTAACCAATCAAAAAGAAATTTTACACAGTTTGGAGTTTGCAAGCTGGAATCGTTTGTTTCATATTTACGATGCGATTAAGCTAGGAATTCCATTTAAAACGATAGTTGAGAAAACAAAAATTGATATCTGGTTCTTGAAACAAATCGAGGACTTGATTAAATTAGAGGGACGAATTGAAAAACAC
>ERZ1047472.2107-NODE-2107-length-14520-cov-77.043553_pt1 | contig 14520 bp, 10 predicted proteins | sample MGYA00383095_ERZ1047472 | MGnify/ENA primary metagenome ERZ1047472 (study PRJEB29581, sample SAMEA5548365) | metagenome | biome: marine; feature: coastal; material: water | depth 1 m | study: Short-term variability in the microbial, nano- and picoplankton...
CGGCTTGCGGCTTTCTCATCTTGGTACATGCGCCAGAGGAAATACCCAATAAAGAACATCATGATCAAAAACAAAATGACAGCAATTGCGGCACCGTAACCCATTTTGAAGCCATATTCGGATAGGGATTTCTCGAACATGTAAAAGCTCAAAACGCGGGACGAGCCGAAGGGGCCGCCGTTGGTCATGATGGAGATCAGGTCGAATGACCGCAGCGAGCCAATGACTGTGACCACAAAGGCAATGAAGGTCGCAGGGCGCAATTGTGGCAAAATGACATGCCAAAGCATCCGCAGCCCTTTGGCTCCATCCAGCCGTGCCGCTTCGATTTGCTCAGGATCTACGGAGTTCAGCCCAGTGAGATAGAGAATCATGCAATAGGCGGTTTGCGGCCATATCCCGGCGGCGATGATGCCATAGGTCGAGAGTGTGGGGTCGCCCAACACGTTGATTGGTTCAAAACCCATGAACCCAATGATGCCATTAAACAGCCCATATTGCGGGTCATAAAACCAAGTAAACACCAGGCCCACAACAATTTGTGAGATGACAAAAGGAAAGAAAAACAGAGATTTATACAGCCGAATTCCGCGTACAGTTTGGTTGAGAAATAGTGCAATGAACAAACCAGCCGGTATGGCTGCGAGATAAAAGATTAGCCACTTCAGGTTGTTCCAAAGCGACGTGTTAAAGGCTCGGTCGCGGGTGAGAAGCTTTTCGAAATTGGCCAAGCCAACATAGTCAGCATGGGTGGCCAGCGTGCCCAGACCATCCCATTTATAAAGTGAAATACGAAAGCTCTGGAAGATCGGGAAAATCACATAGATTGCAAACATGATCAGCCCCGGCACGAGAAACAGCCATGGCGTCACCGCAATCTCATTGCGCTTATACCAGCCCTGTTTGGCCAGAGGGGGGATCGATTGAGGTGTTGTGGCCATATGGGCGCCTCCGCGAGCTGTGAAGGTCAAAATCAGCACAGAGAAACGTCGTTTTCGCGCTTGTCACTGCTGATGGCGAGGTGGGATGCACAGGGTTCCATGCATCCCATGATTAAAAATGCGCTGGACCCGCGGGCCCAGCGATAGGTCTTAGTAGACGTCCTGGCGTACGGATTCCAAACGCTCAAGGATATCATCCAAGTTGTCTGGGAAGACCATGAATTCCTGCATGCCTTCCATGGCGGCTTTGGCCATTTCTGCGGGGAAGTCGCGGTCAAAGAACTGCGCCACGCCGCCGGGGCTATTGCTCGAGAGCATGGTGAAGCCCTCGTTCAGGAATTTGTCGTCATCGATGGCGGCTGCTGAGTTGATTGGCAACTGGCCAAGATTGGACCCGTTGTTGATGATTGTTTGCTCAGCAGGAGACACGAGGTAGCGCAGGAATGCACGCGCATTGTCTTTGTTTTGTGCATTAGCTGCGATATGGAATGTATCCGTTGGCGCATCTTCTGCCATTGCCACGCCGGGGGTGATGGCGGGGAACTGGTGGAAGTCAAGCTGGTCATCTGTCAGACCGGCATCGCGCAGCGGAGCTACGGCGAAGTTGCCCTTCAAGATCGCACCGGCCTCACCGTTAACCACGAAAGGCAGAGACTGCTGCCAGTCTTTGTTTTGGTGGTCATCAATGAAGGCACCCATGCGTACCAATTTGCCCCAGTTGTCAAATGTCTCACGGACGCGTGGATCGGTCCATTCAATCTCGCCGCGTGCCATTTGCATGTGGAAGTCAAAGCCATGGGTCCGCATGTTGAGATAATCAAACCAACCGGAGGCTGTCCAAAGCCACTTCGTACCGATGGCATAGCATTTGCGACCCGACGCAATCATCGCTTCGCAGTTTGACAGCATCTCATTGAAGTCTGCTGGCTCATTCAAACCCAGCTCTTCATAGATGTCTTTGCGGTAATAAATACCCCACTGATAATAGGTATAGGGAACGCCCCATTGCTTGCCATCAATGGTCATCGCGCCTTTGGTGGAAGCCAGGCTGCCAGCAATGGCAGCTTCATTCCACATGTCAGACACATCTTCCAAGAGGCCTGCGTCGACATAGGGTTTCATGCGGTTTGCTGCATACCATGTCAAAACATCAGGTGCATCCGCAGATAGAAAGTTGCGAATCTGAGTTTTATAGGCTTCGCGGTCAATCACCGTGGTGGTGATGTTCAATTCAGGATGCAGCGATTGAAAGCGAGAAATCATCGCCTCCATGGTCGCGCGGGGCGCCGGGTTCGATGTATCGAGATTGATCTTTAGATTGCCGGTCAATTCTGCAGATGCAGGCCCAGCCAATGCAACAAGTGTTGCAAGCGACACAGCTGTCGCCTTTAAAATGGAACGCATGGTATCCTCCCTGATATTACCACATTTTTGTTTCAAATAATGAAACTCGGTTTTATATATTGATATTCTAATCGTAACCCGCCTATGCTTGTCAACATAATCATCGGTGTTCGTGACAGAAACTTTGTTTCAGCACCGCGTTGATTTGGAAATGAAGCGCAAGAGGCAGATATTGGGACTGACATTTTAAAATGTATGACGCACCACACGCAGATGGAACCGTCGGCAAGGCGATGCAGGTCTTGGATCAAGTGGCGTCCTTTCAGCGCCCCGTTCGCTTTTCCGAGCTCTTGGCCAATAGCCCCTTCCCGAAGCCGACGCTTTATAGGTTTGTGCAAACCCTGACCAATCAGGGGATGCTGGCCTTTGATGCGGAACGGCAAACCTATTCTATGGGGCTGCGGCTGGTGCGTTTGGCCCATGCGGCGTGGCGGCACAGCTCCCTTGCCTCCGTCGCCCGCCCTTTCATTGAGGCCTTAGCCGAGGAGATTGGCGAGGCGATTCACTTGGCGCAAATCGATCATGGTCATGTGCTCTTTGTTGATAAATACAAAGCGACTGACAAGTTCGATACTTTGGCGCAGGCGGGGAAAATTGCGCCGGGCTATTGCACAGGCGTGGGGAAAGTGATTCTGGCGTTCATGCCAGAGGCTGCGCAAAATCGCGCATTGGATGAGCAATCCTTTGTTGCCTGCACCCCCAATACGCACCGAAACCGTAAAACTCTGGCGGCGGAATTGTCGACCATCCGCGAGGCAGGAGTGGCCTATGACCGCGAAGAGCATGAACTTGGAATCATTTCCATCGCCTGCCCGATTTTGACCGGGCAGCAGCAAGTTGTTGGCGCCTTGTCCATTGCCACCTCCACCAATCGATATTGTATTGATGATTTGAACAAACATTGGCCCGATTTGCGCAACACTGCAAATTCCATTGGGGCCCAAGCAGAATTATGGCAGGTTCCGATATGGGGCTGACCAATTGGGAGACGAGATAATGTCTGGTGTAACTCTATCTAATATAACCAAGAAATACGGTGAAACTCAGGTCATACATGGGATTGATCTGGAGATCAAAGACGGTGAATTTTGTGTCTTTGTTGGCCCCTCTGGTTGCGGCAAATCCACTCTGCTGCGGATGGTGGCTGGGCTTGAGGACACCACCGGCGGCGCAATCTCTATCGGTGCACGAGATGTTACACGAGAAGACCCGGCGCGGCGCGGCGTGGCGATGGTATTTCAAACCTATGCGCTCTATCCGCATATGACCGTGCAAGAAAATATGGGGTTCGGTCTGCGGATGAATGGCCATCCAAAGGCTGAAATTGCTCAAAAGGTCGCAGAAGCCAGCCGAATTTTGAAACTTGGTGATTACCTCAAGCGCAAGCCTGCGGCACTTTCGGGCGGGCAGCGTCAGAGGGTGTCTATCGGTCGGGCCATTGTGCGCGGGCCAGAGGTATTTTTGTTCGATGAACCTTTGTCGAATCTCGATGCGGAATTACGAGTTGAGATGCGCGTGGAAATTGCCCGATTACATAAGGAAATCGGCGCGACCATGATCTATGTCACCCACGATCAGGTCGAGGCTATGACCCTGGCGGATAAGATCGTCGTTCTGCGGGGTGGGGTGATTGAACAGGTCGGAGCGCCAATGGATCTTTACCGGGATCCGGACAATAAATTTGTTGCAGGTTTCATCGGCAGTCCGGCAATGAATTTTTTGTCGGCCGTGGTGAAAAATGGTCTGGTGGATGTGCCGGGTTTGGCATGCACGGTGGATATGCCCGTCACCCTGCCTGCTGATGGGGTCGCGGTTGAAATTGGGCTGCGTCCTGAGCATCTGACGCTTGATCCTGAGGGCAATACCCACCGCATTGAGATGACCGAAAGCCTGGGTGGCGTCTCCTACGCCTATCTGAAGGGCGCAACTGGCGAGAAAATTGTTGTCGAGGAACGCGGTGAAACCCGCTCAAGCGAGGGCGATACAGTGGGGCTGATCCTTGATCCTGCTGCTGCCCGCCTATTCGATGCGCAGAGTGAAATCCGCATTCGATAGGGCGCGCGGCCGGGTGGGGCTAAATCCCAAGGACCATCCGAAAGATACCCCAAGCGGCGAGGGCCAGCAAAAGCACAAGGCAGAGCGGCTTGTAAAAATGTTCCCATCGGGGGACGAAAGACAGCTGTCCCAAGATAACCCCCAGCGCCGCGGGTCCAGCCATGGCCAATCCGCGGGCGATAGCGGTTCGGTCCATCAATCCAAAAGCCAGGAGGCTCAGCGCCGTCGTGACACTGCCCAGAAACAAAAACACCACCAAAGAGGCGCGCATTTCGCGCGGTGGTGCGTTTTGCGCTAAGACGTAGAGCGCCACGACCATGCCGCCAACACTGGCCAGCCCCGTGGCCAGGCCCGCCATCCAACCCGATCCGTAAAGCCCCCAATTGCTCGCCAAAAAGCGCAATTGCACCCGGGCAAGCTGTAAGGCGGCGAGACTGGCGATGACGCCCAGCGCGATGAGCTTTGAGGTTTCCACATCCACCTGCGTGGTCAGGGCCAGACCAAATGGCACGCCAATGGTTGAGCCAATGGCCAGACCCAGCGCGACCTTGCGATTGGCTTCCCGCCAGCCGCCGCGCATCATGAAAAGTGAGGCGGTCATTTCAAGCCACCAACAGACGGGGATCAGTTGCACAGGCGGCAGGATCAAAGCACCGGATGCCATGACCATGGCGGAAAGTGCAAAGCCGGAAAAGCCGCGCACCAGTCCGGCAAGAAAGCAAATCAGACCGAGCAAGGCAAGGTGATCTGGCGGCAAAGCCAAGGCTGCGGAGCCAGATTGGATCACGGGTGCATTTCGCTGGCGATCAGCGCCACACCTTCGGCAATCTTCCGAACGGGAAGCGAGCTATAGGCCAAGCGATAGTAATTCTTTGGCGCATTTTTCTGGGTGAAAAATGGCCGGCCCGGTTCAATCAACACGCCCTTGTTGCGCAAACGCTCTGCAACTTTTTCGGTATCAACCTGGGTTGGGGCGCGCATCCAAAATGAGCTGCCGCCAAAGGCGCCTTGCCCGGCAACGGTAAGGCCATGTTGGGCGAAGGCCTCCTCCATCGCCAGGCGCCGGGCATGAAATTCGGTGCCCATCCGGCGGATCAGCGCGTCGTAATGACCGAGTGACAGAAAATAGGCTGCCGTGCGTTGAATATGGCCGGGAGGATGGCGCAGCACGGTCGAGCGCAGCGCGCGGGCCTCGCGGATAAATGGCTTGGATCCCACCAAATAGCCAAGTCGCAGCCCTGGAAATAGTGATTTAGAGAAGCTGCCGACATAGATGACGCGCCCCTCACGGTCCAAGGATTTCAGCGCTGGAGAGGGGGCCTTAAGAAATGACATCTCAAACTCATAGTCATCCTCAACAATTAAAAAATCATGCTCTGCCGCGCGGTTCAGGAGCGTTCGGCGGCGCTCCAGCGGCATTGTGGTGGCGGTTGGACATTGGTGGGATGGGGTGGTGAAGACCACATCGACATCAGACGGCAATTGATCTGGTGGCAATCCGCCTGCATCCACCTCGACACTGGCGACTTGGCAGCGCGACTGGGTCAAAACATCGCGCAAGGACGGGTAGCAGGGGTTTTCCAATACAGCTGTTCGCCTTTGATTGAGCAGAACAGTTGCGGTCAACCAAAGCGCGTTTTGCGCGCCCATGGTGACCAAAACCTCATCAGGTTCCGCCCGAATGCCCCGTCGGGGCAGCGTGTGACGCAGGATGAATTCGATCAACTTTGGATCATCTCGATCGAAATAGTCACTGGTCAGCGTATCATAGTCTTTCGAGCCCAAAGCTTGAAGCGCACAGAGCCGCCAATTTGACCGGTCAAACAGGGTTTCATCGGCTTGGCCATAGATGAAGGGATATTTGTAGCTGCCCCAATCGGAGGGTTTCATCAGTGTCGCCCCGCCAGAGAATTTTTGCCCAATGGCGCGGACCCAATCGACTTTGTCTTCGCGGGGCATGATGGGGAATTTTGGCGGCTGCGGTGCATTTGAGCTGACATAATAACCGGACCGCCCGCGGCTTGTGAGATAGTCATCTGCCAGCAGCTCTGTATAGGCGAGGGTCACTGTGATCCGGCTCACTCCTAAATGAGCTGCCAATTTCCGGCTTGAAGGCATTTTTTCACCGGCCCGAAACCGTCCGCTGAGAATTGCTTCAGCGACCAGCTGTTGGATCTGGTTCTGCAGCGTGCCTTCCGAATCGGGCGGCAAAAAGAAAGTCTCTTCAGAAATCGCCATTTTGGACCTAAGGCTCTACGAGTTTTGGATCTATAGATGCCGCGTTTTTCGTAAGGGCGCAAGGTCAAGACCGAGGTCGCACGCTTGGATAGACTTGGCTGGGTATGAAAAGGCAGGGGCGCGCCCTGCCTTTTTACTTAGCCTCTCAGAGGATTAGCCAAATACGCGGCTCAAGGCCTGATCTATGGCATCGGTGATGAGATCAATATCCTCAGCCGTACAAATCAATGCCGGTGACAGGCAAAGAGTGTTGTTAAACCCTGGTAAGGAGCGGTTTGTCGCGCCGATGATGACGCCCTGCGCCATGCAGTCTTTGACCACTGCCTGCACCTTTGCTTCCGGTGCCGGCTCGCGGGTTTCGCGGTTCGTCACCAGCTCCGCACCGCAGAACAGGCCTTTGCCACGAACTTGGCCAATGATGGCGTGTTTCTCTGCCAGGGCCTCGAGATTGGCAATCAACTGCGCGCCGCGGGCTTGGCAATTTTCAAGAAGATTCTCTTCCTCAATGATGCGCATATTTTCCAGCGCTGCTGCCGGACCTGCAGTGCAGCCGCCGAAGGTGGAGATATCGCGGAAATATCCCATGTGATCGCTGGCGTCTTTAAACTGTTCGAACACCTCTTCAGTGGTGACGGTCAATGAGATGGCCGCATAGCCAGAGGCGACACCCTTGGCCATTGTGACAATATCTGGCTGGATGTCATAATGTTGGTATCCAAACCAGGTGCCGGTGCGCCCAAGACCGCAAACGACCTCATCTATCATCAGCAAAACATTATATTTTTTGCAGATTTCCTGTACCCGTGGCCAGTAGCCTTCGGGGGGAACAATCACGCCGCCGCCTGCTGTGATGGGCTCAAGAATCAAGCCGCCAACAGTGTCTGGACCTTCGCGCAGGATAACATCTTCAATGGCATTTGCCGCGCGCAAGCCGTAGCTTTCGCCCTGGCCAAGGTTATCTTGTGCCGCTTCGCGATATTCAAGGCAATGAGGTACAGAGATGAAACCCTCGGGGAAGGGGCCATATTGCGCGCTGCGCTCATGCTGGCCACCGGCCGCCAAAGTCGCAATGGTGGTGCCGTGATAATCGCGCTCGCGGTACAAAATTTTATTTTTCTTGCCGCCATATTTCTTATGCGCGATTTGCCGGATCATCTTGAAGCCTTTTTCATTGGCTTCCGATCCGGAGTTTGAGAAATAGGCCCGGCTCATGCCTGGCATTTTTTCGATCAAGCGTTTGGCAAAATTGGCCGCAGGAATAGAGCCAGCGGAGCCGGCAAAATAATTCATTTTGACCAATTGATCGCGCACGGCATTGGCGATGCTTTCGCGGCCGTAGCCAACGTTTACGGTCCAAACCCCACCGGAGACCGCATCCAAATGCTCCTTGCCGGCTTGGTTCCAAACCCGCATGCCTTTGCCCTCAACAATGATATTGGGATCCGCTGTCTCGAACATTTTATGTTGCATCAGGTGATGCCAAATATGAGCTTTGTCGTTGGCGACAACTTCACTCAAGTCATTTTTCAGATTGCCGTCCATAGGCCATGCTCCTTTTTGATCTTTTGGGGTGTTCGGATTCTATAATCGCACTTGACCGCCATCAGCGCAGAAAAGCCATGCCAAAAATAGGGCCAGATACATAGCCTTTGTATATCCAAAAAGCATTTCCACTTGCCGGACGCGGCGACTGTTTGCAGTGTGACGCGGATGAAGCCGCATGCTGGCGCTTAGATCAGCAGAGGTTCGTTGTAAAACTGGGAGGGACCAAGTCAAAAGCTGTGCACGCCTGGGTAAATATTTCCCTAAATGCATTGAGTGATGTCGAAATATTATTCAAAAAAGTTTAGGAATATGCTTTGCGTGACTCTTATTTTGTGCTTCGGTATACTCCTCAAATCTGCCTCTTTTGACCGTGCAAGCCGGTCTCATGCGGCAAGATAGATTAAGAAAACAAGCCGGGCATCAAGCACCGGCCCAACTGGGAGAAAAGATATGAAATTGAAAACTGCGTTGAAGGGTGCTGTTGCTGGGGTGACTTTGGTGTCTGGCTCCGCTGCATTTGCGGGCGGACATGGCGAGTTGAATGTCGCCTATTTCCTTGAGTGGCCAATGCCATTCCAAGCGGCAAAAGTTTCAGGCGCCTATGATGCCGCATTGGGCATGAAGGTGAACTGGGTTTCTTTCGACACTGGCACAGCAATGTCTGCGGCCATGGCCTCTGGTGATATTGATATTTCGGTGTCTCAAGGTGTGCCTCCTTTCGTAGTTGCAACATCTGCTGGCCAGGACTTGCAGATTGTTGATGTGGCCGTGTCTTATGCGGACAATGACAACTGCGTGGTCGCATCCGGTTTGGAAATCGACAAAAGCTCCGCCGGTGAATTGGCTGGCAAGAAAGTCGCCGTTCCATTGGGTACTGCGGCACATTACGGCTTCTTGAAGCAAATGGAGCATTTTGGTGTATCTTTGGACAGCCTGACTGTTGTGGACATGGCACCTGCTGAAGGCCAAGCGGCCTTGGCTCAAGGCGCTGTAGACATGGCTTGCGGCTGGGGCGGTGCGCTGCGCCGTATGAAAGAATCTGGCAACGTCTTGCTGACAGGTGCAGAAAAAACTGATCTGGGTATTTTGGTCTTTGACGTGACCACAGCGCCCTCTGGTTTTGTTGCTGAAAATGCCGATATTGTTGCGAAATTCTTGGCTGTGACAGCCGATGCCAATACGGCATGGAATACCTCGCAGCCTGAATTCATGGCCAATATGATCGCACAAGATGCGGGTATGAGTGTTGAGGATGCAAAAAGCTCCATGAGCACCTTTGTTTTCCCAGACATCAACACACAATTGTCCAACTCTTGGCTCGGTGGCAATGCGCAGTCCTTCATGAAAGGTGTTGCGGATGTCTTCGTGAACGCCGGTTCAATTGATAGCGCCAAAGACAGCTATGCTGACAATGTAAACACAGGCCCACTGGCAGCTGCCAAAGGCATGTAATTTTTCAATGAGGTAGGCGGTTTCAGATCGCCTACCTCTCTTTTTACTGTGTGATTAGTCCGCGGGAATCCTCCGTTAACATGAGAGAAGGCCAAGCATTTGGCCAGATGGGAGCTTCAGGTGTCAGGCCTGCTTATTGACAATATTTCTATGCGCTTCGATTTGCCCAATGGGGGATCCGTACAAGCGCTCAAAAACGTAACCTTGGACATAAAATCTGGTGAATTGCTAAGTGTTCTCGGCCCATCAGGCTGTGGCAAAACCACATTGCTGAATATCGTGGCCGGGTTTTTGGCGCCCACGGAAGGGCAGGTCGTTGTCAATGACCATGCGGTCAAAGGACCAGGGCCAGAACGGGGTATGGTATTTCAGCAAGGCGCCTTGTTTGAATGGATGACGGTGCGGGAGAATGTTTCTTTCGGGCCCGATATGAAAAATATGCCCCGCCGAGACAGCATGAAAATTGTAGATCGTCTGTTGGAAGTGGTGGGTTTGCAAGATTTCAAAGATAAGGCGGTCTATGAGCTGTCTGGTGGTATGCAGCAGCGCGTGGCTTTGGCCCGTTGTTTGGCAAATGAACCAGATGTGATCTTGATGGACGAGCCTTTGGGGGCTTTGGATGCTTTAACCCGCGAAAAGATGCAATCTTTGGTTTTGGATCTGTGGAAAGAGACCGGCAAGACGATCATTTTGATTACGCATTCGGTGGAAGAAGCTTTGCTCTTGGGTGAGCGCCTTTTGGTTATGGCGCCGCGTCCGGGGCGCATCCACAAAGAATACCGCCTGCCCTTTGCAGAGATGGGTGTTGGCGCGGATTTACGCGCGGTTAAGAAACATCCCGATTACGCCAAAACCCGTGAGGAAATTTTGGCAATGATTTGGGAAATGGAAGAAGAAATAATGGGCCGCACGGAGGAAAGCGCATGACTGGTTTGATCCTTCTTGCCGTATATATCGCGATTTTCGTGGTTAGTCTGGTGATTGTGGCTTGGGCCACAAAACAATTTTTTACCCGCGCTGATTTTACCTCGCTCAAGACGGTGACGTTTGGCGATGAAAGCGCCGTAAAGGCGAACCGGGCGGCTTCTGTGATATCGGTTCTGGCGGTTTTTGCCCTATGGGTGGCTTTTACCAATTCATCCTTGCCACTGTTTAAGGCCAAAGGTCCGTTCGAGGGCTTGGTGGAATTCACCTATACCTCCACCCTGCCGGATGGGCGCAGTGATGACGCCACTGTTTCCATTTTGGTTTATCCGGAAGATGTTCAGCTGACCGAAGATGAAAATGGCGCGCCGGGAAAAATTCCGAGCAAACCTGACGTTGATCTTGGCGAGGGATTCGCAAAGAATGACACATTGGTCATCCCGCGTTACGGATCAAAGCTGGTGTCCGTATTTAAAAATGATGAGTTCGACAAATCCGATGGGGCTGTTGTGACCCATCTCAATGGGCAGGCCCTAAATCCTGGGGAGCAGGTTCTCCTATCCGAGGGGCGCTTGGCACTTACCGAAAAAGGCACGCCCTTCTTTGAGCCCTCAACCGGGTTCCGTATGGCGCGGCTCTACCTGCCCGCTCCTGAAGTGACGACGAACCGCTTTTTACAGCTCAATCGGGAAGGCTATCGCAATTTTACTCTGTTGGAGCACACTTGGGCCTCTTTGCAGCGTGTGTTGCTTGGCTTTATGTTTGGCGCGCTTTTGGGTATTCCTCTTGGCTATGCCATGGGTCTGACAAATTGGGCGCGGGGCTGGTTTGATCCGATTGTCGAATTTATGCGCCCTGTGCCGCCTTTGGCCTTAATCCCGTTGATGATTATCTGGTTTGGCATTGGTGAGATGTCCAAGGTGATCTTGCTCTTTCTTGCAGCGCTCTGGATCATGGCAATTGCAGCGCGCTCCGGCGTATCTGGTGTGGCCATTGCCAAAGTGCATGCGGCCTATTCTTTGGGTGCCAATAAATCGCAGATTTTGCGCAAGGTTATCATTCCAAACTCACTGCCTGAGATCTTCACAGGCGCGCGCGTGGCTATGGGCGTGTGTTGGGGCACGGTTGTGGCAGCCGAATTGGTGGCCGCGGAAAAAGGTCTTGGGATGATGATCATGGTCGCGGCTAAGTTTCAGCTGACTGACATCGTGATTGTGGGGATTATTCTGATCGGGGTGATCGGTTTTGCCATCGACATCGGCATCCGCAAGCTTGAAGACTGGCTCGTGCCCTGGAAAGGCAAAGTTTAACGAGACATGAAACGGGCCCTAGGGGCCCGTTTTTTTATTCGGCTCTAGCATTTGACCCGGCTGTTATCTGGATCAAAAACGGGCTCATCCAAAACCCTAGCCGCATAGCGCTGGCCGATGATCTCAACACAAAGACCCTCTGTGATATCGGGCTGGACAAAGGCATAGGCGATATTCTTGCCCGTGCGGTGCCCCCAGTCGGCAGAGGTGACCGAACCCACCAGCTGCCCGCCAGCATAAAGGCTGTCGCTGGGCTGTGGACTTGCATGTGTGGCGTCGATCTCAAGCATGCGCAGCTGGCGGCGCTTCTTGCCATCCCGGCCCAGCAGCGCTGCTTTTCCGAGGAAGTCTTTGTCCCGGCTCACAAAGCGGTCGAGCCCGGTCTCATATGGGTCAAATTCAGTGATCAAATCTGATTTCCAATGTAGGTAGCCTTTTTCCATGCGCATACTGTCCACTGCACGCGCGCCGAAATGCCCGATATCATGGGCGGCACCTGCCTGCATGAGCGCGGAATAAGCGGCAAAGAGCGCGGAATTTGGAACATGAATTTCATAGGCCAATTCACCCGAAAAGCTGACCGACATGACGATTGCCGGCGCATGGCCAATGCGGGCTTCGCGGACCGAAAGCCAAGGAAAGCCCGCGGCTGACCAATCGCCTCGGGCGCATGCGCTGAGCACCGCGCGAGATTTTGGCCCTGCCAAGACTAAGATCGTGTGGTCATTGGTCAAACTGCGCAGCGCGACGGAGCCATCTTTCGGAAGATGTTGGTCCAACCAATCCATATCATGGAATTCCGCGGCCGCGGCTGATCCATACCAAATGCGGCCATCTGGGAGATTGGCAATTGTGGCTTCGGCTTTCACATTGCCATAATCATTGAGAAGATATCCAAGCCCCACTTTTCCTAATCGGCGCGGCACCCGTGAGCAGATCATGTAATCTAGCCAGTCATGCGCGCCAGAGCCGGTGATCTCGATCCGGTTGAACCCATTCACTTCCGCAAGCCCCACATGAGTGTGCACCCGCGCCACTTCGGCGGCGACCACCTCATGCACCTGTGTGAAAGCATAGCCATAGTCCTCCACGAAATCTGGGGAGGGTTTGAAATAGTCAGAGCGTTCCCAGCCATTAACCACAGTGAAATGCGCGCCAGCCTGATCCAAGATCGGGGTCAGGGGGGTTGTTTTGGCTGGGCGCCCGGCGGGGCGGTGCTCATGAGGCAGATGGAAGCGAAATTCGTTTTGATAGTCTTGGATGGCGTAGAGCGACGTCAGCTCTTGCGTGGCATGGCCGGTGAAACGCCGCGGATCTAAGGCCCATGTGTCATAGCAGGCCTCCCCGTGAACGATTTGCTGGGCTAAGAGCCAGCCATGCCCACCGCCCTCGCCAAGCCCGGCCCTGAGACCAATGATGCAAAAGGCATTGCGTTTGCCGGGAATTGGCCCGACCAGAGGGGTGCCATCAATCGTATAGGTGATCGGACCATTCACCACCTGTTTGATGCCAACTTCCGCCAGGGCGGGCATGCGGGCAATTGCCCCTTCTAACACATCCATAACCCGGTCTAAATCATCGGGGCATAGATCATTGCTGAATTTGGGATCAATCCCATCCATACCCCAGGTCTTGCAATCTTGTTCATAAAACCCGACCAAAAGGCCATTCTTTTCCTGCCGTGAATAATAGTCCGAAATGGGGCAGCGCAGCAGTGGGATCCGATGCCCGGCCTCCATAACGCCCGGCATATCTTCGGTGATGAAATATTGATGTTCCATGCTGGCCACAGGATGCTCAACACCCATCATCGCACCGACCTCATTGACCCGGTAGCCGCAGGCATTGACCACAATCTGAGCGCGTATATCGCCCTTGTCGGTCTGCACCGTCCAGCTGTCATCGGCATGTTGCGTCAAACCCGTTACCGAGGTGAAACGATAGACCTCAGCGCCAGCGGCGCGGGCTCGGCGCGCCAAGGCTTGGCACAGCTGTGCCGGGTCGATATGCCCGTCGGTTGGATCCCAGAGGCCACCCATTAAATTTTCGGTCGAGATCAGCGGGTGCCGCCGGGCGCATTCCTGCGCATCCAACACTTCGAATTCAACCCCCATGCCCTTGGCCAGACTGGTGAAATGGGCGTATCCATCCATATGAGCTTGGGTATTTGCCAGCCGGATGCCGCCATCTCCAAAATTATATCCGACAGGGTATTCGGGATCTGCGGCCAGCTCTTGGTAGAGTTTGATCGAGTGGCTTTTGAGACCAATCATCACCTGCGACATGCCGAAATTGGTAACCTGTGCCGCCGAATGCCATGTGGTGCCGGAGGTTAACTCATCGCGCTCCACCAAAACCACATCGCTCCAACCTTCTTGGGTCAAATGGTAAAGGGTTGAGCACCCGGCGATGCCTCCGCCGATAACGACAACGCGTGCCTGAGATTTCATTGGTGGCCTCCTTTGGAGATTATCCCCCGCCATATTGCGACGCTGCTTTGGAATTCTAACTTCACCGACATTTGGCGTAAAGAAATAACACCTCATCGCGCGGCATTTTTCTTGACGGAAGCTTGATCGCGCGAGACGGTGCATTTGGCAATAAGCGAAAGGAGTGTTATGGCGCGCGCGACAGGTGGCAGAGCGGGGCGA
>ERZ1047472.2109-NODE-2109-length-14513-cov-7.009891_pt1 | contig 14513 bp, 10 predicted proteins | sample MGYA00383095_ERZ1047472 | MGnify/ENA primary metagenome ERZ1047472 (study PRJEB29581, sample SAMEA5548365) | metagenome | biome: marine; feature: coastal; material: water | depth 1 m | study: Short-term variability in the microbial, nano- and picoplankton...
TGAACTGGGGTTTATGGGAGAACAGCTGCATGGGAAACTTGGTTATCCCCATGGGACCGAAGGGATTAAACAGGCAGAGCAGCAGATGGCCGCCGGGCATAACCACCCGACTGGCTTCAGCGAGCACAGCTTTGGGTGTCTGGGAGAACTCCAGCGCATGATGCAACAAAACCACATCAACGGTCTCTGACATCAGTGGCAATTCCCTATAGTTTGCCAGCACGCCGTGGGCGCCATTGAGTTCTGATGGATGCACACTCAGGCGATGGATATGTTTAAAACAATTGAGAGTTTGCATATCCTCACTGAGGCCTAGACGCAGAAAACGGTAACCGGGAAGGTCTGCGAAGTGGCCCTGAAGAACTTCTATTTCACGGGCCTGCAGATAGCGTCCAAAATCACTCTGCAACCAGTGCCGGAGGACGGCTGAGCTGCTGGCGAGATCTTTAACCTTAAATCGATCGACAAGATTCTGTGTGGCTTTGTTGATAAACGTTAGGGGCATAGGGGCCAATAGACTGTGTTTAATGGTTATTATGAGCGCTGAATTGAATATAAACCAGTCTGAGAATACCGGCAACCTGCTCAGAATAGAGACTGATCCCCTTTTAATTTTGAGAACAATTAGGAATCTTGTGATTGTTTCAATCTCAGCTGACCGATACAATCCCGCCCCAAATAGAATAAGGGTTAAAAATTGCAGCCTGTGCACTCACCATTTCGAGTGATTATTTTAAGCACCGCTCTCTCTACCGTTCCCCTGCTGTCCGGTTGTGCGCTTGTGCCTGAAAGTGCTGCCAGCGGCGCAGTTATAGCCGAAGACTCTTTGAATACCCTTGTAACGCCCCCTGAGACTGCGACAGATGTTGCTGTCAGTGAAGAGGTAAACCCCTCTAAAGACATTTTAAAGGCGACATCTCTGGCTTTGGAGGATCTATTTGAGCCTGTCGAGATCGATCTGTGGCAGCGCATTCGCGACGGCTATGCGCTAACCCCTGATTCCATGCCCGCCAGTGTCAGCAAACAGCGCGACTGGTATCTGCGCAATCCGAGTTATCTAAAAACTGTTTTCGCCCGTGCGCAACCCTATATCTATTATGTTACCGATGAGCTGGATAGAGCCGGCCTGCCCCTTGAGCTTGCACTGCTGCCGATTGTCGAGAGCACCTATGATCCCCTCGCCTATTCCCACAGCCATGCTGTCGGACTCTGGCAGTTTATTCCATCCACCGGCAAGTCACTGGGTCTAAGGCGAGACCGCTGGTACGACGGCAGACGCGATGTTATCTACTCAACTCAGGCAGCGATCACCTATTTAAAAAAGCTTCACAAGCGCTTTGACAATGACTGGCTACTGGCCCTGGCTGCCTACAACTCTGGACAGGGTTCAGTCAGTAAATCCATTAGACGCAATCGCAAGCTCGGCAGAGGCACTGACTTCTGGTCGATCAGCCTGCCGCGAGAAACCCGCAACTATGTACCCCAGCTGCTGGCACTGGCTACCCTGATCCGTGATCACGCCCAGTACGATCTGCAATTGCCAGCAATGCCCAACCGGCCATTCTTTGAAGTGGTTGAAATTGAATCACAGATTGATCTAAACAATGTCGTCAAGGTGACCGGTGTAGAGGTAGATGATTTTACTCGGCTTAACCCCGCTTATCGCAGAGCTATTACTCCACCCCAGGGAAAACATAACTTGCTGTTACCCCTGGGAACGGCGCAGCCGCTCAGAGATATGCTGGCGACAACAGATCCAAAAACCTGGGTGCCTCACACCGAGTATGCGGTGGCCAATGGCGATACCCTCTCCCATATCGCCGCCCGCTTCGATATTCCCACCAGCTGGCTGCGCAGTCGCAATAACCTGCGCAGCGATCGTTTGCAGATTGGCCAGATTTTGCTGATACCGCATTCGAGAGACAATATTGATTATCTCTCGAATAGCCTGAGCTCCACCAAACAGCCTGTCTACCACGCTGTTCGCCAGGGAGATTCCCTGTGGACTATTGCCAGAAAATACGACACGAGCATCAGCCGACTGCGCAAGATAAACAAGCTGAGTAGTAATAGGCTTCGTATAGGTGAGCGTCTCGTAGTGGGTAGCCGTTTGCAGGAGACTGCGGCAAAAAATCTACGCCGCCTTTCATACCGTGTGCGCCGGGGAGACTCGCTGTCATTAATTGCCAGCAGATTTGATATTGCGATAAGGGATATCACTCGCTGGAACAAGATTGACCGCAATGATTTTCTACAACCTGGCCAGCGTCTAACCCTGTTTATTGATGGACTGAAAATCTAGTCAAAAGCCCGAGAAACTCGACGGCAGCGCCAAGTGGATGCTTAAAAAAGAGACAAAAAAAAGACATTACCAGCCGCTGCTATGGCTGCACTGGCAATGTCTAATTAAGCGTCTATTTATCTACTAACGACTATTAACTACTCAACTATTTTCGCTTCGGCCATCAGTAGCGCCTGCAGTGACTGCAGTTCGCGGCTATTGTTCGCGGCAGAACCTGCATAGAGAAGGTTGTTTTTCTGTTCCGCGCTCAGGGTCCTGCTATCGCCAGGCGTCACCTCAGTCATGGCGACAACCACATAGTCACCTGTGCGAGTATAAAAGCTATCAACGACATCAGCGCCAGTTGTTGCGGGCAGTCGAAATGCAAAACGGTTAACATCGGCATTAATATCGCCTGTACTGCGCGTGGCATTCAAAACCACCTGCCAGTCCAGATTCTGACTTTTGGCAACAGCTTCAACAGTCTCGCCAGCAGCAACACGCGCCAAGAGTGCATCACCCTGTTCGGCCAACAGAGTTTCGGCTTGATCGTTCATGATGGTTACAATAATCAAGTCTTTAACCTCTGCCAGCACTTTTTGGCGGGCTGGGATATTGCGATTGAGCTTTAATACCATATAGCGATCATCACCGAGGTCCATCACTTCACTGGCATACTTTTCCTCTAAGACTTCGGCGCTAAAGGCGGCCTTTTTAACCGCGGGGTAAGCGGCTATGCCGGATGTATTTGTACGGGAGAAGGCTGCGGATACCTGAGCCTTTAAACCCAGATCTGCAGCAACTTCGCCAAGGTTTTCGGCGTTATAGCTCAGCTCTTTAAGATTTGCGAGGGTCTCTACCAGCCACTCATTCCTCAACTCTGCGACAAGCTCTTGTTCAATTCGAGCTCGCTCGGATGAGAAATCAATCACCGTCTCCTGCTTATCGACCAGCTTGATAAGATGTGTACCACTGTCGGTTTCCACTGGCGCGGAAACCTGACCGACTTTTAGGGCAGCCAGGGCCGCTTCGAAGGGCTCGGGAAAGGTATCGCCGGAGGTAAAGCCAAGGTCACCGCCAAAGTCTGCAGAACCAACGTCCTGTGAATACTGTTGTGCCAGGGCGGCAAAATCTTCACCAGCATCCAGCTTCGACTGAATTTCACTGAGCAGCGCTGCATCTGGCTCTGACAGGAGTATATGGGCGGCCTGAAGGGAAACGCCAGACTCTAATGATTGAGCCTGCTCTTCAAAGCGCGCTCTGATCTGCTCTTCGCCAATGGCATCAGCGCCATCAAACTGGGCTGGGCTAAGTTCGATATAGTCGACTACAACCTGCTCTTCAGCCTGATAGATTGATTTGTTCGCTTCGTAGTACTCGGTGATCTGTTGATCAGTGACTTTGATCGCATCTTTAACTGGCTGCAGTGGCAGGGTCAGGTAATAGTAATCGCGCTGTTGATCAAAAATACGGGCGAGAAGCTCCAGCTCATTATTCGTGGTGAAAGCAGAGGCTACAAAGCCGCGTACAAATTGTTCTATAAGAAGGTTTTCTTCAATCATCTCTAGAAAGCTGGCACTGGTGTAGCCGAGGTTTCGCACTCTGTAGAGATATAATTCTTGGTCAAATTGACCATCGGTCTGGAAGGTTGGCGTATCGAGAAGTAGCTTGCCTGTGGTTCGCGAAGAAATCGCCATGCCACCTGACTCTGCCTCCTGTGACAACAACTGGCGACGAATCACCTGATTAAGTACCTGGGGGCGCAGCAAATTATCCTCAAGCATTGCAGCATCGAGGCCTTCGTTTTCACTGAGTATTCGTTGCTTCTCGGCATTAATAGCCCGTTGAACTTGCAATTCTGAAACTCGCTCGCCATTTACTTTTACTGCGGTTTCCGATGCGCTTCCGGAGATTGATAGCGAGCCTATACCAGAAAACGCAAAGACGATTGCGATCAAAACAACAATCGCAAAAGCGATACCCTTCATATTATCTCTAAAATTCTCCAACATACTTCTATCACCATTACAGATTGTCTGAATCTGTTTTTATATTATTAAAAAAGGCGCATCACCGATGCGCCTTAAATTTAAACTAAAAGATTAGCTGTAAATTAATTTACAGAATCCTTTAGAGCCTTGCCAGCTTTAAAGCTAGGCACGTTGGCTGCTTTAATCTGGATTTCCTGGCCTGTCTGTGGGTTGCGACCAGCGCGAGCTGCACGGTGCTTAACAGAAAAAGTACCAAAGCCAACCAGTGATACCTGGTCGCCATTTTTTAGTGATCCTGTTACTGCGTCAAGTGCTGAATCAAGTGCACGTCCAGCAGAAGCTTTAGAGATGTCTGCGCCAGCAGCGATTGCGTCGATAAGTTCAGATTTATTCACGGTATTCCCCTTTTCTTAGAGTTAGTAATTCCTAGTCGTATAGAGAGCATCTGTTTCAGCCAAACTCCCTATCTGTCTGGCCTCAAGCACTTTCTTGCGTACGTTATACCAATAGCTATATAGCGGGTCAAGCTCCGTTTGACGAAATAGACAATTTCTTTAAATCTAGTGCGTGCTCGGCCTTGAGGAGGACTCGTCCTTATTTGAGATCCCACTGCTACGATTAAACTCTTCATCGCTCAGTGATTGAGGACCCTTTTCCAAGGCGATAGCCAGAACCTCATCAATCCACTTGACCTGACATATTTTAAGATCAGCTTTAATATTGTCTGGTATCTCCTTCAAATCACTACCATTATCGTCGGGGATAATGACCGTTGTTATACCGCCACGGTGGGCTGCAAGCAGTTTCTCCTTGAGACCACCAATCTTTAAAACCTGCCCGCGCAGCGTAATTTCACCGGTCATGGCAACATTCGATTTAACTGGAATACCGGTCAAAACGGAAACCAGGGCGGTGCACATGCCGACACCAGCTGATGGACCATCTTTTGGGGTAGCACCCTCGGGAACGTGAATATGCAAATCGTTTTCCTGATGGAAATCCTTGCGAATACCCAGTGCTTTAGCACGGCTTCTGACTACTGTAAGCGCTGCCTGAATGGATTCCTGCATAACATCACCCAGAGAACCGGTTTTGATCACACGCCCTTTTCCGGGGATAGCCGCTGATTCAATGGTCAGCAATTCGCCGCCAACCTGCGTCCAGGCCAGACCTGTAACCTGGCCAATTTGATTCTCTGCTTCGGCACGCCCATAGTCGAATCGTCTTACGCCCAGCAGTTTCTCCAACTGCTCTGAACCGATGCAATCTGTAGATGCACTGCCATCGCGAACATGCTCAGTGACAATTTTACGGCATATTTTTGCAATATCGCGATCCAGCCCGCGCACACCTGCTTCTCGGGTGTAGTACCTGATCGTATCCTTTAGAGCCTCTTCATTAATCGCTAACTCGTCATCTTTAAGGCCATTTGCCTTGCGCTGTTTTGGCACCAGGTATTTTTCTGCAATGGCGACTTTCTCCCCCTCGGTATAACCGGGAATACGAATCACCTCCATACGGTCGAGGAGTGGCTCGGGAATATTCATCGAGTTGGCTGTGCAAATAAACATCACTTCAGAGAGATCGTAATCAACCTCCAGATAGTGATCATTGAAGGTGTGGTTTTGCTCTGGATCCAGAACCTCAAGTAGTGCCGATGCCGGGTCACCACGCTGGTCCATACCCATCTTGTCGATTTCATCGAGGAGAAACAGAGGGTTCTTAACCTTAACTTTGGAGAGTTTCTGAATCACTTTGCCGGGCAATGAGCCGATATAGGTGCGACGATGACCGCGAATCTCCGCTTCATCGCGCACACCACCCAAACTCATACGCACAAATTGTCTTCCCGTTGCCCGGGCGATAGATTCACCCAGCGAGGTCTTACCGACACCTGGAGGCCCTACCAGACAGAGCACGGGACCCTTTAATTTTTTAACCCGCTGCTGAACTGCAAGAAATTCGAGAATACGCTCTTTCACCTCTTCCAAACCGTGATGATCTTTATCCAGCGTAGTCTGCGCTGCCACAAGATCGTGTTTTACGCGGCTGCGCTTCTTCCAGGGCACACCGATCATCCAGTCAATATAGTTGCGCAGAACCGAAGCTTCTGCGGACATCGGCGACATCATTTTCAGCTTACCGAGCTCTGACTGAGTTTTTTCCAGCGCTGCTTTTGGCATGCCAATCTCGGCAACCTTCTTCTCTAGCTGATCCAGTTCTGAGCCCTCGTCATCAGCATCACCCAGCTCCTTTTGAATCGCCTTCATCTGCTCATTCAGGTAGTACTCGCGCTGGCTTTTTTCCATCTGCTTTTTAACCCGTCCGCGAATACGCTGCTCAATTTGGAACAGATCGATCTCAGATTCCATCAGGCCCATCAGATGCTCAAAGCGCTCAGTAAGATCGGCGACCTCAAGAACATCCTGCTTTTGCTCGATACTCAGGGTCATATGAGAAGCCATCGTGTCGGCGAGACGATTTGCGTCCTCGATACCACTGACCGTGGCTATTACTTCAGAGGGTATCTTTTTACTTAAATTGACATATTGTTCGAACAGAGAGATTGCCGAGCGCATCAGCACATCGGCTTCGCGCTCTTCCAATTCGCCATTGGTAAGCACTGCAACCTGGGTTTGCATATAGGGGATATCAGCTTCAACTGGTTTTACCAGACTGACCCGACTAATGCCCTCGACCAGAACTTTCAGCGTACCATCGGGCAACTTAAGCATTTGCAAAATAGTCGCCAGCGTTCCAACAGTGTATATATCGTCTATTTTTGGATTATCTTCACCGGGGTTTTTCTGGGCGACCAAGACAACCTGCTTGTTATTTTCCATGGCCTCTTCAAGCGCCAGAATCGACTTCTCTCGACCGACAAAAAGTGGAACGACCATATGCGGATAGACAACAACATCCCGCAAAGGCAAAAGCGGATAGATTGTATCTGAAGACTCAATTGGTTTAGCAGCCATTATTACCTCTGGTTATCTAGAGCTGTTTTGAAAAACATTTAATATAGGGTCTAAAAAAACACTATTGTTAGTAGACTAGTCTTTTATATTGGGACGCGCACGCTAAAAACAACCTTGCGGCCAAGCATAAACAAAAATAGTGCTCTTTCAATAGGCTTTATTCGCTCGAGAGGTTTCTGTGGGCGAAAAATCTGTGGGCGAAAAAAAGGCGACTCGCGTCGCCTTTTTATTGCTGTGAAAAGAAGCTGTAACCAAATCCAGGCCTAGGCCTCATCGCTGGCAAGTTTTTGATCGTTCTGTTCGTAGACCAGCAACGGTTCATTTTCACCATCGATAACGGCTGCATCGACAACCACCTTGACGACGTTGTCTTCTGATGGGATTTTATACATTGTATCCAGAAGCACTGTCTCCAAAATCGAACGCAGACCTCGGGCACCCGTCTTTCGCTCAATAGCCTTGTCGGCAATTGCATTCAGTGCGTCAGAGCGCAGGTCGAGATCGACCCCTTCCATGCCAAACAATGCCTGGTACTGTTTGAACAGGGCGTTCTTAGGTTCGACGAGGATATTTACCAGGGCATCGCGATCCAGTTCCTTCAGTGTAGCCACCACGGGAAGACGGCCAATAAACTCAGGAATCAATCCGTAGCCAATCAGATCGCTTGGCTGCACATCGAGGAGAGTCTCACCAATCGATTTTTGGCTATCCTTACTGTTGACCTCAGCTTTAAAACCGATACCACCCTTTTCAGAGCGCTCGCGAATCACCTTTTCCAGTCCGGCAAAGGCACCGCCACAGACAAACAGAATATTCGAGGTATCCACCTGCAGGAACTCCTGCTGAGGATGCTTGCGGCCACCCTGCGGGGGCACTGAGGCAACGGTGCCCTCAATTAACTTCAAAAGAGCCTGCTGAACACCTTCACCGGAGACATCACGAGTAATCGAGGGGTTGTCAGACTTGCGTGAAATCTTGTCGATCTCATCGATATAGACAATGCCACGCTGAGCTTTGTCGACATCATAATCGCATTTCTGGAGCAGCTTTTGAATAATATTTTCGACATCTTCACCGACATATCCAGCTTCAGTCAATGTGGTTGCATCGGCAATTGTGAAGGGCACATCCAACATCCGAGCCATGGTTTCAGCCAGCAGTGTCTTACCACTCCCTGTAGGACCAATCAGCAGGATATTGCTTTTTCCCAACTCAACATTGACGTCATCGGCACCGGATTCGCTAACCTGCAAACGCTTGTAATGGTTGTAGACCGCGACCGAGAGTATTCGCTTGGCGCGCTCCTGACCAATTACGTATTCGTCGAGATTGGCTTTAATTTCCGCGGGAACCGGCAGACGATCTGCGCTGTCGCCCGAGTCGGCAACAACAGATTCTTCAGTGATGATATCGTTGCAAAGATCGACACATTCATCGCAAATGTAGACAGATGGCCCTGCTATTAAGCGACGAACTTCATTTTGATTTTTTCCACAGAATGAACAGAAGAGAAGTTTTCCACCTTCATCCAACGTCTCACCATCACTCATAATTTAACTCCAAAAACCCGTAAAACTGAAAAAAAACAACAACTTATATTAAAGAGACTAGCGTCTCTAACCGCGATTGTCCAGCACGTCATCCACCAGTCCATAGGACTTGGATTCTTCGGCACTCATAAAATTATCGCGCTCAGTGTCTTCAGTTACACGCTCAACCGGCTGACCCGTGTGCTTGGCCATCAGATCATTTAGACGCGCTTTAATCTTGAGAATTTCCTGGGACTGGATATGGATATCAGTCGCTTGACCCTGGGCACCACCACTTGGCTGGTGAATCATTGTTCGAGAATTTGGCAGGCAGTAACGCTTGCCCTCGGCGCCAGCGGCCAATAGAAAAGCGCCCATACTGGCAGCTTGACCAATACACATGGTACTGACATCTGGCTTGATAAACTGCATGGTGTCATAGATAGACATTCCTGCAGTTACGGAACCACCGGGAGAATTGATATAGAGATGAATGTCTTTGTCGGGGTTCTCAGATTCCAAAAAAAGCATCTGGGCGACAATAAGATTGGCCATATGGTCTTCAACTTGACCGACTAGGAAGATAACGCGCTCTTTTAAAAGCCTCGAATAGATATCGTAAGCTCTTTCACCGCGAGAAGACTGTTCAACGACCATTGGGACCAATCCGCTGGCTTGAACGTCGTTAGGGATACTGCCGACATTTGATTGCTGAAAATTCATTGCTTCCTCGCTATTGTATTTTTCTTCGATTCAAGATTATCGGTATATACGCAGGGCAGTCAAACTACGGATTGAACTGTCGCTAGAACTGTCGATTAAAAAGCCCTGCTATCAATATTTCTACTCCAGCAGCAGATTGTCAATAACCGACATCCGTCAACGGCTGTCGGTTATCGATTAGACCTTCTTAGGCAGCAGCTTCAGGATCTGGCTTGATTGCCTCTTCGTAATTGAGGGTCTCTTCAGTAACCTTGGCTTTCGCAAGAACCAACTCGGTTACCTGGTCTTCCAAAACCACCGCTTCGACAGAACTTAACAATTCTTGCTGACTGTAATAGTAGTCGACAACATCCTTTGGTTGATCGTAAGTTGAAGCAATTTCATCGACCCGAGCACGAACACGCTCTTCATCCGGGGTGAGTTCCTCAACCTTAACCACTTCAGAGACAATAACACCCAATGCTGCTCGGCGCTCGGCCTTAGCCGTGAACATCTCGTCGGGCAGCATATTCGGATCTAACTGCTGGCCACCGCCAAACTGCTGAATCATCTGCTGCTTTAGCTGGGTAATTTCATTTGCAATCAGCGCTTGGGGCAACTCGACCTTATTGAGTTCAAACAGCTGATCCATCACGCGGTTCTTAACTTTATTGCGAATCGCATTGCGCAATTCACGTTCCATATTGTTGCGAACATCTTCGCGGAACTTTTCTTCGCCGCCTTCGCTGACACCGTAGAGCTTAAAAAACTCATCGTCCATTTCTGGCATTTGCTTAACAGCCACAGAATTCACTTTCACAGCGAACTGCACAGCCTTACCTTTAAGCTCTTCAGCATGGTAGTCTTTAGGGAATTTCAACTTAAGTACAGTTTCTTCACCAGCACTGAGACCCACAAGCCCGTCTTCGAACCCTGGAATCATGCTGTTGGAACCAATAATCAGATCCTTACCTTCCGCACTGCCACCAGAGAATTCAACTTTCTTTTGTGTGCCAACAAAGTCGATATTAACCTGATCACCCTCTTCAGAGGCTTTCTCGGTAACCTCGAAGGTCGCTTGCTGATTACGCAGCACATCGATCATCGTTTCAACGTCACTGTCATTTAGATCAGTGACCGGACGAACAATAGACACCTTAGCGAGATCCGCCAGTGCAACTTCCGGATAGACTTCAAAAACCGCAGTGTACTCAAGATCCTGACCTTCAGTGTCAGTGACATCATCGATACGCGGCTGGCCAACGGGCTGCAGCTCTTCCTGCTTGATAGCTTCATAGAAGCTCGAATTTACCACTTCACCAACAACTTCCTGGCGAACACCTTTGCCATATTGCTGCTTAACGACTTTCAGAGGCACCTTGCCTTTGCGGAAGCCTGCAATTCTGACTGTCTTAGTCGCTTTTTGAAGACGTTCGGTAACTTCTTTTTCAATACGCTCAGCGGGAACACCAATCTTTAGCTGACGCTCAAGACCTGTGCTCGACTCGATGGAAACCTGCATGGATTTTCCTCTTGATCAAACTGGATAAAAATGGTGCGAGTGGAGAGACTCGAACTCTCACATCCTAGGACACTAGAACCTAAATCTAGCGCGTCTACCAATTCCGCCACACTCGCAAAAAATGGGCTTTTACTACTCAAAAAAACCAGGGCTGGCCCAATTACTCGGAAGCCCTGATTAAAAGCGGCGTGAAGTTTGCCACAGCACCTTAAAATCAGCAACCTATTCCAAAGAAAATTAGCCCAATTAGGCTGACTATATGACTTTAATCGAAACATAACCGCCGCCATCAACTGCCAGCAAAAAAATTTACGTTTTACGCGCCACTATTCATAGCCTTGGACTATGCTTTATTGGAGCAACATTATTCATCGACAATTCAAACAATTTGGTAGGAGTAAGGATATGAAGAAGTACCACGTTTTGCTGATTGCCGCTATGGCAACCCTTGGGTTAAGTGCCTGCGATAACGGCGACTCCCCAGCCGATAACACAGCGCCCGTCGAAGACGCCAGCATGATGGATAACATCGAGGAGAAAGGCGAAGAAGCAAGCGAAGAGGCCATGGAGACCATAGAAGAGGCCGTTGATGAGGCATCTGAAAGCATGGATGAAATGATGGAAGAGATGTCCAATAGCGCCGAGAAAGATCTCTCGGAGTCCATGGAAAAAATGATGGACAACTAGCCGAGTCCGCCGGCTGCTAAAGCTTATCACCAATAAAAAAACCCCAGCATTGCTGGGGTTTTTTTATTTGCAGTAAATCGCTTAACGAGACATTAAGCGGCAGTTTTACGGCGACGCAGTCCTGTCAGACCCAGAAGTGCTGATCCGAATAACCAGGCCGCAGCGGGAATTGGCACTTCATTGATACCGGCTACATAGAGAGCAGTGGTAGTACCTCGACCCCACTTGTCAGCCAGCGCACCAGTCATGGTTCCAAAGACTTTCAACGTTGTCAGGTAAAAACCCAGGGTGATTTTATCTGAAGCAATTTGAAGCAGATCCCAACCCTCAGTGTCAGTCCAGATTCGAACCCACTCGCCATTTGCATGTCTGTGAGGCCCGTTTATTCCAACATTTGCGATACCCTTGGACGCATCGAAGACAAACTCAAGCACTTCATTAGCCTGCAGATTGTCATCGTTGCTGGGGTTACACTTGTTGCTAGTGCCCGTTTGAACCTGACTGGACAAAACGCCACAAACACCCAACCCAGCAAGATTGCCGCTATCAAGATAAGCATTGGCAGCAGAGCCGTCTTTGTAACCGTAAACATTGAGATCATCAAAATTTAGCGGCTGACCACCTCGCTCATCTTCATCAGCATCAAAATCATACGTATAGCTCGCTGCCATCGAAAAACTGGCCATTGATATCAGTGCTATGCCTGCGAATGACTGCAGTAATTTTACAAAACTTTTATTCATATCTAACTCCTTAAACTCTTTTACTCCATAAACTAATATTTCGCAGAGATACTTAAAATCTAAGTAATTGCGACCAAATCCAAATTCTGAAACTTAAAAACATAACTGCTTAACAGGCTAGTTAAACGTAGTTCTCATTTTTGATGATGTCAAAAATTAACGCTGTTTTATTTGCGGATTTTTATGCGGAGAATCAATCACTTAACTAATTGACAGGGGCTAGAGAAAAACTGTAGCCAAGCATTCAGAATGCAAAGCCATTAAAAACAATTAGTTAGCCGGCTTTGTTGACGAATATTTTTACTGCGCAGCGAGAAACTTCCTCAATTTGCGCTATATCAGTATAAACGCCATCAATCCACAGCTTGGCGATACCGTGCACCGTCCCCCAGATCACCTGAGATGTTCGCAGTGCATTTGTGCCACTGATAAGACCGCTCTGCTGCCAGCTGCGAATCATCTCAAGCTGATACTGAAAACAGGGGTAGGCGACATCTCGCAATTCCTGGGTGCTGTTTTTCTGCTTCCAGATATTGCGCCCGAACATCAGCTCGTACTCTTCCGGATTTTCAGCGGCAAAGCTGATATAGCCGCAGATAAACGCCTGAAATTTTTCACTGGGGGTCAGATGCGGGTCGTTAAACGCTTCGCTCATCTCCTGATGGCGACGACAAAAACCCTCGGCAGCAATGGCACAGAGCAGATCGTTTTTATCCGAAAAGTGGTGATAGGGCGCGGTGCGTGAAACACCAGCGCGCTCCGCCAGTTTGCGCAGGGACAGGCTCTCTATACCTGCCTCGGCTATGAGCGATTTGGCGGCAACAAGCAGGCTATGGCGGAGATCGCCATGATGATAGCGCTGGCGTGTCTCGCCTGCATTAAGTGTCGAATTCATCACGGCAATGTAACAACACATCTTGACAGTGTCAAAATTGCACTCTAACCTGCCTTAAAACAGGCATCCAATCCGCTTAAAGCTGCCGTAAAAATCGCTGAATAGAAAAATAAAAATAACCGTCGATGGAGAACATAATGTCACAGAATAGCTACCCAAACCTCTTGGCCCCGCTGGACCTGGGCTTTACCCAACTCAAGAACCGCGTTCTTATGGGCTCTATGCACACAGGTCTGGAAGAGGCTGAAAATGGCCACGAGCGCATGGCGGCCTATTTTGCCGAGCGCGCCAAAGGCGGTGTGGGACTTATCGTTACCGGCGGCATTGGACCCAATACAGAGGGCAGCACTCACCCCAACACCAAGAATTTGGTCAGTGACCAGGATGTTGCCAACCATCGACAGATTACCGATGCTGTCCATCAGCACGACGGCAAGATTTGCATGCAAATTCTTCACACGGGTCGCTACGCCTATTCACCCGACCAGATCGCCCCATCGGCGATTAAAGCTCCAATTAACCCCTTCACACCAAAAGCCATTGACGAAGAAGAGATCTACAAGCAGATCGATGACTTTGTATTCACATCGCTTCAGGCACAAAAAGCCGGTTATGACGGTGTTGAGATTATGGGCTCTGAAGGCTACTTTCTAAACCAGTTTATCGCCGCCCGCACCAACCAGCGTGACGATGACTGGGGTGGCAGCTATGCAAACCGTATTCGCCTGCCGGTGGAAGTTGTGCGCCGTGTGCGCGAGGCCGTGGGCGAAAACTTTATTATTATTTTCCGCCTGTCCATGCTCGACCTGGTGGTGGGCGGCAGTACTGCGAAAGAAGTGACAGAGTTGGGAAAAGCGATTGAAAAGGCCGGTGCCACCATTATCAACACCGGTATTGGCTGGCATGAGGCGCAGATTCCAACCATTGCCACCAAGGTTCCCCGAGCTGCATTTACCTGGGTGACTGCGCACTTTAGAAAAGAGCTCTCGGTACCGGTTATTACCTCTAACCGTATCAACACCCCAGAGGTTGCCGAGGAAGTTCTGGTTCGTGGTGATGCGGATATGATCTCCATGGCCCGCCCATTTCTGGCAGACCCCGAATTTGTCCTCAAGGCACAAGAAAATCGCGCCGATGAGATCAATACCTGTATCGGCTGCAACCAGGCCTGTCTCGACCATGTAT
>ERZ1047472.2110-NODE-2110-length-14505-cov-15.148651_pt1 | contig 14505 bp, 11 predicted proteins | sample MGYA00383095_ERZ1047472 | MGnify/ENA primary metagenome ERZ1047472 (study PRJEB29581, sample SAMEA5548365) | metagenome | biome: marine; feature: coastal; material: water | depth 1 m | study: Short-term variability in the microbial, nano- and picoplankton...
AATTTAGAGCTGAAATAAAGAAAGTGTATAAGTCATTAGTTCCATTAGTGTTTATTGGAATGGTGTTAGTTTTTTCATTTAAAAACATATTAATTGAGTTCATTTTTACTAAAGATTTTCTGGGGATGGCTATTTTGTTTAAATGGCAGTTAGCAGGAGATTTTGTGCGTTTTATAGCGAATGTGTTATCTTATTATTTTTTAGCCAAGAAACAAATCAATTATTTTCTATTTACACAGTTAATAGGCTTGTTGATGTATTATGTTTTTAGTAGGTTATTTCTTCCAAACTTTGGTACTGAAGGCGTAGTAATGGCTCTTTTTGTCAGTAATTTGATATATTTAGCTAGTGTAATTTTTGTACTTAGGAAAACTGTTTTTGGTGATAATAGAACACTATAGAAATTAAATTTTTAAAAATCTAAACATGACTAATTTTAAAATTATAAGACAAATATTTTATAAATTTTTGATTATAATTTCTGTTGGTGTAGTTTTTGAACTTATTTTTAAAGGATTAAAGATTTCGACATTTTATAATTCTTTTGAAAATATTTTATTTTCTATCTTATTATTAAGCCCCCTCTTTCTTATTTCTCATCGAACAATTCAATCAGTCTATACTTTTTTTATTTATCTATTTTTTTGTTTATGTACCTACTTTGAAACTGTTTACTACTATCTTTTTGATACTTTTTTGAGCGCCTCTTCATTATTTGTTTCTTTAGAATCAAACAGATCTGAAGCAATCGAATTCCTTAATTTCTACTTTGATACTAAGGTTTTAGTTTTTTCTATTTTATTTTTTACTATTATGGTCTTATCTGTTTATAAATTGACTTCACATCTGAGTCATTTTAGCAAACAGTCCAAACTAACACTAATAAAGGTTTCATTTTGTGTTGGCCTTGTTGTAGCATTTCTAAAGTTTTCGGCTCTTATAGTTTACAATTTCCCTTATTTAATATTAAAATCTTCAATAGAGTATGCCTTGGAATCTAATAAATTAGGCAATTATAAGACTAACAGCACTGGTAATTTTACCAATGTTTTTCGACCCGTAATCAATGAAGATGAAGTTTATGTCGTTGTTTTAGGTGAGTCTACTTCACGAGCTCATTTTGGATTATACAATTATTACAGGGCTACAACACCCGAACTTACATCTATTAAAGATCAGTTATCAGTCTACAATGATGTAATTAGCGCACACCCTCATTCAATCACATCAATTACTAAATTACTTACCCTTGGAAATTATGAATATCCAGACAAAATAGGAAATGGGTCTATTGTCCAACTTGCTAATAGTGCTGGTTTTGAAACTAATTGGTTGTCAAATCAGAGGCCCATTGGTATCTATGAGAGTTTGGTTACTAAAATTGCTTTATCATCTTCTAGAAGTAATTTTTTAACAACTATCCAGGGGGTTCATAATGATGTGATGGATGGCGAACTCTTACCCGAATTAGATACTATTCTAGCTAATACTTCGTCATCTAAAAAACTTATTTTTATTCATTTAATGGGAACACACGTTAATTATGCCAATAGATACCCTGATACTTTCAAGATATTCAGTGATACTCCCATGAGCAATTACAAGTCTAATAAGATTTTTAAGACAATTAATCATTATGATAATGCGGTGCTATACACAGATTATGTGGTTTCTCAAATCATCCAAAGAATAAAAAAATTAAATAATAAGAGTTTTGTTTTATACTTCTCTGATCACGGAGAAGAACTGTTTAAAGATTATAATATGGCAGGTCACAATGAAGATATCTCGACTAAAGATATGTATGATATTCCATTTTTACTGTGGCAATCTGAAAATTTCAGGCAACATATGCAGCTCGAATCAGTGCTTGACAGGCCCTATATGCTTGACGACTTATTTCACAGTCTAGCAGATTTATTAGAGATTTCAGCTCAAGAGGTTGATTTAGAAAGAAGTATCTTTAGTTCTAAGTTTAAAAATAGAAAAAGAATTATTTTAGAAAACTCAGAATACGATTTGTATTTTAATTTAAATTAAATTTAAATAAACTAATTATTTATAAATTTTTACTTATAATTTGAGTGATCAAAAAAGTGCTAAAATAAAAATATGTATTGTCACTTCTTCTCTTGGAAAGGGAGGTGCTCAAAAATCATCTTCTACACTGTCAATTGTATTAGACAGCTTGGGTTATGAGATTTATATAGTCAGCATACTTGACTATATAGACTATCCATACAAAGGATCCTTACTTAACTTGGGCGCTCTAAAGAAAGAAGATGATTCTTTTTTTGGTAAATTAAAAAGATTTTACATTTTTTTTAATTTTATAAAGACCCATGATTTTGATTTTATAATTGACAGTCGTTCTAGACCCACTACCTTCAAACAATTTTTGATAAATAAACTAATTTATCACAATCAAAAAGTAATTTATATAGTTCACAGTTTTTTAATTAGCAATTATTTGCCCAAAAATAAGTTCATAGCAAGGAGTTTATATAAAAGTGCTTCTAAATTTATTGCAGTATCAGAAGCAATAAAGTCTGAAATAATCACTAAGTATCAATTTGATAATGTGGTTGTAATCAATAATGCCTTCATTAAGAATCAATCGATTTCTAATTCTAAACCAACACTTCCTTTAGTAAATTTTATTTTATATTTTGGAAGAATAGAAGATTCTGTAAAGAATTTGACATTATTAATTGATAGTTATCAACGCTCAATTTTAAGTGATAAAAACATCAAACTAGTTTTGTTAGGAGAGGGCAGTGATAAGTTGAAATTAGAGAAGAAAGTTGAAGCTATGGATATGAATAAAAACATCTTATTTTTACCTTATATAAATAACCCTAATCAAGTTGTAAGTAAAGCCATGTTCAGTGTTCTTACCAGTAGGTATGAAGGTTTTCCTTCAATGTTAGTGGAAAGTTTATCTCTAGGTGTTCCCGTAATATCCGTCAATTGTCAATCTGGTCCTTCTGAAATTATCACAGATGCTCAAAACGGATTATTAGTTGAAAATCATAATTCTGAATTAATAGCTCAGGCCATGAATCGTTTTATTAACGACAATGAACTTTATGAGTATTGTAAAAATAATGCTAAAAATAGTGTTGAGAAGTTCAATTTAGAACACGTTTCATCAAATTGGAAGAATGTCATTAAAAGTAATTAGCTTAATTTAATTTTTCTTACCTAAAGGGAGATATGTATATGTCATGGTGTAGTAATAAATTTTGTAACTGCTTTAATAGTCGGATTAAAAATGAAGGTAAGTTAAGTATTATACGTTGTTTTAAATTGAGGTTTGAAGGGTTTATTGCATTAGCTAGTAACTTGTAATTAGAATAATCTTTTGCTGTATTTCTCTCAATAGCAACTGAAAATCGATTTAAATCCATATATTTTTTGAAGGAAGGACTGGATTTATTTACAGCTTTATATTTTTTAAATAGTTTTAATCGGTCAATTCTACTCTTTGAATAAGATAAATGATATTCTGGCGCTAAAATAATTTTATTTGAACTTATTTTTGCAGAGAATGCTATGGGTTCCTTGAGAGCTATACGGATCCATAAATCGGTGTCTTGACCAGAGCGCATTTCTTCATCAAACATTCCAATTTTGTTGAACGTTATTTTTGGTATTAGAACAGCTGATGTCCAGGCTAATCCATCTTTTATTGAAGCTAAAAAATAATCATTAATGATACCAAAGTGATTTGAAGGAACTTTATTAAAGTCACACTTTATATTTCGGCCATTAAAATATCTTTTATTATATGCGGCAGCATACAATCCACAGTGAGGAAAATTTTTGTAAAGAGAGTAGAGATTTTCTAAATGGTTTGATTCCCAAATATCATCTCCATCTAATAGCGCAATTAAATCTGAATTAGACTTAGATATCCCAAAGTTTCTGGCGTGAGAAACACCGTTATTTGAATTATAGTAAACAGTAAGTCGTTTATCATCGAATTGGCTTATAATAGACTTACTATTGTCATTTGATCCATCATCAATAATAATAATCTCATAATCTTTAAATGTTTGAGTTAATACGCTATTTAACGTATCTTTAATGAAACGTTCTTTGTTGTATAGTGGGATTATTATTGAAATTAAAGGCATTAATTTATTTCTTGCAAAAATGATAGAATTTATAAAAGTCTAGAGTGATTAACGGAACTCTAAAGTTAATCAACATCCAGAAGATTAAAGGACTTAGTAATCTTCCTTTTAGTTTAACTATTTTTATTAAATGTAATTTTTTTATTAAATCATAAGCCCAAACCAATTTACTTTGTTTTGAGTTGATTAATTCTAGGTCATATAAATTTCTAATTGTTATTGAAGCCTCCTTAGATTTCAAAAGAAAGCCGTTGTTGTCGTCAATACCCATATGGCACGTGTAGTTATCAATGTGCTTAAAAGGGATTTTATGGAACTCTAGCTGTCCACTAAATGCTAAGTCAAGTCCATAACTATTTTCAAGAGATATATTTATCAATTTAAAAGTTTCTCGATGAATTAACATATTTCCAGAGTAGACATTTCTGTATGGGTTAATTTCACGTTTCAAAGCTGAAATAAATTCTCTTTTTGTACCATATCTAAATCTCAAACGATCTTTATTAGAATATTTCTTTGGATACGAATAACCTCCAAAGAATATTTTTTTGTCTGGATTTTTTTTAATTTCAATTAAATAATTATGTACATATTTTTTTTCATTTGGTAGCATGTCTGCATCTACATATAACATCCAGTTATATTTTGCTTTCAAACTTAACTGTTTTCTCATTTCAGTTCTCCCAACTAATGTTTCGACTCGATGTAATTGAACTAGATTAGTGCTAATAAATTCAGAACTATCGTAAACAATTTCACTCGAAAAGTCATCTCCAATAATTATCTCAAAATCTATACCACAAGAATTTGCCTGAGAGTATAGTTCACCTACCAATTTTTCAACATTGAAATTATGAGTGGGAATTAGTATAGATAGCATAATTAGTTTGTACGTTGAATAACTTCAAAAATTTTGGAGTCTTCACATTTGAGTGTTTTGCTTGGGTATTTTAATATTAAGGCGTAGTCATGGGTTGCCATTAAAATAGTGTGTCCTTTTTGATTAAGTTCCAGAAGTACCTCCATAACTTCCATACTTGTCTCCGGGTCTAAGTTTCCTGTAGGTTCATCTGCTAAAATTAATTTAGGATTGTTTAGGAGGGCTCTTGCAATGGCGATACGTTGTTGCTCTCCTCCTGAAAGCTCATAAGGAAATTTGTGACCCTTAGAGTGCATGTTAACCTTTTTAAGTACTTCCTCAACTTTTTCGATAATTAGCTCTTTTTGTTTCCAGCCAGTAGCTTTTAAAACAAATTCCAGATTTCCATTAATTGTAAATTCATTCATTAGTTTAAAATCCTGAAAAACTATTCCAAGTTTACGACGTAAAAAAGGGATATCTCTTTCTTTTATTGTTTTTAAATCCATTTCAACAATAGATCCACTTCCATTTGTTAATTGGAGGTCTCCGTAAAGAGTTTTTAACAAGCTACTCTTTCCTGATCCAGTTTTTCCAATGAGATATACGAATTCTCCTTGATGGATATCTATATTTATATTTTTCAAAACTAATTTGTTATTTTGAAAAATAGAAACTTCATGTAATTTTAATACTGAATTTGACATAGTTTATATCTAAATTTTTTTTAAAAGTATTACTTTTTGCATCAATTATCAAAGAACACTTAACTATAAACGATCTGCTTTCATTTTAATTACGTCAAGTTTATAATTTACTCACTCTTTTGTCGTTTTAACTTTTATATATTTTTATATTTGAATGAATAAACTCTCTATTTTATGGTAAGTATAAAATACTTAGTTCAACTTTTTTTTATATTTTTTGTATGTGTTGGATTTGCTCAAAAATCGCTTGTTTATTCACATCAATCTGTTCATTATAACTCCGCGTTATCTCTTTACAATAATCAACAGTACAAATCAGCTCAGCTAATATTTCAATCACTTGAGTCTAGTACATCAGATTTTTTTTTAAAATCAAATGCAACGTTTTATATAGCCAATTGTGCTATTCGGCTTAACCAACCAAACGCTGAGTCTCTTCTAGAGTCTTTTGTTAGGGATTACCCTTTTAGCACCAAGCGAAACTCAGCTTATTTTGAAATAGCAAATTATTATTTTAAAATTTCTAAATATTCCTATGCTTGTGAGTGGTATGCCAAAGTAGAGCCCAACAAACTTTCTGCATTTAATATTAATTCCTTTCATTTCAATTATGGCTACAGTCTTTATGAGATAAAAAAATATGAAAAGGCTAAATTGAATTTAGATTTGGTCGAAAATTCTAAAGTTTATGGGTCACAAGCAAAATATTATATGGGTTTTATAGCCTATTTAATGGACGATTACAATACGGCATCTATGTATTTTGATCAACTCGAAGACGATCAGGCCTACGATGATAATTTTATCTACTATCAATCAGACTTGAATTTTAAATTAGGTAATTTTAAAAAAGCGATAGACTTAGCATTAGTGGGTATCAAAAATAGCTCAGCTAAGGAGGTTTCTGAACTATCTAAGATCATTGGAGAAAGTTATTTTAACCTTGAGGAATATAAGAAGGCAATTTTATATCTAGATGTTTATAAAGGCAAAAAAGGTCAATGGAGCCAAACAGATTTTTACCTGCTTGGCTACGCTTATTACAAACAAAAGGATTATCAAAAATCAATTAATGAGTTTAATAAAATAATAGATAATTCAAATGATATTTCTCAAAATGCCTACTATATTTTAGGAGATTGTTATCTGCATTTGAATAAAAAACAAGCCGCTTTAAATGCTTTTAAAAATGCTTCTGAGATGGATTTTGTTCCCACAATCAAAGAAGATGCCTGGCTTAATTATGCTAAATTAAGCTATGAAATTGGAAATCCGTACCAATCTTCAACAGAAATCTTAACCAATTTTTTAGCTCTGTTTCCTAAATCTGCATTTAAAATAGAAGTAGAGTCTTTACTCATCCAATCATATGTTAGTTCCAATAATTACGAAGAGGCCCTAGAGCTATTGAAAAATAAATCTAAACTTATTTATAAAGAAGCCTATCAGAAAGTGACATTTCTTAGGGCATTAGAATTATACAACCAAGCCGACTACACTGCTTCTGAAAAATTATTAAATAATTCACTTTCGATATCTTTAGATCCAATTATAAAGGCGAGAGCTACTTACTGGAGCGCTGAAGTAGCATATCAATTAATGAATTACAGCAAAGCACTTAAGCTGTTTAAAGATTTTAGTCAACTTGCACTGGGTTTCCAAATTAATGAATCTGAAAACTTAAACTATAATTTAGCGTATACATACTTCAAGTTAAAGCAGTATGGAAACGCTATTAATAATTTTCAGTTATTTATAGATAATAAACCATCTGATTTGGTGATTCTAAACGATTCATTTCTTAGAATGGCTGATTCTTATTTTGTAATTTCTCAATACAACCTAGCTATTAATGCATACCAATCTGCTTTAGATTTAAATAAAACCGAATCTGATTATGCAACGTTTCAAATAGCTGTTAGTAATGGATATTTGGGTCAAATCGAATCTAAAATTAGTGGTCTAAATAAAGTGATAAATTATAAATCTTCTTATTTGAAAGATCAAGCGCTTTTTGAATTAGCAAACACCTATGCGAATCAATATCAACCGTCCAAAGCTATTGAAATCTATACCGACTTGATAACAGGTTACTCGTCAAGCTACTTAGTTTCCAGGGCGTTATTACGCAAGGGTTTAATTGAGTATAATCAAAATGATATTCAATCAGCTCTTAATAGTTTTAATTCTGTAGCTACGAGATATCCCTCCACTGCTGAAGCATTTCAGGCCATTAGTTCTTCACGTTCTATTTATATTGATTTAGGTCAGGTTAACAATTATGCCCTTTGGGTTAATTCTTTAGGGTATATGAGTACCACTGATAGTGAATTAGGAGCAGCTACTTATCAAGCGGCAGAAAAACAGTATTTAGATAACAACATTAAAAAAGCTATTGAATTGTTTAATGGCTACATTATTAGTTTTCCAAATGGAAAACAACTTACAAAAGCTCATTTTTATCTTGCGGAATTATATGATATTAGTGCTCTACCAGCTAATGCATTACCACATTATCAATATGTTTACAAGCAGCCTATTAGTGAGTTTCTAGAAGTAGCACTATTTAAAACATCTGAAATCTTACTTGATTCAGAAGATTTCAAAGAGGCATTGAATATATTATTACAACTAGAATCCAAATCTAAAAATTCACAAAACAGGTTGTATGCTCAGTCTAACTTAATGAAAGTCTACTTTAAATTAGAAAATTATGACGATGCGATTTATTACGCAGAGATGATCCTTCAAAATTCAAAAACCGATAATTATATAAAGACTGATGCCTACATTATAATTGCAAGGGCTGCGATGCAGACAAATAATGAAATAGAAGCACGAGCTGCCTACAGCCAAGTTCAGGCTATTGCCAACGGATCGATGGGGGCTGAAGCACAGTATTATGAGGCCTATTTCATCTTTTTAGATGGAGATTTTGAAGCGTCTAATAAAAGTCTTCAAGTATTAATTAAAAACTTTTCTAGCTATAGGTATTACGCTTCTAAAGGACTTATTTTAATGGCAAAGAACTTTTATGCTCTCGGAGATAATTTTCAAGCGACTTATATTTTAGAAAATATAATTCAAAATTTTGCTGACTTTGTGGAGATTACAGATGAAGCACAATTAGAACTTGAACGGATTAAGTTAGAATTTTCCAGGATTAACCACACTACAGAAAAGGAAATACAAAATGATAATTAAAATAATTGATATTAAATTAAAATACTACTTAAGGCTATCCTTTATTTGGGCTGTTGTGTTTTATAGTCAATCAATAAGAGCACAAAATTCTCAAATACGTACGCAAGATTCTATAGATGCGCAAGTGGTGACAATTGTAAAACCATATACTCCCAAAATATCGGATGCTTTTAAGCTTAAACAAGCGCCAAGCATAAAGATTTTTGATGACTCTCAAAAAAGTATTAGATATACGATTTTTTCTATTCCAGCAGTTTCTACTTTTAAGCCTGAAAAAGTTAATTCGTTAAGCCTAAAAAGATTAAAAAATGAAAAATTATTTGAAAACTATAGCTCTGTTGGTTTTGGAAATTATGGTACTGTGTTAGGCGTTTTATCTCTAAATCAAAAGCTTGGTATAGCAGAGACTTTGTTAGGGTATTTTGAGCACCACTCATCGCAAGGTGGTATTGACGGTCTCCAGCTAGAGGATTCGTTTTTTAATAATACAGCTCAGTTTAATTATTCTAAATCATTTAAAAAATTTATTTTGAATACTGATCTTTCATATGTTCGTCATGCTATCAATTGGTACGGTTTGCCTAACCAAGCAACCGTTTCAATCAAACCTAAGCAAATTTATTCTGCGTTGTGTTTGTCCAGTGATATCGAGTTTGTGGAAGGTGTTTTTCATACAGGATCAGTTGACTTTCAACGATTTTCAGATGACTATGGTTCTCATGAACATCGAATTAAAGCAAAGTCAGTTCTTACACCAAACATACTTGATCAATCAATTAATACGGATATAATTATTCATTATTTGAATGGGAAATTTAATCAAAACCTCTTTGATACTGAGCAGAAGAGTTACGGTAATACTATTTTTTCAATAGCGCCATCCTTTGAATATTCTTTTGGAGATTTATCGGTTTCACTTGGAGTTAGAGCGACTCTTTTAATTGATTCTTACACAGATGTGAATAAATTTTATATTTATCCAAATATAGAAGCTAACTATTCAATAGTTAATAATATTGTTTTGGCTTATGCACAGATAAAAGGAGACTTAATTCAAAACACGTATTTTGATTTTGCACAAATAAATCCATTTGTATCTCCTACTCTAGAGATTCGACCAAGCTCAACTCCATATAAATTAATCTTAGGCAGCAAAGGAAAACTATCTGAATTTGTAGAGTACGACCTAAATGGGAGTTATTCTAAACAAAATGATAAAGCGCTTTTTCGTTCTAATCCCATAATGAATCTTACAGCGTTTACAAACTATAATCAAGGGAATTCTTTTGGAATAGTCTATGATGACATTGATGTTTTTAATATTTCAGGCGCTTTGGAATTAGAAATGATTCAAAAGTTAAAACTACGATTAGAAGGTGGCTTGTATAAGTATACAAGTGATTTGGAACCAACGGTTTGGAATTTACCCGATTTTGAAGCTTCTCTTTTTATAGATTATCAGTTCAATGATAAATGCTCATTAGTTGGAGCTCTTTTTTACTTCGGAGCTAGAGATGATTCTACTATTTACGATTCCTTACTTATAGAGACTACCAATGAGACATTAGATTCGTTTTTTGATGCAAACCTTCAATTAAATTTTCAGGTCTCGTCCCGTTGGAGTACCTTTTTGAAAGTTAATAATATGACCAATACTAATTATAGCCGATGGAATAATTATCCGGTTCAGGGTTTTCAGATTTTATCAGGCACGAGTTATAAATTTGACTTTTAAGCCATAGTTATTTTTGCTAGGTAATCAAAATGAGGTCCTTCTTCAATTAATTTGCAAAGAAATCCAGCCTGTTTACATGCGATTTTGAGGTTTTCAAAATCAAGGTACATCCATCTGAAGGTCGCTTCTTGTTTTTTATAACGAACGGAATAGTCTAGTTCGCCGTAATAGTCTTTTGTGGTATCAATCCAATACCCACCATCATCGTCTTCATACATATATTTGATATCTGAGGAATCAATTAAAATTTGACCGCCTGGATTTAAAAGTGTTTTTAAATGTCTCAATACATATGGTGTATGGTATAGCGATTGGAAAATACCAGAACCATTCATCAATAATAACATAGTATCAAAAGAGTCAGTTTCCTCCATTACGTCTAATACGTATGCCTTATCTAATCCACGTAAACGACAGGCTTCAATAGCTCCTGCAGAGATGTCTATTGATTTTACGTCTAGTCCTTTTGATTTTAAATACAAACTGTGACTGCCGGCACCACATCCAATATCAAGTACAGTGCCATTAGATAATTTTAATGCCGTTTGCTCTAGAGAAGGCATTTCTGAGTAGCTTCTGAATAAATAGGGTAAGGGTAATGAATCTGCTTCTGAAATACTTGTGGAAGTTACTAGGTTTTCCGAGTAATCTCCGAGTTGGTAATCTAAAATTGCAGTTCCAAAAACATCTTTCATTATTATGAGCTATTTATTCTTAGTTTTGTAGCATGCAAGATCAACTAAAAACTCTTTCAAAACAAGCCAAAGATAAGCAAAAGGATCATAAAGCCTTTTTTATTAAGCTTAGAAAAAAAACACCAAAAAAACTCGATTTAATTATGGAAGAACTCCATAAATCGGAGTTTGAAAAAACAGAATGTCTTGAGTGTGCAAACTGCTGTAAAACAACCAGTCCAATTTTCACGACTAAAGATATAAATCGTATTTCAAAATCACTTAGAATTAAAACAAGACAGTTTGTTGATACTTATTTAAATTTAGATTCCGATTCTGATTATGTTTTGAAATCATCTCCTTGTACATTCTTGGCAGATGATAATACGTGTAATATTTACGATGTGCGTCCCAAAGCTTGTCGAGAATATCCGCATACCAATCGCAAAAATTTTGAAAAGATATCAGCTTTAACACTTAAAAATATTACGATCTGTCCAGCCACATTTAATATTGTTGAGGCTTTAAGAGCTAAGTTAAAATAATTATATTTATAAAAATTTAATGATATCATGGAACAGATTATTCATTATTTCGAAACAATTCCTTCCTTACATCGTAGTGGTGTTCTAGTAGGGGGGCTAACGTTTTTTTGGATACTGGAAGGCTCTCTCCCTTTGTTTAAATTTAGTTATAACAAATGGAAACACGCATTTCCCAATCTATTTTTTACGTTCACAACCATCATTATCAATTTTACATTAGCATTTTTATTACTCAGTGTAGCTGACTGGGTAGTGGTTAATGAGTTTGGAATTTTAAACTTTCTTCCTGAAATGCCACTCTGGTTGTATGTTTTTTTAGGTGTACTACTCATGGATTTTGTAGGAGCTTATTTACCTCACTTTACTGAACATAAAGTACCGCCACTTTGGATGGTTCACTTGGTTCATCACTCCGATCACAAGGTCGATACTACTACTGCTAATCGACACCATCCTTTGGAAAGTATCATTCGTTATGTATTTACACTTGGTGGTGTTTTTATCATTGGTGCTCCAATTGGGGTAGTGATGTTATATCAGTCAATGTCTCTTATATCAACTCAGTTTAGTCATGCGAATATCAAGCTTCCTAAAAAATTAGATTATGTATTAAGTTTTGTCCTGATATCGCCAGATATGCATAAGATTCATCACCATTATCAGTTGCCCTATACAGATGCTAATTATGGAAATATTTTTTCTATTTGGGACCATTTGTTGGGAACGTACATGTACATGGATAGAGAGCATATTGTGTATGGTGTTGATACCTTTCCAAATGAGGAAGAAAATACTAGTTTAAAGCAATTATTGAAACAGCCCTTTCAGCGATACAGAAAACCTACAACGGATATAGTAGGTAAGGAGCTCTAAGTCGTTTGTACTTTTCTAAGTCTTTTTTCCAACTCGTCCTAATTTGTTGAGCAGTCCAGCCGTTTTCAATCTTTTCTTGTAGCAATTCTTGCCCAGCTAGTTTAGTGAAAAAGGGATTAAAAAACACTGTTTTATCAGATGTGTTTTGATAAGCATCAATAAGCCATTTAAGTTCGATGTAATCTAAATGTGGATGATCTTGAAGATTTAGTCCTTTACAAATGACTCCTTCGTGAACCGGGTATTTGGCTCCAATCTTTGATTGTGGTGTAAATTCATAATTATATAAGTCGCCACCCAAATAAGGACTTCCAATCACTTGAAATTGGTATTCAGTTCCTCGTCCCATACTCATATTAGTCCCTTCAAAAAAGCATAAACTAGGGTATAAGTTGATGGCTTTTGAGTTTGGTAGGTTGGGGGATGGGTTGATAGGTAGTTGGTATCTTGTTGAGTGGGTGTAGTTTTGTATTGAAATTATTTTTAAATCACACTTGACTCCATCCTTTAGCCAGCCTTCTCCATTAATCATTCTAGCATATTCTCCGACCGTCATCCCATGTACAACAGGAACAGGATGCAAGCCTACAAAACTTGAGTATTTAAGATTTAAAGTAGGACCATCTACATAATGACCGTTTGGATTTGGGCGGTCTAAAATTAAAATAGTGATACCTAAATTTGCACATGTTTCCATCATATAATGAAGTGTGGATAAAAACGTATAGTAACGAGCTCCAACGTCTTGAACATCAAAAATAATAATATCTAAGTTCGATAGAATAGCTGCATTAGGAATTTTATTTGAGCCGTATAAAGATGCAATTGGAATACCGCTCCCAGTATCGACTCCGTCTTTTATATATTCGCCAGCATCGGCTGTACCTCTAAATCCGTGCTCTGGTGCAAATGCCTTTTTAATTTTTATATTTAAACTCAATAATGAGTCTATTAAATGAGTGTAACCTTCAGTTTTAAATATAACGGTAGTTTGATTGGCTACTATTCCTATATTTTTATTTTTTAAAATCGGTAAGTATCGTTCAGTTTGCTGAGCCCCCAAAATAATAGGACCTAGATTTCTAGGATCTTGGGTTTGTGACTCAGATTCATTTGTAAAACAAATAGTAGTCAGAACAAATAATATTATAGTATTTTTGATAAAATTATAATGCATTTATAAATTTTGAATTACGAATATTTTTTAGCTAAGCGTATCATAGGAAATAAGTCCTATAAAAGTAGTATTTCAGCACCAATAATAAAAATTGGAATTGCTGCAATTGCAATCAGTATTATTGTGATGCTCATTGCGATTGCCACTGGGTTTGGTTTGGAGCGTAAAATTCGTGACAAAGCGGTTGCTTTTAATGGACATATAAGTATTTCTAATTTTGATAGTAACGAGTCAGATGGTGGGCAAGTACCTATTTCTAAAACACAAAACTTTTATCCTAAATTTAATTCAATTCCAGGAATATCTCATGTACAAGCTGTAGCCAATAAATTTGGAATTATCAGGACTAGTACAGATTTCGAAGGTTTGTTTTTAAAAGGAGTTGGTTCTGACTACGACTGGCATTATTTTAAAGATTTTTTAGTAAAAGGACGTTTGCCAATTTATTCCACTAAGTATAGTAGTGAGGTTTTAGTTTCTACTTATCTGGCAGATCGTTTGGGGTTTGTTACTGGGGATAGTTTTCAGATGCATTTCATTAAGCCTGACCCAAGTAAAGCTCCAAGTATAATGAAATACGACGTTGTAGGTA
>ERZ1047472.2116-NODE-2116-length-14470-cov-4.811655_pt1 | contig 14470 bp, 15 predicted proteins | sample MGYA00383095_ERZ1047472 | MGnify/ENA primary metagenome ERZ1047472 (study PRJEB29581, sample SAMEA5548365) | metagenome | biome: marine; feature: coastal; material: water | depth 1 m | study: Short-term variability in the microbial, nano- and picoplankton...
TGCCCTCGCAACTACAGAATATGTTCAGCAGCATGGGCCAGGGCAAAACTGCCACCCGCAAGCTAACTGTTGCCGAGGCCCTAAAACAGCTTAGAGATGAGGAAGCGGCCAAGCTGATCAATGAAGAAGAGATTAAAACCACAGCCGTCAGCGCCGCCGAGCAAAATGGCATCGTCTTCCTCGACGAGATCGATAAAGTCTGCCGTCGCGGTGAAGCCAGTGGTGCCGATGTCTCTCGCGAAGGTGTCCAGCGCGACCTGCTGCCATTGATCGAGGGCAGTACCGTCTCAACCAAATACGGCATGATTAAAACCGACCATATCCTGTTTATCGCCTCCGGAGCCTTCCATCTCGCCAAGCCCTCGGATCTTATCCCCGAGCTCCAGGGTCGACTGCCGATTCGCGTTGAGCTGCACTCGTTAAAAATTAACGACTTCGAGCGCATCCTCACCGAACCCAGAGCCTCCCTAACCAAGCAGTATATTGAACTGATGGCCACCGAGGGCGTCGAGATCGCCTTTACCGATGAAGGGGTTCGGCGTATTGCCGAGATCGCCTTTGAGGTTAACGAAGGTACAGAAAATATCGGCGCCCGCCGCCTGCACACGATTATGGAGCGCCTGCTGGAAGAGATCTCCTTTGAAGCCTCTGACCTGGGCGGCAGTGAGAAAACTATCTCCATAGATAAAGCCTTTGTCGACAAGCAGCTCGGCGAGCTGGCCGCCGATGAAGATCTGACGCGGTTTATTCTCTAATATGAGCGGCACTCTCAGTAAAAATCTGGATAGTAGTCTGGTGCCCAGCCGGCTGGTGCTCAACAAGTCAAAAGATTGCCTATGCCTGGAATACGCTGGTGATATTCGTCACCAGCTGCCCGCCGAGTACCTGCGCGTTCACTCCCCCAGCGCCGAAGTCCGCGGCCACGGTCGCGGCCAGCAAGTTCTGCAGACGGGCAAACGCGATGTGCGTATTACTGACATCGCCAAATCTGGCAACTATGCGATTCAGATCAGCTTTAGTGATGGCCATGATTCTGGAATCTACAGCTGGGATTATCTCTACGATCTGGGTAGCAATCACGCAGACAAATGGGCCGACTACCTGCAATCCCTGCAACAGGCTGGCGAGACGCGGGATCCTGATACCCAGGTAGTCAAGCTGGTATAAACGCAAAGCCAAACTCCGTACAGGCTTTTCGCCTTATCAATACCTAATTGCCTTAACTCCGGCTACAATAGGCGGCCATTACTCCACGATAGCTGTGACTTTGATTTATGTCTGAAGAGCCTGAGAAAACCACTCACTTTGGTTACAAAACCGTCAACACCGAACAGAAAGCGGAAAAAGTTGCCGAGGTATTTCACTCGGTAGCCTCCAGCTACGACCTGATGAACGATCTGATGTCAGCCGGTATTCACCGTCTGTGGAAGCGTATGACCATCGAAATGTCCGGCGTGCGCCGCGGTCATCGGGTTCTGGATATCGCCGGTGGCACCGGTGATCTGGCGGCCAAGTTCTCGCGCATTGTCGGCACTGAGGGCCAGGTAGTCCTCGCCGATATCAACGACTCCATGCTCAAAGTCGGTCGCGACCGTCTGATGGATCGCGGTGTGGTCAACAATATTCAGTTCGCTCAGGCCAATGCCCAGTACCTGCCCTTTCCGGACAATACCTTTGATGTCATCACCATTGCCTTTGGTCTGCGCAATGTCACCGACAAGGACATGGCCCTGCGCTCAATGAACCGCGTGCTTAAACCCGGTGGCAAACTGCTAGTGCTGGAATTTTCCAAGCCACCGAGCCAGTTACTGTCAAATATTTACGACCGCTACTCATTCAGCATACTGCCCAAACTCGGCCAGCTATTTGCCAAGGACAGCGACAGCTACCAGTACCTTGCCGAGTCCATCCGCATGCACCCGGATCAGGAAACCCTCAAGGGCATGGTAGAAAACGCCGGCTTTAGCAACTGCGACTACCACAATATGACCGGTGGCATTGTCGCCCTGCACCGTGGAGTTAAGCCCTAGTGATTTTTAGTGCCATGCAGGCTTCCGCTTTCGAAGCGGCAGAAAAACTGATCAATGCTGCCCTCGAGTACGACCCGGCCACCCAGCGCCAGATCGCCGCACTTGAGGGCAAACTACTTTTAGTCGAGAGCACTATGCCGCCGCTCAAAGTGGCGATTGAAGCCACCAGTGCCGGGATAATGTTGCACAACAACTGGCAGGATAGCGCCGATACCACGGTTAGCGGCTCACTGCTTGCCATGCTCAGTCTGGCGATTAATAACGACCAGCAAATATCCTTTGCCGGGACCGGCATAAGCGTCAATGGCGACCTTGACTTTTTGATTAAAATCAATAATTTAATGCGTAATCTTAATGTAGATTGGGAGGCTGCATTGGCAACAATTATCGGCGATATTCCCGCCCATATTCTCGCCGACACACTGCGTAAATCCTCCACTGTCGCTAGGGATGCGGGGCGCAGAGCCAAGTCTGCCGCCACGGAAATCGCCCAGGAAGAACTGCGCCTGATACCCTCCACAGCAGAGCATCAGGACTTCTCTGATCGGCTTCGCGATCTTTCCAGCGAGGTGGAGCGCGCTGCTGCACGCATCAACAAAAGCCGGCACAAGATTGAACAGCTAGTCGCTGACAAGCTGGCCGCAGATAACGCCAAACCGGAGAAGAGACCTTGATTCGACTGCGCCGGTTACTAACAATCACCCATGTCATCTACCGCTACCGACTCGACAGTCTGATCGACAAACAGCGTCTGCCCCTGCTGGTGCGCCTAGCACTGGCCCCGGCGATCCTCTATGGCCGTGCCTCGAGCAATCGCGGCGAGCGCCTGCGCAAGGCACTCGAAAGCCTCGGTCCAATTTTCGTCAAATTTGGTCAACTGCTCTCCACTCGTCCGGATCTGGTCCCGGAGGATATCTGTACAGAACTGGCCCAGCTCCAGGACAATGTGCCACCCTTTAAGTCCGCAAAATTCCGCCAGATTGTCGAGCAGGCCCTGGATAGCAGTGTCGACGAGCTATTTCTCAGCTTTGACGCTGAACCGCTCGCCTCGGCTTCTGTGGCCCAGGTGCATGCCGCAGTCCTCAAGGATGGCAGCGAAGTGGTGATTAAAGCAGTTCGGCCAAATATCGCTAAAGTCATCGGCAAGGATATTGCCCTGATGTATACCCTCGCCCGCCTGCTGGCCAAATACAGTCAGGATGGTCGACGCCTGCGTCCAGTCGAGGTTATCGCCGACTATGAGCAGGTTATCTACGACGAACTGAATCTGCAGGCTGAAGGCGCTAACGCCTCACTGCTAAAGCATAATTTTGATGGCTCGCCGCTGCTCTATGTGCCAAAGATCAACTGGGACTACTCCAACGAGAAAGTACTGGTTATGGAGCGCATTTACGGCACACCGGTAACCGATATCGACGAGCTAAAAGCCGCCGGGGTCAACTTTAAAACCCTGGCTGAGCGCGGTGTAGAGATCTTTTTTACCCAGGTATTTGAGCACAACTTCTTTCATGCGGATATGCACCCGGGGAATATCTTCGTCAATGCCAGCAATCCCGAGAAGCCCTCCTATATCGCTATCGACTGCGCGATTATGGGCTCCCTGAGCAAAGATGATCAGTACTATATGGCGCGCAACCTGATCGCCATCTTTAAGCGCGATTACCGCCAGGTCGCTGAACTGCATATTCGCTCTGGCTGGGTGCCGGAGAACACGCCGGTAAATGAATTTACCAGCGCCATTCGCGCCGTCTGCGAGCCGATCTTTCAGCGCCCGCTAAATGAGATTTCCCTCGGCCATATGCTGATCAGCCTGTTTACCACCGCGCGACGCTTTAATATGGAAGTGCAGCCCTCCCTGGTGCTACTGCAAAAGACACTGCTAAACATTGAGGGATTGGGTCGCCAGCTCTATCCACAGCTCGATCTGTGGACCACGGCTCAGCCATTTCTCGACAGGTGGTTAAAGGAGCGCTATTCACCAAAAAGTCTGTTTAAGCAGTTTAAACGCTACGTGCCCGACTGGCTTGAGCAGCTGCCAGAAATTCCGCCACTGATCTACCAGGCACTGCAATCTGCGCAGCAGAATGGCACTACAAACCAGACCGCCAAGACTGCTAATACCCCAGCGCCGGCGATCTCCAAAGCTGGCAAGCCGCGCAAATGGTTTCCTGGCATCGCCGGCGCAGCAATTGGCGCCGGTCTCTGTCTGGCCTTTCCCGAAACAGCCAATTTACTCTCCCAGCTGCCACAGACCGGTCTTCTCCTGGTCGGCGCTGGTCTGGTGTTATTACTGCTGCGCTAGCCTTGGGCTAGTGTTGGTGGGTAACTACTGCCATAATTCAGAGATTGATTAACAGGACAGCAGATTAATGAGTTTTCTCGACAATATCGCCTGGAACAGCGATGGACTGGTTCCAGCCATTGCTCAGGACGCAGCGACTGGCCGGGTACTGATGGTCGCCTGGATGAATGCCGAAGCGCTGCAGCTGACGGTCGATGAGAACCGTGCTGTCTACTGGTCGCGGTCGCGCAAAAAACTGTGGCGCAAAGGCGAAGAGTCCGGACATGTTCAGCAGTTAAAAGAGCTGCGCCTCGACTGCGACAATGACGTTATTATTATGCAGGTTGAACAGCTCGGCGGCATTGCCTGCCACACCGGCCGAGAATCCTGCTTTTATCGCGTACTGGAAGACGGTCAGTGGAAAACCGTAGATCCAGTACTAAAGAATCCCAAGGAAATTTACTAATGAGCAGCACTGACGTCCTAAAACAACTCTGCGAGGTATTGGAAGCGCGCAAACAGTCGTCTGCTGAAAAATCCTATGTCGCCAGCCTCCATGAAGCGGGACTCAACAAGATTCTTGAAAAAGTCGGTGAAGAGGCCGTTGAGACTATTCTCGCCGCCCGCGACGCGGACGTTAGCGGCAGTAATGACAAGCTCATTTACGAAACCGCCGACCTGTGGTTTCACAGCCTGGTCATGCTCTCGCACCTCGGCGAAGATGCCCAAGCAGTTATCAACGAACTGGAGAGGCGCTTTGACCTCTCCGGCCACGCTGAAAAGGCCTCGCGTTAAACCGCGATCAAATAACACACCAATAGAATATTTTACGGAGAATTAAGATGGGTTTTGGATGGCAGGAACTACTTATTATTTTGGTTATTGTGGCACTGATTTTTGGTACGAAAAAATTACGTGGCATCGGCTCTGACCTCGGCGGCGCGGTTAAAGGGTTCAAAGATTCAGTCTCTTCAGATGATGAGTCTACCCTGGAGAAGTCAGTGGACAGTTCGAATGAAAAAGTGGCGGATGAGAAAGTGGCGGATGAAAAGAAGGAATCTGCTGAGTAACCTGATGGAGATCTCTCACATTCGTTCGAGATGACAGGTTTAAGGTTAAATTCGAGATGACAGTTTTATGTTCGAGATGACAAACTACCATCATCCCGACAGAGCGCCCAAATTGTCATCCCGGCAGAGCATTCATATTGTCATCCCAACAGAGCATTCATATTGTCATCCCGACAGAGCGCCTAAATTGTCATCCCGACAGAGCGTAGCGACGAGGGATCTCAGGAGATAAACAGCTAAAACATGTTTGATATCGGCTTTTCAGAACTGCTACTAATCGCGCTGGTCACTCTGCTGGTGATGGGCCCCGAGCGCCTTCCACAAACAGTGCGCAGCATTTCCCTGTGGATCGGTCGCCTCAAGCAGATGCTCGCCTCAGCACGCCGCGACCTGGAACAGGAAGTGGGGATGGATGATATCCGTCAGCAGTTGCACAACGAGCAGATTATGCGTGAGCTCAACGAGAGTAAAGAGCATCTTAAAGAGGGCTACAACAAAGCCTTCGATAACAGCATCAACAAAGATCTAGAAAGCGCCTTGGGAAATCCTTTTGAAACACCAGCAGAGGATAAAGAGCCTTCAGCGCCTAGAGAGCCTTCAGCGCCTAGAGAGCCTTCAGCGTCTAGAGAGCCCTCAGCATCCATTAATAAAGAGCCTTCAGCGTCTAAAGAGCCCTCAGCGTCTAAAGAGCCTTCAGCGTCTAAAGAGCCCTTAGCGCCTAAAGAACCCTCAGCATCTATCAATAAAGAGCACCCAGATGACTGACGAAAAGCTCGATAGCCAACCCTTTATGGCCCATCTGATCGAATTCCGCGACCGTGTGCTGCGCGCCTTCGCCTCCGTGGCTATTATCTTTATCGGTCTGTTTTCCTTTAGCAACCAACTCTATCTCTACGTCTCGGAGCCCTTGCGCCAGTACCTGCCGGAATCATCAACCATGATCGCCACCGATGTGGCCTCGCCATTTTTAACACCCTTTAAACTGACCCTGGTGTTATCCCTGTTTGCCGCCATGCCCTATATCCTCTATCAGATGTGGGCCTTTATAGCGCCAGGGCTCTATCAGCGGGAAAAGAAAATAGTCGTACCGCTGTTTATGTCCAGTGTGTGTCTTTTTTATGCCGGAATGGCCTTTGCCTACTACGTGGTATTCCCTCTGGTATTTATGTTTTTTACCAGTGTCGGGCCCGAGGGCGTTGCCATCATGACCGATATTCGCAGCTATCTGGACTTTGCCCTGAAACTCTTCTTTGCCTTTGGCATCAGCTTTGAGATCCCAATTGCCGTGGTTATCCTTTCGTGGATGGGTGCGGTTGATCCAGATAATCTGGCAAAAAAACGTCCCTATGTGTTTGTCTTCTGTTTTATCTTTGGCATGTTGCTGACCCCACCGGATATCCTTTCACAGACCCTGCTGGCTATTCCAATGTGGTTGCTCTTCGAAGTGGGTATTTTATTTGGGCGCCTGATCAGCCCGAAAAAAGGCGCTGTTTAATCAGAGGAAGAGGCTTCAGCCAAAACCCGGTAGGCGTCGACAACCGTCTGCGGAGCCTGCACCAGCTCTACCAGCACCCCCTCCGCAGAGCGGGGAAACTCGTCATTGCCCCTGGGGTGAATAAAGCAGACATCGTGGCCCGCAGCTCCCTTGCGAATACCGCCGGGAGCAAACCGCAGCCCCTGCCCTGACAGCCAGTCAACAGCTGCCGCCAGATCATCCACCCAGAGTCCCACATGATTGAGAGCCGGACTGTCCACCCGGGGACGCTTTTGAGAATTCAGGGGCTGCATTAAATCCACTTCAATCGCCGTGGTCCCGCAACCCAACTGGCAAATATCCTCATCGACATTTTCAGTTTCGCTGACAAAGCTATCCCTGTAGGTGAGACCGAGAAGATCGACCCAAAAACTGCGCAGTTTTTCCTTGCTGGTGCCACCAACAGCAATCTGCTGTAACCCTAAGATCGAAAACGGCCGTGAACTGGACAAAATTATCTCCTTATCGTTGTCATGTGTAAGCGACTATAGGCGTCTAAATGACTGCTCAAATTTATCGATAAACTCACCCAGCACAGCTTCTGGCAAGTCATTGATACCGGCCGCAGCTTCGCGACCACCGCCCGTTGCAAACTGCATACAGAACGCCGCGGCACCTCGTTTGTTATTGAGTGGCGCGCGCACACTGACAAGGTAGCTGCCATTGGGCTTTGCGGTTAATACCGCGTGAGCGCGATCGGGATGCTGGTTAGCCAGACTATTACTGTAGACACCGCTGACGCGACGCGCCCAACCGGCATCCGGCAGAGCAACTACGCCAACAGCTTCTGTTAACTTTAACGGGACAGTGGCCTGGGCTGACGCCAGATCCTCGTGATAGCCTGACTCCAGCTTGTTGTACTGCTCAGCGTTATCGCTGACAAAATCAAACGGGCTCGGGTAATGGCTCAACAAACTGTAAAGCTCGTCGGGCTTAAAGTGCAGCTCATTGAGATCTGAACCGTAACCATTGTAGTTGATATAGATACCAAGATTTTCCAGCAGCTGAGCCTGCTGCGCAGAGTAATTGAGGTTTTTCATCAGCCCCTGGGCGGACTGTTTGAGATTGTCGCCAAAGGTACCCACCACCGCCCAATCGACAAATGCGCCGCGCAGATAGTGGTTGATCAGAATGCTAGTACAGACATCCGCTGCCTCATTGATCATTGACTTTAGCGCTGATGAGGCGGGAACCTTGCCAGGGAAATGGTGATCGACGTAAAAAACCTCTGCGCCGTCATCGAGAACGCGAAGCAGATCGTCATGGTTTTTATCCATGGAGACATCGAGCACCGTAATTCGGTCACCGGGGACGGCATCTACCCGTTTCAGCAGGTTGATATCGCGTTTTACGCCAGTAATTAGCTTGGCGCCCTCTCGCGGCTCAGCAAAACGCAACTGCAAAAGAGCGCAGATACCATCGGCATCACCATTAAAAAGATCGTAATCGGCCATAGAGTATTTCGATAATTCCCATTTAATTGAATACGCAGCCTCTATCCCGAGGCTCTACGATTGTTAAACTGCCCTACTCTGATTGGCTAAACTCAGAGGGCTGGTTAAACTGGGCGTGGTCGAGTCTTCCGGTCAGCGCCTCAAAGAGCATCAAAAAGTCAGCCCGCAAGCTGTAGAGCGGATAGGTGAATGTCGCAGGTTTATTCTTCTCAAAGAAAAAATGCCCAACCCAGGCAAACAGATAACCCAGCACAGGCAGCAGTAAAAGCCACTGCCACTGACCCATAATCAAAACCGCAATCAACAGTGCAATCACCAAACTGGTGCCCACATAGTGCAATTTCCGTGAGATCGGATTGGCGTGCTGACTCAGATAAAAAGGATAAAAGCGTTTAAACGTTGTGTACTCTTTAGCCATCTTTGTCCTCGCTGTTGTGCCGATTGTTTAGGGCCAATCTTGACTGAATCTGCTGAGCAATCAGCCAAAGCCTGTCCTGCCCCCAAAGTGCCGCAAGCTGCTCGCTGCGCTCGCCTGCGCCTGTATCCACTAGCCGAAAACTGGGAACACCCCAGAGACCCGCACCATACATCGCCTGGCGGTTTTCTTCGAGTATAGCCTGCCAGCCCGACTTACCCAAAACCTTCTGTGCCTGCTGCCAATCCAGACCGGCCTTTTCCACAACCCTTTGCAGCCCCCTGTTGCTACTGGTGTTTATCCCCTCAGCAAAGGCACAACCCATAAAGCTGGAGAGAAGGTCTGCACCCTTACCCTGCTCACAGGCCCAGGGGTAAAGAGAGTAACAGCGCCTGATAGGCTCACCGATAGGATCGCAAAACCGGCCGAAGGCGGTACCGCTCGCGCGCGCCTCGCGCGCTGCATCGGCAAAAATATACAGTCCCTTCTTCAGGGTGACCGGCACACCACGCATAACCATGGGTAAGACCGGACGCAACACCAGCTCAATACCGGTTTCCCTGGCCAACTTCAGGGTGCGATCAAAGCTGATTGCCGAGTAAGGGCTGCGCAGCGAGAAAAACACTTCGAGTTGCAAGCTGCCATTGTCTTTTAGTGGGCCGCCGACGATTTCCGGGCGCGGCGCCAGAGGGCCCTCCTGCGCTTTGCGCTGAGCACCCAGCTGGTGCAGGCGCGTCTCCAGATAGTGTAGACGGTCAACACCCCAATACCACTCACCCGCATAATAAAACATCGCCCCGGCATAGTGGCCAAGTTGGGCGCGACGGGCATTACCCGCCTTGAGGCATGCCGCACTCGCCTCGGTGGAGGCACTGCCAAACTGTATTGCCAGCGATGTCAGGTTGGCCTTATCACCAGACCACAGAGCCTCTCCCACCTGCACTGCGCAGCTTGCATAATCCAGAGGATTTTGCGCCGCGAGAATCGCCAGGGCCTGCTCAACCAGAGAGGAGTCGGGCGGCGCGGATTGCTGCTCGGGAAAGGATAAGCCGTAGTTGGGAGCAATACAGTGGGCATCGTAGACCGAGTACCTGGACATCAGTGCCGGCTCGGCAGCATTTTTTCCGCTAGGACCGCTGACCAGGTGACAGACCAGCTCAATATCATAGCGTTCCACAAGTGGCTGGAGCAGTTGCACTGCAAGATGGCTGTAGCTGTCATCCACCTGATGAAAGTACTCCAGCCGATGGCGTGCCGCAGCTTTACAGCGTTGGCGCTCGAACCTGGCGCGCCTTTTCGCCTGCCGCGCAGGGCTTAACACACGATTAATAAGCACCGAGGAGAGCCAGCGACGCAGCGGATTGGGGTCCATTGTCGCCGAGCCACCCTGCTCCTTAAACTGTTCAGACATAGTTTCACCTATCGATAAAAGCGCCTGTGACGCTGAGTAGCCAGCCCTAACACTATTGACACAATGCCTGCCAACATGTAACTCTGCAAGCATAAAAATACCGACACAGAGAAGCCTAACTGAATGCCAGCATCAAATCCCAGCCCCAGCAAACCCGATGGTCGCCGTCTGCGCAGCAATCGCAGCCGCCAGCTGATTATCGAATCCATGCTGGCGCTGATTAAGCAGGGCAATCTGGTACCCACGGCCCAACAGGTGGCCGAGCATGCCAATGTGGGTATCCGCTCTGTGTTTCGCCATTTTGAAGATATGGAAAGTATTTTTGAAACCGCCAGCGAACTATGTCACCGCGAATTCCGCAGCCTGTTTATGGGCGGCGATCGCAGCGGCACACTGCAGGAACGCATACTTCACGCCAGCGAATGCCATGCCGATGCCTATGAGACTATCAGTAACATTATGCTCTCCGGCGCAGCGCGGCGATGGAACTCAGAGGTTTTACAAAAAAGCTATTTAGAGTATCAACATCAACTGCGCAGGGATCTCGACGAATGGTTGCCAGAGCTTGTCAACCTGGCGGAAAATAAACGTCAGGCTGTCGACAGCATCGCCTCCTTTGAAATGTGGCAGCGCTTGCGCAATATCCAGGGCTTGGACAAAGTTCAGAGCATTAACATTATCGTTGAAATGCTCGAAGCTCTGATAGCCAGATAAACTGCACAGAGGAAATTGATATGCCAATGACTCTTCTCAGATATGCGCTCCTCTTAACCTACGCCAGTCTGCTATTACCAGCACAGGCGACGGTTAATCAGCAGACGATCAGCAACCCTCAAGGCGAGTGGCTGAGTTATGGTCGGGATTATCAGGAGCAGCGCTACAGCCCGCTAGCGGCGATCAATCGCGACACTGTCGGCGAACTCGACCTCGCCTGGTCCTATAAATTTTCGACCGCCCGAGGGATGGAAGCCACGCCTCTGGTGCACAATGGCGTTATCTATATCAGTACCGGCTGGAGCCATGTCCACGCCCTGGATGCGCGAACCGGAGAACAGCTCTGGCACTACGATGCCAAGGTGCCCAAGTCGCATCTGGCGAAAACCTGTTGTGGCCCGGTCAATCGCGGTGTCGCCCTCTGGCAGGGCAATAGCGACAACCAGCTGCAACTGTTCTTCGGCGCCCTCGATGGCCGTTTGATTGCCCTCGACGCCAGCAGCGGCAATGAAAACTGGTCGGTGCAAACCACGCCAACAGATGGCAACTACAGTATTACCGGCGCACCGCGTGTGGTGCCGAGAATGGTCAATGGCGAAGAGAGCGCTCTGGTAGTGATCGGCAATGGCGGAGCCGAACTGGGTGTGCGCGGTTTTGTCAGCGCCTATGATGCCGCCAGCGGCGAGCAGATCTGGCGTTTCTATACGGTACCGGGCGATCCCAATAAACCCCAGGAAAATCCCGCCCTGGAATCTGCTGTCGAGACCTGGAGTGGTGATTACTGGTATCAAAATGGTGGCGGCGGTGGCACCGCCTGGGACTCACTGGTCTACGACCCCCAACTGGATCTTATCTATATAGGCACGGGCAATGGCTCACCATGGAATCGCCAGTTGCGCAGCCCCGGCGGCGGCGACAATCTCTATCTCAGTTCAATTGTCGCCCTTGAGGCTGGCAGCGGTGACTATGTCTGGCACTACCAGGTGACGCCAAAAGATAACTGGGATTTTACCGCTACCCAGCAGCTGGTATTGGCTGAGCTGGAAATTGAAGGCACGCCGCGCGCGGTTATTATGCAGGCCCCGAAAAACGGTTTTTTCTATGTTCTCGACCGCATTACCGGGGAGCTGCTCTCCGCCGATCAGTATGCCCATATCACCTGGGCCAGCCATGTGGATATGAGCACTGGCCGTCCGGTTGAAACCAAGTACGCCGACTATCAAAACTTTGGCTCTACCTATATCTGGCCCTCCCCTTACGGCGCCCATAACTGGCAGCCGATGTCTTACAGCAGCAAAACTGGCCTGATGTATATTCCGGTGCAAAATATTCCCGGCTATTTCAGCGCCCAGGACTCCGTGGTCTACCGGGTCGATCGCTGGAATACCGGCGTCGATCTCAACGAGAGCCGCGACCCGAAAAGCTGGGTAGCCGCCAAGGCATCGATGGATGCGCTGGTCTACGGCGAGCTGGTTGCCTGGGATCCGCTGAAAAAACAGCGTGCCTGGCAGGTGCGCCACGACCAACCGTCCAATGGCGGTATTTTAAGTACCGCCGGCGATCTGGTTTTTCAGGGCACCTGGGACGGCACCTTTGCCGCCTATGATGCCGACAATGGCACGCCGCTTTGGCAGTATCAGTCCGACAGTGCCATTCTTGCCGGCCCGATCAGCTATGAACTGGATGGTGAGCAATATATTGCCGTCGCCCAAGGCAGTGGCGGCACCATAATGCTAACGGTGGGTGAAGAGCTAAAGCGCAATAAAGTGAATCAGAATAAATTATTAGTCTTTAAGCGTGGCAATTTTAATCAGACCCGCACCCTTGCCGACGCCGCTGCCACTCACCGGGAATCCGAGCTGGCGACAATACTCGCCCTTGGCCACGAGGCCAACAGCGATCCCGCCGTCATAAAAAAAGGGGAAGTGCTCTATGGTCAGAACTGTGCCTCCTGCCATGGCATCAGTGCCAAAAGCAACTATATAGTGCCCGATCTGCGCTATATGAGTGAGCAGACCCACAGCGACTTCGTCGCTATTGTCCTTGGCGGATCCTATACCCACAAAGGCATGATCGGCTTTTACGAGACTCTCGATTTTAATGATGTAGAGGCGATACACAGCTTTTTAGATGACCAGCAGCAACGCCTGCCAGAAAAGCTTGAGATGTCGTTTCTACAGAAGATTGAGTACTGGTTTGTCTACTGGAGCGCCAAATTGGGTGAGAAGTATCCGGATCTGCTCAACGCTACCCGCGATTTTATGATGTGATCTCTGACCGCTGAGCCAAGAGTAAAAAGCCCAGACTAGAGGCGATAAAACTGCAACGCCTTGTCCTGAAGCGCACCGCCACGCAGATTTAAAATATCCAGCAAATAGTTCTGGTGCAGCCGCCAGGGTGCTCTGTCACCCTGCTTGGGAAATTGATCCAGAGCGCGCTCTACATAACCGGACGATAGATCCAGAAAGGGTATTCGCTGTACCTGGGGATCAGTCATTCTCGGCACACAGTACTGGTAGTTGTGGCTGTCCATATAGGCCAATAGACGGCAGACATATTCGCTGGTCAGGTCACACTTCAAGGTCCAGGAGGCATTGGTGTAGCCTGCAGCCAATGCGAAATTTGGCACATCGCTAAACATCATGCCCTTGTAGCCGACCGCCTCGGGAATCACGACCGGCTGGTTATCCACAAACAGTTGCATACCGCCGAGCACCAGAAGCTCAAGGCCAGTGGCCGTCACCACAATATCCGCCTCGAGAAAATCACCGGACTTTAAGTGGATACCGTGTTCGCTAAAACGCGCGATATGGTCGGTGACAATGCTCGAAGTCCCCTTGCGCAGGGAGCGGAACAGATCAGCATTGGGCACCAGGCAGAGACGCTGATCCCAGGGGTTGTAGTCTGGGTTAAAGTGGGTATCCACATCAAAGTCAGCGCCCAGCCAATGGCGCGCAGATCTGCGCAGCAACGCTTTTACCAGCTTGGGACATCGCCGACTCAGCTGGAACATCAGCGCCTGCAGGCTGACATTTTTCCAGCGCGTTAGACCGTAGGCGAGTTTATCCGGAAGTATTTTGCCCAGCGCCCGGCTCAGAGTATCGATATCCGGGCGCGAGATCACATAGGTCGGTGAACGCTGCAGCATAGTGACATGGCTGGCGCTTTTGGCCATAGCGGGCACCAGGGTAATCGCCGTGGCACCGCTGCCGATAATCACCACCCGCTTGCCGCTGTAATCTAGATCCTGCGGCCACTGTTGGGGATGGACCACCTGGCCCTTAAACTGCTCGGCCGCGGGGAAATCTGGCGTATAGCCTTTGTCATAACGGTAATAGCCGGTACAACTGTAGATAAAGTGACAGGTAAACTCCTGATGGGTAACCTCGCCCTCAGTTCCGCTGCACTCTATGCTTAGGGTCCAGATTGCCCGACTGCTGTCCCAGGCCGCCGAGAGCACCCGACTCTGATACTGAATATGTTTTTCAAGCGCGTACTCCGCTGCGGTCTCGTGGATATACTCACTAATAGCAGTGCCATCGGCGATGGCTTTTTTGTTGC
>ERZ1047472.2122-NODE-2122-length-14455-cov-6.400694_pt1 | contig 14455 bp, 9 predicted proteins | sample MGYA00383095_ERZ1047472 | MGnify/ENA primary metagenome ERZ1047472 (study PRJEB29581, sample SAMEA5548365) | metagenome | biome: marine; feature: coastal; material: water | depth 1 m | study: Short-term variability in the microbial, nano- and picoplankton...
CCGCGCATGCTGATATTTTTGCCCACGGGCTTGAGGGTAGAATTAAATACTTCTCCAGTGACCGGGTGCTGACGACGTGGGGCAGCTAAGCTGTAAACCACCAGATCAACCTGATCCATATCTTCTTTTATGGTGGCTATAGCCCGCTCTTTTATCTCGCTGGAAAATGCATCGCCATTGATACTCTTGGCATACAGGCCATCGGCCTCGGCATAGCGGTGAAAAGCCGCACTGTTATACCAGCCCGCGGTGCCAGGCTTGCGGTCTGTACCTGGCTTTTCAAAGAAAACGCCCAGTGTGGAGGCACCGCCACCAAATGCTGCGGTAATACGTGCCGCCAGCCCATAACCTGTTGAGGATCCAATAACTAAGACACGCTTGGGTGAATCAATTGCACCCTGGCTTTTAATATAGTCAATCTGGTTTTTTACATTCACCTCACAGCCGGTAGGGTGAGTGGTGATGCACATAAAGCCGCGAACGCGGGGCTTAATAATCATCCAATTATCTCCATACTTTCTGGTAATAAACACTGCAGGCAATGGGCCCGCCAGCTAACTGCGCATCATACAGCAAACCGCTGTAAATCTCGTTCTCGACTGGCAGTTTTTTTATTGCAGTTCAGGGCCAGCGACAGGAGTTTTTTTGCTTATCAGTAACCAGTTCTCCCCAGCAGCCCGTATACTTTGCAAAGGCTGTATCCATCCATCTTAATAACAGGCGCATCTGGTCTATGTCTTCAACTGCAGAGTCCGCATTAGAGTATCCATTTATGCGGGCGGAATTTATTCAGGCCCTAGAGACTAGCGCAAGCGCCTGTGCAGATACAGGCTGGGAGCCTATTCATCTGTCGCTGAACTCTGATGATCAGGACGCTTTTATGCCCCTGTATCTCAAAGATCACAGCATGGGAGAATATGTCTTCGACTATGCCTGGGCCAATGCCTATCATCAGAATGGGCTGGACTACTATCCCAAGCTATTGACCGCGGTGCCATTTACTCCATCAGAGGGACCCAGGGTTCGCGGCAGCCAAGCTGTGAGCGAAGACCATTGCCAACAGCTCTTTGAAGAGGTGCTGGCAGTGGCTGCAGAGACTGGCGCCTCCAGCTGGCACTGCCTGTTTCCAGACAGTAGCCAGAGAGCGCTGTTTGATGACTCTAGACTGCTGCAGCGAAGCGGAGTCCAGTACCACTGGCAGAATCGTGACTACCAGAGTTTTGACGACTATCTTGCCGCACTCAACTCCCGTAAACGCAAGATGGTGCGCAAGGAGCGCGCGGAGGTAGCAGCCCAGGGGTTAAATATTGAGGTGCTGGAGGGAGCTGAGATCAGTCCGACTATCTGGCAGCTGTTCTACCAGCTCTACGAGCGCACCTACGCCAAGCGCAATGGCACCAGAGGCTACCTTACCCAGGACTTTTTTAATCAGATTGCCAGCAGCATGCCAGAGCAAATTGCCATGGCCGTGGCCTATCACAATGAAATTCCAGTGGCCTGTGCTCTGTACTTTTTTGATTCAGAGACATTGTACGGCCGCTACTGGGGCAGTGCTGGGGAGTTTTCATACCTGCATTTTGAGCTCTGTTACTATAGCGGCATTGAGTTTGCCATTGCCAAGGGCCTGCAGAAATATGATGCTGGCGCCCAGGGTGAACACAAGATTATTCGCGGCTTTGAGCCTATCACTACCCAGTCTCTGCACTGGATTCAGCACCCGCAGTTCCATGCAGCTATAGAGCGCTTTTTACAATCCGAACAGGCCTCTGTGCAACAGCACCTGCAGCAGGCAAGGGAGATATTGCCCTACCGCAAAACCGGCTAGTTACCATTCGCCTATATTTTCCATGGAGACCCAGGGCTCCATGGTGGGCAGGCTATCGCCGCGCTGCAGCAGCTCAATAGAGATATTATCCGGAGAGCGCACAAAGGCCATATGGCCGTCTCTGGGTGGCCGATTAATCGCCACTCCAGCGGCCATCAGCTTTTCACAGGTCGCGTAAATATTATCCACCCTGTAGGCCAGATGGCCAAAGTTGCGGCCGCCAGTGTAGGTTTCCGGATCCCAGTTATAGGTTAACTCAATCACTGGTGCGCTATTTGTTTGTGCCGAGTCGAGGTCAGAGGGAGCGGCGAGAAACACCAGGGTAAAACGGCCCGCTTCACTGTCTTTGCGGTAGACCTCGGTCAGACCCAGCGCATTGCAATAAAAATGCAGTGACTGTTCGAGGTTGGATACTCGAACCATACTGTGTAAAAACTGCATAAAACTGCCTCGGGTCAATAATTAAGTCTGGATTATAGACCTAAAATTCAGCCCCCTGAACATAAATCAGCTAGGGCTATAGCGCAGTAAAATTTACAGTGCCAGATGACGAATATCGCTGAGAGATTTAACCAGCTGAGTCATAAAGCGCCCGGCATCACCGCCATTGACCACTCGGTGATCGTAGGACAGACAGAGGGGCAGCATTAGCCGCGGTACAAATTCCTGACCATTCCACAGCGGCTGCATCTGGGATTTGGAGACACCCAGAATACCCACCTCAGGGCTGTTAACTATAGGCGTAAAGCCCTTGCCACCAATGGCACCAAGGCTTGATAGTGTAAAGCAGCCACCCTGCATATCTGCGGGTTTTAGCTTGCCATCTCTGGCACTGGCGGCCAGTGTCGCTATATCGGCAGAAATATCCCAGATGCCTTTTTCATCAGCATCTTTAATCACCGGCACAACCAGGCCTCTGGGGGTATCCACCGCCATACCAATATTGCAGTAGTGCTTCTGAATAAAATGCTCGCCGTCGGCGGCCAGTGAGCGATTAAATATCGGATTGCTCTGCATGGCTGCGGCCAGCGCCTTAATCAAAAAGGCCACAGGAGTTACCTTGATACCGCGCTTGGCGCCCTCATCCGCAAGGGACTTTCTGAAGTCTTCCAGATCGGTAATATCGGCATCATCAAAATGGGTGACATGGGGCACATTGAGCCAGTTGCGCTGCATATTGGCTGCAGTTAGCTTCTGAATCTTGCTCATGGGAATAGATTCAATTTCACCGTACTGGCTGAAATCAACAGCCGGAACCAAGGGAATACCAGAGCCAGTGGCAGCTGCGGGAACCGCACGCAAAGCTGACTTCACATACAGATTTACATCATCTTTTTGCACTCGCCCCCTGGGACCAGTACCGGAGACCTGGCTGAGATCTACACCCAGTTCACGGGCCAGCATGCGCACCGCGGGACCAGCATAGACTTCACCTGACTCATTGGGTGCAGCTGAATCTACAAGAGTTTGCACAGGCGCTGGCGCCTGCGGCGCTATGGCTGGCTGAGCTGTTGGCTCTACCACTGCCTGAGGTGCCTGTACCTCTGCTACTGGAGCGGTTTCTGCGTTAGGACTGGTCTGGCTGACCTGCAGCACCGCCACCTCTGAGCCAGTGGTTAGTTTGTCGCCCTCTGCGGCAATAATTTTAATCACTGTACCACTGTGAGATGAGGGCACATCCATGGTGGCTTTATCTGACTCAAGCACCAGCAGGGTATCGCCCTCTTCCACCTGATCACCGATAGCCACAGAGATTTCAATCACATCGATCTGGTCTTCGCTGCCAATATCCGGGACTAAAATAAGCTGCTCTGCAAGACCGCCTGCCTGTTCTGCAGATACTGTAGCGGCTTCGGGCTGTTTAACTGGCTCAGCCTGTTCCTCAATAACTGCAGCAGCGGTATCAGCAGCCGCTTTAGCTGGCTCGGCAGAGGCTTCTGCCTGTTGGCCTGCAACTTCAATTTCCGCTATGGGATCGCCCACCTTTACCGTATCGCCATCAGCCACCAGAAACTTGACCAGGGTACCTGCAAAGGGGCTGGGTACATCCATGGTGGCCTTGTCAGATTCTAGAACTAACAGTGAATCCTCCAGCGCAACTGCATCGCCCTGAGCAATACTCAATTCAATAACATCGACGGTCTCGGCGCCACCCAGATCTGGAACTGTTACGATTTCTACGGCCACTTGTTATCCCTTTACAATTATTACTACAGTTTTACCCGTGCTATTTTTATCAGCGCTATTCACAGATACAGCTTACAGATACAGCGGATTGCTCTTCTCTGGATCTATACCAAACTCTTTAATCGCCTTAGCCACAACAGTTGGCTTAATCGCACCCTGATCTGCCAGCGCCTTGAGGGCGGTGACAACCACAAAGTAGCGATCCACTTCAAAGAAGTGACGCAGTGCTGCACGGCTATCACTGCGGCCAAAGCCATCAGTTCCCAGCACATACATGGGCTGCTTGATATAGGCGCGCATCTGCTCAGCGTAACTCTTCATATAGTCTGTCGCCACAATCACCGGCTCTGAGCTGTCGCCCAGCTGCTCAACAATATAGGACTGCCTTGGCTTCTCCGAGGGGTGCAGCAGGTTCCAGCGATCAACCCCCTGGCCTTCGCGCACCAGCTCATTGACACTGGTCAGGCTCCAGATATCCGCTGCAACATCAAATTGCTCACTGAGTATCTCAGCAGCCGCACGCACCTCATTGAGAATAGTGCCAGCGCCCATCAATGTAACACTGTGCTTTGCCGAACCGGCTTCAGCCAGTCTGTACATACCTTTAACAATGCCCTCTTCGGCACCCTCGGGCAAGCCTGGCTGCACATAGTTCTCGTTCATGGTGGTGAGGTAATAGAAGCAGTTCTCTCTGTCGTCAAACATACGCTTCATACCATCCTGAACAATCACCGCCAGCTCGTAGCTAAAGGCGGCATCGTAACTTTTACAGTTAGGTATGGTGTTAGCAAGAATCAGGCTGTGACCATCCTGATGCTGCAGGCCCTCACCGTTTAGGGTGGTGCGGCCAGCGGTGGCACCTATCAGGAAACCGCGCGCCTGGCTGTCGCCCGAGGCCCAGGCCAGATCGCCAATACGCTGAAAACCAAACATGGAATAGAAAATATAGAATGGAATCATTGGCACCGCATTGGTGCTGTAGGAGGTGGCCAGAGCTAACCAGGCTGACATGGCGCCAGCTTCGTTAATACCCTCTTCCAAAATCACGCCTTTCTTATCTTCCTTGTAGTACATGATCTGCTGATGGTCATGGGGCACATATTTCTGTCCCGCCGAGGTATAGATACCCAGCTGTCGGAACATGCCTTCCATACCAAAGGTGCGGGCCTCGTCGGGCACAATGGGCACCACATACTGACCAATGTTTTTATCTTTAACCAAGGTCGAGAGGACTCGCACAAAGGCCATAGTAGTGGAAATCTCGCGCTCTCCGGTGCTCTCCAACTGCTTCTTAAAGCTGTTGAGAGCCGGCACCTGCATAGGCTCAAAGTGATGCTTGCGGGATGGCAGCGGACCATCTAACGCCTCGCGACGTCTTTTCATATAGGTAATTTCTGGACTATCTTCCGCCGGACGATAATAGGGAACTGTCTCCAGTTCCTCGTCTGCAACAGGTATACCAAAGCGATCACGAAAATAACGCAGCTGCTCAGAATCCAGTTTCTTGACCGAATGGGTGTCATTGGCAGCCTGGCCATCGCCCAGCCCATAACCCTTAACCGTGTGAGCCAGAATAACCGTAGGCTTGCCCTTGCTGGCTACAGCCTCCGAATAGGCTGCATACACCTTATAGGGGTCGTGACCACCGCGGTTAAGCGCCATAATCTGGTCATCGGTCATATCCTTGACCAGCTCCAACAGTTCCGGGTACTTACCGAAGAAGTGCTCTCTGGTATAGGCGCCGCCATTGGACTTGTAGTTCTGCAAATCACCGTCACAGACTTCATTCATACGCTTAATCAGCATACCGCTCTTATCTTTCTCCAACAGCGGATCCCAGTGTCGACCCCAGATAACCTTGATCACATTCCAGCCAGCACCGCGGAAAACACCTTCGAGCTCCTGAATAATCTTGCCATTGCCGCGAACCGGGCCATCAAGGCGCTGCAGGTTGCAATTAATCACAAAAATCAGGTTCTCAAGCCCTTCGCGACCGGCCAGTGAAATAGCGCCCAGGCTCTCAGGCTCATCACATTCGCCATCGCCTAAAAAGGCCCAGACCTTGCGATCGCCCCGAGCAGACAGATCTCTGGCCGAGAGGTAGCGCATAACATGAGCCTGGTAAATAGCCTGAATGGGGCCCAGCCCCATAGAGACCGTGGGAAATTGCCAGTAATCCGGCATTAACCAGGGGTGGGGATAGGACGACAGCCCTGTGCCGTCTACTTCGCGGCGAAACTTATCCAACTGCTCAGTGGTAAAGCGCCCCTCTAGAAATGAGCGGGCATACATGCCTGGGGAGCTATGGCCCTGGAAAAACACCAGATCACCCATATCATCGCCGTCTGAACCCCGGAAAAAATAGTTGAAGCCCACATCATAGAGTGTAGCCGCCGAGGAGAAACTGGCGATATGACCACCTATGCCTTCACTCTGCTTATTGGCTCGCATCACCATGGCCAGCGCGTTCCAGCGCACCAGAGAGCGAATACGGCGCTCCATAAACAGATCGCCAGGCATGGTTTTTTCCTGACTTACAGGGATAGTGTTGCGAAATGGCGTAGTCACCGACTGAGGAAGTGAAATGCCTTCGTCCGCGGCATGCGCCTGCAGCTGTGTGAGGATATAGGTTGCCCGCTGGTCCCCCTGAGCCCGACAAATTGAATCAAAGGCATCAAGCCATTCTTGAGTTTCAGTTGGGTCTAAATCCTGCGACATGCGGCACCAATCAAAGTTAGTTAATGGCGAGGAAAGCAGCCTGTGAAAGGTTAGATTAACCCCGGGACTAGCATCCCGCAAACTGCCTCACTCTTTGGCGCAACATTTTAATGTAGCTTAGCTACAAATTCAACCTATTTGGCTTAGAGAATAAAATCAACGTTTTCTATAAATAACATTAGATTAACTATGTAACTTTTTGTAATTATTGCATTAAAATAATTTATTAACCAAAACTTAATAAGTTAGTTTAACTACAAATTGCCCGGTTTTACCTAGATATTAAAAATCATAGCTATAGGCAATATTCTCTTTGCGTCTATCCACTGCGGTATTTTCGCTCCCCGGCTCGGCAGTTTTCAGCCACAGGCTGCGGGACTCCTTGGCCACCAAATCACCGTAAGCCTGCTGTAACTCGGCCAGGGTCAGAGCGCGAATAGCTGAGGCCAGCTGGGGCCGAAAATCAAAGTCCTCATAACCCATTCCCAGAGACTCTACAAACCGACCATTCATTTCCGAGAGATTCTTGGGTTTCTCTTCTAGATTGCCCAGCAAGGATAGCTGATAACGCTCTAAATCCGCCTGGGTCAGGGCCTCAACCTGCTGAGTATAACCAGCCAAAAACCCCTCAAACTCCTGTTGCAAAGCCGCCTCATCGGCTACCGGTGACTGAGCCAGCAGCGCCAGGCCAGGCACAGGGCCAAAATGACTAGCAAAGGCAGACACCACATAGCCCAGCTGCTTCTCGGTGCGCAGGCTGTTGTAGAAAGGTGCTGACAGCATCTCGCCAAGCACAGCGAATAGCGCGCGCTCACGCAGGCTGTCATCGGCTCCCTGCTTGTAGAGCACCATCACTGAGTCTTCGTGATCAACTGGTATCTGCGCCTCTATTGCCCCAGGCTCCAACCTGGCCACAATCTGTGGATTATCGACCCTGGCTAACTGCATAGCCCCAGATAGCTGCTCCACTATAGCTTTGGCGCCCTGCTCTGTGTGATTGCCGCTCACCAAAACTTTTAGCTCAACATTAATCAGTAACTCCGCAGCAAATTGCTGTAACTGCTGCAAACTCACCTGCTCTAGCACCGGGGCTTTTTGCAGTGGGGTCCAGCTTCCATTAATCATTGAATAGAGCCCAGACATTAGCTGCCTAAAGGGATATTCGCGTTGAAAATTAGACCAGCGACGCAGTCTGGATTGCTTGAGGCGCTCAAATCGATCCTGATCCCAGTCGGGATTATTCATAGCCTTGAGAATATCGCCCAGTAAAACCGATTGTTTGTCTGAGTAACCGCCCACCACTATAGACAGCTCCTCGCTGTCGGCACTGAGCGAGAAGTTTAGCCCCGCCTCAGAGGCAGGATAGACTCGGGCATTGAGCTGATCAGACAGCATATCCAGAAACAGCTCCGCCTTTACCAGCCCAGCAATGCTACTGGTCATATCTGTGCCCAGAGAGACAATAATATGAGCCTTGGGCACTGAGAACCTGGTATCCACAAGATGCCAGGCGCGCAGACCCGGCTGATCCACAATCAGCGAAGGCAGTTCTACACTGGAATCTGTCTGAGCAAGCTCAAGACGATCGGGCAGATAGGGATTTCGCTCGGCTATCGCTAGCTCTGGCTCCGCCTTGGGTGATTTCCAGGCGGCTAGGGTTTCCGCGGCCACCGGAGTTAGTGCATAACCCGCCTGATAGCGTTCGGAAACCTTATCTGTCACTACCTCGGGCGCCGACACCATCATTATCAGATTGTCTGGAGTCAGGGCGCTGGCCGTCTTGGCAATCAGCTCCTGGTCCCAGCCCGTCATGCTATAGCCGGCCCGCAATACATCGGCAACCGGATACAGCTGCATAATGCCCGACAGAGAGGACACATAGCGCATGGGGCTCTGCTTCTCCTGAAAACGAAAAGCAACATCGCTCATCTTGGCCTGCTCATCGTAGCGCCAACTTTGCAGCCCCTGGTTGCGCAGCTTTTCAATCCAGGCAAAGAGCATCTCGACAATCTGATCCCGCTGGGCAAAACCCTGGGGAGTCAGGCCGATATCTATAGAGAACAGGCTGGAACCGCGATCTTCCAGCCCCACACCAGCACTCAGACTTTCGATAAGCCCGCGGTCTTTAAGCACCTGCACCAGGCTGCCCTGCCCCTCATGGCCAATCACTCCGCCCAGATAGCGAGCCGGTTTAATCTGCCAGTGGGGCTGCATTTTTGGCAGCTGAAAACTCAGACTCAGCTCGCGCATCTCCTTGAGCGGCTTAAACTCAATCACCAGCGGCAGGCGCTGTGGCTGAATAAGCCGGTCTACGGGGGGCGCAACCTGTGCATCATTGTTGGCTATAATTTCAAATCTGGGTACCACCATGGCCTCTAGCTCGTCCAGGCTCTCGCGACCCAGCACCACAAGCTTCATTAAATTGGCCGAGTAATATTGCTGGTAGATATCCAGCAGATCATCGCGCACCGGTCTGCCCTCTAAATCTGCCAGAGTCTCAAGATTACCCACTGTAAATTTCGACATTGGGTGAGCCGGTTCCACCTGGGTCTGCAGCACCTCCCACTGACGGCGACCATCATCCTTTATTTTCAGTCTGTATTCAGACTCAACCGCATTGCGCTCGCGATCCACATATTTGGCATCAAAGTTTGGGCTCGAGAAAAACGGTGCAAACCGGTCCAGAGCTTGCTCTAGGTAGTCGGAGTTGATATCAAAGAAATAATTGGTGTTCTCCAGGCCTGTGCCTGCATTATGGCTGCCACCATGTTCGGAGATAAAAGTCTGATACTCGCCTGGAACCGGGTAATCGCTGGTGCCTAAAAACAGCATATGCTCAAGAAAATGTACCAGCCCCTCTCGATCTGCGGGATTCTGGTAGCTGCCTACATATACGTCCAGAGAGGCCGCCGAAGTCTCCGCCTCCGGGTCACTTATCAGCAGAACATCCAACTTGTTCTTCAGTTTGATATGGCGATAGTCCCGCTGATCATTGGGGCTTTTTACCAGGCTGGGCAGGCCATTGGCCTGCCTCTCTGCCGCTGGTTCTCCGCCAGCACAGCCCTGCAAAATAGCTAGCATACACAGCGCGGCCAGCAGAGATGTGGCCAGCCCAAAAACCGATCTACCTGACCGAGGCAATATCAACATGGAGAGTTCCTTTTTATATCGCCCCTCGGGGCTAAGTTTATTAATTTAGCTGCGCCTGCAACTCTCTAGACTCAAGCCTCTAGACTCAGGCCTCTAAAAGCGGCGTCTTGAGCATAGCATCCAGCTTAGGCCTCTGAATCTGCTGCTATTTCTGAGCTTTCAGTCAATGCACTGCGGGGCCAGGCGTTGTAAACCGCCTTGACCAAAGTGGCCAGAGGAATGGCAAAGAACACGCCCCAAAACCCCCAGATACCGCCAAAAAACAGCACGGCGACAATAATGGCGACCGGGTGCAAATTAACCACCTCCGAAAACAGCAGAGGCACCAGCAGGTTGCCATCGAGAAACTGGATAAAACCATAGACCATAAACAACCAGAAAAAGTCGGCTGAATAGCCCCACTGCATATAGCCCACCAACAGTACCGGCAGGGTCACTGCTGTGGCACCAATATAGGGAATCAGCACAGATAGCCCAACCAGTAGCGCCAGCAGTGCCGCATAGTTAAGGCCAAGAATCAAAAAGGCAAAGTAAGAAGTCACACCCACAATAAGAATCTCGATCGCCTTGCCACGCACATAGTTGGCAAACTGAATATCCATCTCCGACCAGATAGCAGTCATCACACTGCGCTCTGTGGGCAGCAGGCCGGATACAAAGTTAATCAAAACGTCCTTATCCTTGAGCATAAAAAATACCAGCATGGGCACCAAAAATAAGTACAGCAGAATGCCAAATAACCCTGGGAAGCTACTTATAGACAGGCTGAGAATTTGCTCCGCCAGACTGGCCGCCTCTTCTGAAGCTCGGGCCACAATAATTTGAAACTGCTCAGGGCTGACATATTCGGCATATTTTTCCGGCAGAGTAATCAGCAGATCGCGAATCCTGCCCAGCATATTGGGCAGCTCGGCAATTAACAGCGAGGTCTGGCGACCCACAATTGGAATCAGCACCACCAGCACCGAGACAAAGCCAACAAAAAACAGCGTAAAGGAAATGGTAATGGCCAGGCGCAGAGGAACACCGCGTCGAGTCAATAAATTGACCAAACCCTGTAGCAAAAACGCCAGTATCATGGCAGTAAACACAGGTCCCAGCACTGCGCCCAAGGTAGTAGCAACCACCAGCGCCACAGCCAGCATCAGCGCTAACAGCACAGCCTCTTCGTTGCTAAAGTACTGCTCTTGCCACTTTTTAAACACCTGCTTCATGCACAACCCTCGGTAAACTCTAGTCCATTTAACTGCTTGCTGAGGTTCAGGGTCAACCCATTTTGACCTCAAGCCTTTTAGGCCCCGTATCTGACATGAAACCAGTGCATATTTCAACTGTCGAAATCGATAACATTATTCGCTACAGTGGGGCGACTAGACTAACTCCCAAAGGCAATTAGATTTAATTTTGAAATCTCCCAATCCGACAGCAATCGCGGCCAAGCAGACCAGTGGCAGAGTGCCGGCAACCATATTGTCCAGCATTCTCTTATCTGTGCTTTTTTTTGCCCCCGGGCAATCAGCCCCAGAAGCTGCAGAGATAAAGCTGCCCATACTGGGTGACAGCGCCTCAGGCATTGTATCCAAACAACAGGAATATGAACTGGGTAGAACCTGGCTCAAGGCTTTTCGCAGCCGGGTACGTGAGCATGATGATCCGCTTATGCAGCAGTATCTTGAGCAGCTGCTCTACAATCTGGCCACCTACTCCGATCTGGAGGATCCCAGGCTTGAGCTGGTGATTGTCAATAATCCCACCATGAATGCATTTGCAGTGCCTGGTGGCGTGGTCGGCTTCCATACCGGGGTGTTTGCCCTGGCGGAAACCGAAGACCAGATGGCCTCTGTACTGGCACACGAACTGGCGCACCTAAGCCAGCGGCACTTTGCCCGCGGGCTGGAGGCCCAGCGCTCCTCGAGCATGGTCAGCCTGGCCGGACTGTTGGCCAGTCTGGTGATTGCTGCCACAGCTGGCGGTGATGCGGGCATGGCCGCTATCACCACCTCTCAGGCCATGGCCATGGATAACCAGCTGCGCTACAGCAGGTCCAATGAGCAAGAGGCTGACAGAATGGGGCTGCAAACCATGGAGCGAGCTAACCGCGACCCAGGAGCTGTGGCTGATATGTTTGCCACATTGCTCAAGGCTACCCGCTATTCAGGCAGCCGCCCCCCAGAATTTCTGCTGACCCACCCGATTACCGAAAAACGCATAGCCGATGCCCGCGGCCGCGCCATGGGTGCATCCATGCGTCACTATCCGCGCAGCCCGGAGTTTCACCTGATCAAGGCTCGGGCTCTGATAGCCATATCTAACAAACCGTTGGATGCCATTAAGCGATTTAATGCACAGCTCAAAAGCAACCCCCAGAATCCACAGGCTATTTATTATGGTCTAGCTCTGGCCCATACCAAAGCTGGCAATTACAAGCAGGCCCGCCAGATTCTCGATCCGCTACTGAGAGATAACCCTTACCAGCTATCCTTTCAGTATGCAGATTTAGAGCTGGATATAGCGCTCAGCCGCTATGATCAGGGGCTGACCAAGGTAGACAAACTACTGCGCCTCAGCCCCAACAGCTATCCCCTGACCGCCATCAAATCCGAGATTCTATGGCAGGCTCACCGCTATGAGGAGGCTGGATCCGTTTTGACCGCACTGAGTCGAATGCGGCCGGAAGACCCCATGATCTGGTACAGGCTGGCTGAGGTACGCGGATTGGCGGGTAATATCTCCGGGGTTCACGAGGCCAGAGCAGAGTACTTTATATTGGTAGGCGCCCTGGATATGGCGAGAGAGCAGCTGACCCTGGCTGCAAAACTGGTGGCCGCAGACTTTAAGCGCTCGGCAATTGTCCGCCAGCGCATAAGAGATATCACCGCATTGGAAGATCGCATAGAAAAGCTCTAGTAGCTTTTGGTCGGGTAATTGGTTATCTGACAGCTGGAACCAGGTCTATACACTGGAGGCCAGGAGCTCAGAACGCAGCGAGGCCTAGGCTTTAAAGCTCATCATCCGCTCAAGGGATTTATAGGCCTGGCGACCCAGTGCAGGCTCTACCTGAATTTCATTGCTGCCCTGCTCAAGACAGTCGAGCAGGTTTTGCAGACTATTCATACCCATCCAGGGACAGTTTGCACAGCTGCGACAGGTGGCTCCACTGCCACCAGTGGGGGCGATCAATAATTGTTTATCTGGCACCGCCTGCTGCATCTTATAAAAGATACCCTGATCAGTTGCCACAATCAGTTGCTGCTGTGGCAGGTTTTTGGCGGCAGCAATCAGCTGCGAGGTAGAACCAGCCACATCTGCTATCTCCACCACCGACTCCGGAGACTCAGGGTGCACTAACACCGCAGCGTCGGGGTAGACCTTTTTCAGATCCAGAATTCCTTTGGCTTTAAATTCTTCATGGACAATACAGCTGCCGTCCCACATCAACATATCGGCACCGGTATTTTTTTGCACATAGGCACCCAGATATTTGTCCGGTGCCCAGAGAATCTTCTCGCCCTGCGCATCTAGATAGTCCACCACTTCCAGAGCAATGCTGGAGGTGACCACCCAATCGGCCCTGGCCTTAACCGCAGCTGAGGTATTGGCGTAGACGACCACTGTGCGATCCGGGTGCTGATCACAGAAGGCGGCAAACTCATCGATGGGACAACCCACGTCAAGGGAGCAGGTGGCCTCCAGACTGGGCATTAAAACCCGCTTGTCTGGGGTCAAAATCTTGGCGGTCTCGCCCATAAACTTAACCCCGGCAACCACCAGGGTTTCGGCTTTGTGGCTATTGCCAAAACGAGCCATTTCCAGGGAGTCGGAGACAGTGCCACCGGTCTCTTCGGCCAGAGCCTGAATCAGTGGGTCTGTATAATAATGGGCAATAAGCACTGCATTTTTTTCAATTAACAGCGCTTTGATTTTATCCTGCAATAGCGCCCTGCGCTCAGCATCAATTTCAGTGCTGGCGGGCACCTGATTGAGATAGGTCTCAACCAGCTCCCGGGGGCTCTGATACTCGGCTGTACCAACTGTCTGTTGCTGATCGGTCATAATTCCATCAATACTCTAAGTCTGCTTGCAGGCAGATAACTAGAAACGCGATAGCCAGTAAACCACTGCGACCATGGTAATAGAGAGTACAGCTATAACCGCAATTGCATCTGCTTTTGAATCACTCGCTGTGTCTGGTTTTGTTTCTTTAGCCATGGATAGGTTCCTGTGTTTCAAGTATTTATTTCAAAGGGGGTTTTTTCCGACGCGCATTCTAACAACCAAATCTGTGACTGTCTTGCATTCCAGAGCTCAGAATCCAAACAGCCCATTATATCCAGCGTATTTGGCTATGCTTGACGAAAATTTAGCCTCAGCTAGCCTTATTCCCAATAGATAGCCGCATATAGGCAAATAATAATTCAAAAGAATAACCCCTGACGTTATCATAGCGCCCTTAATCTAGCTGCACGTAAACCAGACCCACATGTATAAATACGACCAATACGACCAAAAGCTTGTCGATGAGCGCGTCGAGCAGTACCGGGATCAAACCCAGCGCTACCTGGCTGGCGAAATCTC
>ERZ1047472.2124-NODE-2124-length-14448-cov-5.628708_pt1 | contig 14448 bp, 10 predicted proteins | sample MGYA00383095_ERZ1047472 | MGnify/ENA primary metagenome ERZ1047472 (study PRJEB29581, sample SAMEA5548365) | metagenome | biome: marine; feature: coastal; material: water | depth 1 m | study: Short-term variability in the microbial, nano- and picoplankton...
GTTTCACAACGACCACCAGTCACATTAAAACTAAAACGTCCAGGTTTATAGCCTCGGATCATGGCTTCAGGTATCTTTGCAAATAGACTTCGAATTTCACTAAATACACCTGTATAAGTCGCCGGATTACTGCGAGGTGTTCGGCCAATGGGTGTTTGATTAATGTCAATGACTTTGTCTAAGTGTTCCAATCCCTTTACAGATTCATAGGGCAATGGTTTTTTGACACCATTAAAATAATAATTGTTTAAAATTGGATAAAGTGTTTCGTTTATTAATGTTGATTTTCCACTTCCGGAGACCCCAGTGATACCAACCATTGTACCCAAAGGGATTTTGATAGAAACATTTTTCAAATTATTACCTGTACAACCTATAAGTTCAAGAAATTTACCATTTCCTTTGCGACGCTTTTTAGGAATTTTAATGGCCAAATCCCCTCTTAAATAAGCACTCGTTAGTGTTTCTGCTTTATGAATTTTGTTTGGGCTACCTTGGCTGATAATCATACCGCCATTTTTACCTGCGTGTGGCCCAATATCGATTATGTGGTTGGCTTGCTCAATCATATCTCTGTCGTGTTCAACAACAATAACAGAATTTCCTACATCTCTCAAACTTTTTAGTGACTCAATTAATTTTTGATTGTCTCGCTGGTGCAGCCCAATACTGGGTTCATCCAAAATATAGAGAACCCCTACAAGTTCAGAGCCAATTTGAGTCGCCAAACGAATACGCTGGGCTTCGCCGCCAGAAAGTGATTTTGAGCTTCTGTTGAGACTTAAATAATTTAAACCAACATTTAAAAGAAATTGCAGTCGGGTCTTGATCTCTTTAATAATTTCTTTGGCTATGGCATTTTGTTTTTTATTAAGATGATTGGGTAGATCTTCAAACCAAGATGCCAACTCGCCAATATCCATTCTGGCCAATTGGGTTATATTTTTGTCGTTAATTTTAAAATATTGGGCCTCTTTTTTGAGGCGTGTACCCATGCATTTAGGACAGTCTACTTTGTCCATATATTCTTTAGCCCAACGCTTAATGCTTCTGGAGTCCGTTGTTTTGTACTGGTATTCAATAAAGTTAGCAATGCCATCAAAATCAATATTATAATCACGAGAAACCCCCAATGTTTTATTTTTGACAGAAAACCGGTCTTTACCACCGTAAAGTATGATTTGCATGGCGGCTTTTGGAATTTTAGAAATGGGATCTGAAAGTTTAAATTTATAGCGTTGCGCAATCAGTTCTATTTGCTTAAATATCCAAGAATTTTTCTGAGGTCCTTGAGGGGCAAGGCCACCATTTTTAATTGACAATTTTGTATCTGGAATGATTTTATTCTCATTGACTTTGTAAAGACTGCCTATGCCGTTACACTCTGGGCATGCGCCTTTGGGAGAATTGAAAGAAAAATTATTGGGTTCAGGATTTGTGTAGGAGAGTCCTGAAGTTGGACACATTAAATTACGACTAAAAAAGCGGGGTTTGTCATTTCCCTCGGCCAAAATCATCAACACAGTATCTCCTTGATTCATGGCTGTTTTAATGCTGTCTTCTAAACGTTTTGAATCTAAAGTGTTGGTGTCAATTTTTAAACGATCAATCACTACTTCGATGTCATGTATCTTATAGCGATCTAGCCGCATTCCAGGCGTAATATCAATTACTTCACCATCTACACGAACCTTAACAAATCCTTGTTTTGCAATCTGTTCAAACATTTCACGGTAGTGCCCTTTTCGAGACCGAATGACCGGCGCCAAAATGGATATTTTCTGATTGTTAAAAGCTTCTAGAATCAGTGATTTGATCTGATCATCATCATAGCTGATCATTTTTTCATTGGTTTCATAACTGTAAGCATCGGCGCCCCTAGCAAATAAAAGCCGTAAAAAGTCGTAAATTTCAGTTATGGTTCCCACAGTGGAACGCGGCGATTTACTGGTGGTCTTTTGTTCGATTGCTATTACAGGGGAGAGGCCATCAATTTTATCTACATCTGGGCGTTCTAATGACCCAAGGAATTGTCTTGCATAAGCCGAAAAAGTTTCAATATACCGCCGTTGGCCTTCGGCATAAATGGTATCAAAGGCCAATGAGGATTTTCCACTGCCAGATAATCCGGTAATGACCACCAATTGGTCTCTTGGAATTTTAACGTCAATATCCTTCAGATTATGAACCCGAGCCCCTTTAACTTCAATATAATTTTCAAATTCCTTCATGGCGTTAATTAAATTCACCAGCACCGCTGCGGATTACAACTGGAGGCTCTTGGCAAGCATTAACAACCGTTGATGGAATGTTGCCACCAAAGCCACTGTCAATTACAATATCTACTTGAGAACGCCAATCCTCAAAAATAACATCTGGATCCGTTGTGTATTCAATGATGGCATCTTCATCGTGAATAGAGGTGGTAAGGATAGGATTTCCAAGTTGTTTTACAATTTCCAAAACAACGGCGTGTTTAGGAATGCGAACCCCTACAGTTTTACGTTTTTTGAAAGGTCTGGGCAGTGCTTTGTTACTCGGTAAAATAAAGGTGTAAGGCCCTGGCAAATATTTTTTCAATAATTTGAATGTTGTACTGCTTAATTGTGCAGTATATGTACTGAGATCACTTAAATCATGGCAGATAAATGCCAGATTTGCACGTTCCAGTTTTTCACCTTTTAGCTGCGCCAAATATTGCATAGCTTTAAGGTTTTTAACATCACAACCCAAGGCATAAACCGTATCGGTAGGGTAGATGACCACCCCACCATTTTTAAGTGACTTAACCACTTTTTCAATGGCTCTTGGATGTGGATTTTCCGGGTATATTTTTATCAATTCAGCCATCTCAAGATATAATTTCAAGTTTCGCAAAACGCAATAATAACTTTTTGACCCCTACTGCTTTAAATTTAATCTCCGCTTTTAAATCTGCGCCTTTGCCTTCAATTTTAAGGACCTCTCCATTGCCAAACCGTTGGTGGTTAACAATATTACCTACAACAAGTTTGGAATCAAACAGGTTGGAATTATTAGAAGATTTCGTTAGCTTTTTGAGATGTTTTGGAGGCGGTGTCACTTTGGGGGTTGTTTTTGGTTTTGCTTTTGCGTAAGAAGGTTTTTTGTAACGAATTTGATGGGGTTCTACATCCCCAAAAATATCGGCACTGAGCATTGGATTGAAACGTTTTTCTTCATTTGGTGTGGTGTTTTCTATGTAGTCTTCATCAATTTCTTCAATAAAGCGACTGGGTTCTGCATCGATGAGTTTTCCCCAACGGTATCTAGTTAGAGCATAGGTCAAATACACTTGTTTTTCAGCTCTGGTAACCGCTACATAGAACAGGCGCCTTTCTTCTTCTAGCTCGGCGCGGGTATTCATACTCATGGCACTTGGGAATAAATCTTCCTCTAGTCCAACAATATAAACATAGGGGAATTCCAAGCCTTTAGCCAAATGAATGGTCATTAAGGCTACCTTGTCGCTTTCGTTTCCTTTGTCGTTGTCTAAATCAGTTGCGAGCGCCACATCCTCCAAAAACTCCGCTAACGCCCCAGAAGAATCGGCAAGTTCTTGTTGTCCCTCTACAAAATCTTTAATCCCATTCAGCAATTCCTCTACATTTTCCATTCGCATAATGCCCTCCGGAGTGCCATCCTTTTTATATTCTTGGATCAAACCAGTAACTCTGCAGACATGTTCGGTCAAGTCAAAGGCATTGGCCGTTTGGTTCATGACCTGAAAACTTTCTATCATCGTACAAAAATTGGACAATTTTGTTTTGGTGCCAGAATTGAGATTTATTTGAATGCTGTGAATATTTTTTAGAACTTCAAAAATAGATGTGTTTCCCGCGTTTGCGCTGACTATCAATTTATCTAAAGTTGTTTGTCCAATGCCACGTCCAGGAAAGTTAATGATGCGTTTTAAAGCTTCTTCATCGGCTGGATTGACAATCAATCTTAGGTAGGAGAGTACGTCTTTAATTTCCTTACGTTGGTAAAATGAAAGCCCGCCATAAATTCTGTAATCAATAGCACGTTTTCTTAGGGCATCTTCAATGGCCCTGGATTGCGCATTGGTTCTGTAGAGTACTGCAAAATCACCATTTTTTGCCTGCTGATTCATTTTATTTTCAAAAATTGAACTGGCAACATAGCGCCCCTCATCACCATCTGTTAAAGATCGATTAACCACAATGCGATTGCCTTCTTCATTGGCGGTCCATACGACTTTGTCTAGCTTGGTTTGATTTTTATCAATGATGGAGTTAGCAGCATTTACAATGTTTTTAGTGGAACGGTAATTTTGTTCTAAGCGGTATAATTTTACATCTTCATAGTCGCGTTGAAAATTTAAAATATTATTGATATTGGCTCCACGAAAGGCATAAATACTTTGTGCATCATCACCAACAACACAAATATTTTGAAAGCGGTCGGCAAGGGCTCGTACTATGAGGTATTGGGAGTGGTTGGTGTCTTGGTACTCGTCCACTAAAATATAACGAAATCGTTGCTGGTATTTTGCCAATACATCTGGGAATCTTGTCAAAAGCTCATTTGTCTTGAGTAATAAATCATCAAAATCCATGGCACCCGCTTTGAAACAACGGTCAACATAGGCGTTGTAGATGTCTCCAAGTTTGGGCCGTTTGGCCATGGTATCTGCCTCTATCAATTCAGGGTTTTGAAAATAGGCTCTGACAGTAATGAGACTATTTTTATAGGATGAAATACGACTGTAAATTTGTTTGTATTTATAAACGTCTTTATCCAAATTCATTTCCTTGATTATAGAAGCAATGAGCCGTTGCGAATCTTGAGTGTCGTAAATCGTAAAGTTTGAAGGATAGCCCAATCGATCTGCTTCAAAGCGCAGTATTTTAGCAAAAACAGAGTGGAAGGTGCCCATCCATAAGTTTTTCGCTTCGCTTTCCCCAACAATTGCTGCAATTCGTGATTTCATCTCTCTTGCTGCTTTGTTGGTAAAGGTCAAAGCCAAAATATTAAAAGGATCCACGTCTTGACTCATGAGGTAAGCAATTCTATAGGTCAAAACGCGGGTCTTTCCTGAGCCTGCACCTGCAATGACAATCATGGCGCCCTCTTTTTGCAGAGTGGGTGCCAACTGTGCCTCGTTAAGCTGGTCTAAATAAGCCTTCAAATAAACTGTTTTTTTGAATGTGTGAAATTAAGTAATGTAATTCGGTTTTATATGCAGTTTAACGAATAATTATAAACAATTATAAGAATGATTTATCGCCTATCTACTTCTTTAAAAATGGGAGGTATTTACAGCAATTAAAGAATTTTAAAACGATCTTTTTATCAGTGTGGTAAGTTCGCTTTAAAATCATTAATTTAGTAGGCAATAATTCAATACAAAAGTTATGGGTGATGAAATTTTAGGACTTCTCATTTACTGCATTCCAGCACTTGTTACAGGTGCGATTGCATTTTTATTTTTTAGAGAACATACAGACAACGAAAATAGCCGTAGAAATTTCGTTTTAACCCAATCTATACAAAAAGAGGTCATGCCGGTGCGGTTACAAGCCTATGAGCGACTGGCTTTATTTTTAGAGCGCATTGCAGCCCACCACCTTTTAAAGCGTGTGGATCCCATTGCAAATGAAACACAAGCCTATAAAGACTTGCTGATTTCAACTATTGAACAAGAATATACGCATAATTTATCGCAACAAATTTATGTTTCAGATCCTTGCTGGCGCATGATTTCAGCGGCAAAAAACAGTTGTATTCAAATTATATTAGGCTGTGATGATGAGACTGTTGAATCGGCCCAAGCGTTGCGCCCATTGCTGTTGACAGCGCTTTCCAATTGTAAAGTTACACCAGAGATGGCACTGGTTTTTCTAAAGGAAGAAGTTTCAATTTTTTTGAAATAATCTCACATGGCCGATGCTGTCCTCCAAACATCCATCGATTATCTAAAAGGCGTAGGGCCTAACCGCGCGTCTTTGCTGCGATCAGAATTGGGCATTCACACCTATCAAGATTTGTTGCATTTGTTCCCAAATCGTTATATCGATCGGACTCAATTTTACAACATCAACAGCTTGCAGCGCAACAATTCTGAAGTTCAAATTGTTGGTCAAATCACTGGCTTTAAAGAAATCCAACAGAAGCGTGGCAAGCGTCTGGTAGCCACTTTTAAAGATGCAACAGCTCAGATGGAATTGGTTTGGTTTCGCGGTCATAAATGGATTCGCGAAAACTTAAAAATAAACGCAACTTATGTTGTGTTTGGTAAGGTTAATTGGTTCAACGGTACTTTCAGCATGCCACATCCAGACATGGAGTTAAAATCGGAATTTGACAAAGGATTAAGAACCGCCATTCAGCCGCTCTATCCCTCCACCGAAACTTTGGGTAATCGTGGAATCTCCAATCGTGTCATATGTAAGTTGATGGAACAATTATTTCTTCAATTCAATGGAAAATTTGAAGAATCGCTCTCTGAACCACTTCTGAATCAATATAAAATGATTTCTAAAAATGAAGCACTTTTAAACATTCATTTCCCCAAAAATCAAAATCTATTGGCCAAGGCGCAATTCCGGCTAAAATTTGAAGAATTGTTTTTTATTCAATTGCAGTTGATCTATAAAAATTTAGTCCATAAAGCAAAGATCAAAGGTTTTGTATTTGAAGCTGTGGGTGCCAATTTTAATACATTCTACAGTAACCACTTGCCATTTGAATTGACTCGGGCTCAAAAACGCGTCATCAAAGAAATTCGCGCCGATATGGGTAGCAATGCACAAATGAACCGATTATTGCAAGGGGATGTGGGTTCTGGGAAAACCATTGTAGCTTTTATGGCGATGCTAATTGCCATTGACAATGGCTTTCAAGCGACAATGATGGCCCCAACAGAGATTTTAGCCATTCAACATTACACAGGGCTTAAAACACTTTGTGATGCCATTGGAATTCAAGTATCCTTACTAACGGGATCTTCTAAGACCGCTGAAAGAAAACAAATTCACAGCCAGCTTGAGGACGGAAGTTTGCATATTTTGGTGGGTACCCATGCCGTTTTGGAAGATAAGGTGAAGTTTAAAAATTTAGGATTGGCCATCATTGATGAACAACACCGCTTTGGCGTGGCACAACGCAGTAAGCTTTGGCGTAAAAACACCTCACCACCTCATATTTTGGTCATGACTGCAACCCCCATTCCAAGAACCTTGGCGATGTCTGTTTATGGTGATTTGGATATTTCAATCATTGATGAATTACCACCTGGAAGAAAACCCATTAAAACAGTTCATCGTTATGACAGCAACCGGCTCAAGGTATTTCGTTTTATAAAAGATGAAATACAAAAAGGCCGCCAGATTTACATTGTCTATCCACTCATAAACGAAAGTCAAAAATTAGATTTCAAAGATTTAATGGATGGTTATGAAAGTATTTCCAGAGAATTTCCAATGCCAGCGTATCAAATATCCATTGTTCATGGACAAATGAAGGCTGCGGATAAGGATTATGAAATGCAGCGTTTTGTCAATGGAGAAACACAAATAATGGTAGCCACAACTGTTATTGAAGTTGGTGTCAATGTCCCTAATGCTTCTGTTATGGTTATTGAAAGTGCCGAGCGTTTTGGGCTCTCTCAATTACACCAATTGCGTGGTAGGGTAGGCCGTGGTGCGGAACAAAGCTATTGTATTTTGATGACAGGCTCCAAGCTTGGCAATGATAGTAAAACTCGAATGGCAACCATGGTAGCTTCTGGTGATGGTTTTGAGATTGCAGAGGTGGATTTAAAACTTCGAGGACCAGGCGATTTAATGGGAACCCAGCAAAGTGGTGTTTTGAGGCTAAAAATTGCCAATATCATTCAAGACAAAGCACTTTTAGGCATTGCGCGAGAATCGGCTAAAAATATTTTAAAAGAAGATCCAAAATTGATTTCGCCAAAGAACCGTCCCATTAATGCCACTTATGTGGCCATGGGAACTTATAAAAATATTTGGAACTATATCAGTTGAAATTTTCAATGAATTTTTCAGAGCGTTGCATTAAAGTCTTAAAAACGACTCTAAAATCGGCTTCAAACGCTTCGTAATGCTCCATAAGTTCGTAGGTTGCTTTATCCATCCCTGACTTGTTTTTTGTGCGTCTATTCATACCGGTTAAAGTATCGGCAATTCCTTCTAAATACTGGTAATTATACAACCAATTATTTTGTACCATATATGGTAACATATATTGTATTTTCGGCGTTAGAAGTGTGTGATTTTCTTTAAAAAGTTGGTAATTCTTATTTGCAAATTCTTCCAAACTTATTGTCGCATAATTATCCCAGTTTTTGGCCAAAAAATGGTCATAGAAAATATCTACAATAATGCCTGAATAATGCCCATAATTGGCATGCAAACGTCTGGTGCTGTTTCTAAAACTGGGATGCGCATCCGTTGTACTGTCAATATGCCGGTGCAATAAAATTCCTTTTTGAATCTGTTTTGGATACTTCTTATATTGATTTCCTTTGATACTGTCTGCCATAAAGTTGCCGAGAATCACTTGGGGTTCTTTGCCAGAAAGGTAAATGTGTGCGAGGTAGTTCATAAATCTAAATTATGAATACTATTTTATTAATGTAGAATTGAAATCTTATATTTACACAAAATTTTTAAAATGACCCTAATTAAATCAATCTCTGGAATTCGTGGCACTATTGGTGGCAATGTAGGAGACAATTTAACGCCCATAGATGTGGTGAAATTTGCTGCGGCCTATGGGATGTGGATTAAGGAGCAACGCAACAAAAACAATTATTCTGTAGTGATTGGAAGAGATGCAAGAATTTCTGGAGAAATGATTCAAAACTTAGTCATCAATACGCTTATTGGAATGGGAATTGATGTGGTCAATTTAAATTTATCTACCACGCCAACTGTTGAAATTGCAGTGCCAATGGAACATGCGGATGGCGGAATTATTTTAACCGCTAGTCACAATCCAAAACAGTGGAATGCCCTAAAGTTGTTGGATGCAAATGGGGAGTTTTTAAACGCCAAACACAGTCAACGTGTTTTAGATTTGGCCGCCTCAGAAAATATTGTTTTTTCAGATGTTGATGTACTTGGAAAGATGACTGTAAATGCTGCTTATTTTGATTTACATATTGATGCGGTATTAGATTTAGATTTGGTGAATATTGAAGCTATACGCAAAAGCCGATTTAAAGTGGTTGTAGACGGCGTTAATTCTACGGGGGGTATCGTTGTACCAATGTTATTAGAACGCTTAGGTGTAACGCCCATTAATTTGCATTGTATCCCTGATGGCCATTTTCCACATAATCCTGAACCTTTAAAACAACATTTGACAGATTTATCTGAAAAAGTTTTGAGTACGGGTGCCGATTTCGGAATTGCGGTTGACCCCGATGTAGACCGTTTGGCTTTTATGGATGAAAAAGGGGAGCTTTTTGGAGAGGAATATACTTTAGTGGCTTGTGCCGATTATGTTTTGGGTCACACAAAGGGAAATACAGTGAGTAATTTGAGTTCAACTAGGGCTTTGTGTGATGTTACAGTTAAACACGGTGGAACCTATACAGCCAGCGCTGTTGGAGAGGTCAATGTTGTCGCGGCCATGAAGGCTAATAACGCCATCATTGGCGGTGAGGGTAATGGCGGCATCATTCTTCCAGAATCTCATTACGGTCGTGACGCCCTGGTTGGTATTGCCTTATTTTTAAGCCTCTTGGCAGAGAAACAAATGTCGGTAAGTGCTCTAAAAAACACATATCCTTTGTATTTTATGAGTAAAAAGAAAATTGACTTGAACCCCAATATTGATGTAGATGCTTTGTTATCTGCTATGGAAAAATCCTATCAAAATGAGCCCCTAACAACGGTTGATGGTGTAAAAATTGACTTTGTAAATTCTTGGGTACACCTTCGAAAAAGTAATACAGAACCCATTATTAGAATTTATACAGAGGCCCCAACTCAACAACAAGCCGACACCTTGGCAGAGCGCTTTATTTCCGAACTTAAAGCTTTATCTTAAAAATTATTCTTTGCGGTGTTTCCAGCGTTTGTGGGTCCACAAGTAGTACTCTGGGGCTTCATAAATTTGCTTTTCAACAAGTTTTGTAAACTGATCTGTAATTTCATAGTCGTCAAAGTCTTTTGGGGTTTCAGTTAGCGTCTGAAACGTGGTTTCGTAAAACCCGCGTTTTACACGCTCAACAGAGAAAAAAACAACAGTAAGGTCTAATTTTTTGGATAGCATTTCAGCGCCTGTGTACATGGGAACTTCAATGCCCATAAACGTATTCCAATGAAAAGCTTTTCGTTTTTTTGGACTTTGATCGGCCACAAAGCCGTTGATCGTTAACAACCCTTTTTCCTTATTTTGAGTTAAGACTTTTACCGCTTCTTTAGTGGTTATCAAATAGGAATCATAGCGTGCCCTAATTTTGCGAACCATGGCATCAAAATACTTGTTGTTAAGACGTTTGTAGATCGCAAAGGTTTTGTGACTTGTATAGGCTTGTAGGATGAAAATCCACTCCCAGCTTCCGTAATGGGCACACATCATTGCAATGCTTTTATTGCGTTTTTCTAGGTCATGAATGAGTTCAATATTGGTAAATTTAAAACGTTCTTTCATATCTGACATACGAATGCTCATCGATTTGATGGCCTCCAATATCATATCACAAAGGTGGTGGTAAAACTTTCTTGCAATGCGTTTGCGTTCGAGATGTGTTTTTTCTGGGAATGCCAATTCTAAATTGGCCATTACGGTTTGTTTGCGATAACCAAATATCCGATATAAAAATATATACATGACATCCGATAGCGCATACAATAGTCGAAACGGGAGTAAAGAAACCACCCATAAAAAAGGATAAATGAGAACAAAGGCAAGCAATTGCATAAATTAAGCTTAATTTTACAGCACAAAGATACTTTATTTAGACGAATTAACATCTTTTATCTATGCATCTACATCTGCTTGTTGTTATCATTGCCAATGTTTTAATTTCCATGCGTGGGTTCAAAGACACTGCTTTTTTTGACCGTTTTAAATTTAGCATAAAAGCCCTTCAAAATGGAGATTTCAAACGGACTTTAAGTTCTGGTTTTCTTCATGTCGACCTTCAGCACCTTCTTTTCAATATGTTAACACTCTATTTTTTTGCAGAAATTGTTATTTATGAAATGGGAGTTGTAAGTTTTTATTTTGTCTACTTAACCTCCCTCATTGCAGGTAATTTACTGTCTTTTTACTTTCATCAAAGCGAACCCTATTATACAGCGGTTGGGGCTAGTGGTGCAGTGACTGGCATTGTGTATGCGTCTATTTTACTTAATCCTGGTATGAAAATGTTTATTTATTTTATTCCCATTCCGATTCCATCCTATCTCATTGGGGTAGGGTACTTGTTATTTTCTATTTATGGCATGAAAACAAAATTGGGTAACATAGGACACGATGCGCATTTTGGAGGAGCTGTCGGCGGCTATTTCATCACTTTAATTTTAGCACCCTGGATCTTACAATACCACATGTGGATGGTACTGATTTTGGCCGCGCCCATTTTTTTACTATTGTTTTTAAAATGGAATGGTAAGCTTTAATTGTCAAGCAGTTCAGAAATTTTAGCCTCCAATGCTACGCCTCGAAGCTTAGTCGCCAAAATTACTCCATCTTTGTCAAGAATAAAAGTTGCTGGAATTGAGGAAACATTGTAAAGCTGAGCCAGTGGGTCTTGCCAGAATTTTAAATTGGATACATTGTACCAGTTAAGCTGGTCTTTTTCAATCGCCTCAACCCAACGTTGCTTCTGGTTGTTTCGATCTAAGGAGACACTGATAATCTCTAACCCTTTAGCGTGGTATTGTTCGTAAATTTTAACAAAGTTTGGATTTTCAATGCGACATGGACGACACCAAGAGGCCCAAAAATCAAGGATGGTCACTTTTCCGAGTATTTTACTTAGGGTGATCATTTCACCATCTGGATTAGGGGCTGTAAAATCCGGCGCTTTAACTCCAATTTTAGGCTCAAAGGTATTTAGTGCGGTATTGATTTTATCAGTGATCTTTTGCGCCATTATAGTATTTGTAGGCTTATTTAACAATGCCTGAGGCATCAGCTTGAAAACTTCTGAGGCCATTTTTGCATCAAAGCCTTGTTGTCCAGTAATACCATCCAATAACATCAATGAAAAATCAGAATCTGGATTTTGTTTTAAAAAATTAAGTCCATAGTCTTTTAATTCTGATCTTAATATTGTGTTGCGCTTCTGAATTTCCTTAATGGCATCGGCATCGCCTTGTGCAAGCACATACGCTTGGCGCAAACCACTAACTTTTTCAACCAAGACTTGATACCCATTTTTGTAGCTATTGAAAATGACATTATTATTTCCCCCACTGACCTCTGATTGATTGATGCTATCTTTGTAAATAGTGACTTCAATTTGTTCGGGCTCAAGCACCAGTGCTGTTTGCCCTACAATCCCATCAATAGTTAAAATACGCATTTCAGAACCATCGACCTTACCTTTGAAATTAAAGGCTTCATTTACAACAATGGCCGTATCAGTTATTCTGCCTTTTTGGCCATTTTCACTGGTCTTTAAATAAACCCGAACTCCATTGAAAACGCCTTCTGCCTTACCGCTTATGACAAATTCGTTTTTAGAAGCTATGTTGGATACGCAGGCTGAAAATAGACACAACAAAACCGCAGTAAAAAAAAGAGAAAATCTTAACATGGATTAATTTTTCGCAAAAATAAATAAAATTTGACAACCTTATGGTTTGAGAGAATATTAATACTTTTGTAAAAAATAAGAAATGCAGCATCAAGATACCATCATTGCTTTGGCTACACCATCAGGTGCTGGTGCTATTGCAGTTATCAGAGTATCTGGATCTGAGGCCATTGGAATTTCAGAGGGCTTGTTTAAATCCATTCATAACAAAAAACTAGCTGTACAGCCTACACACAGTATCCATTTGGGACATATTGTTGATGGTAGTAGAGTTTTAGACGAAGTTTTAATCAGTTTATTTAAAAACCCACAATCTTACACTGGTGAGGATGTGGTTGAAATCTCTTGCCACGGCAGCCATTACATTCAAAACGAAATTTTACAACTGTTCATTCGCAAGGGATGTCGTGCAGCGGAACCTGGAGAGTTTACTTTACGGGCTTTTTTGCAGGGTAAAATGGATTTAAGTCAAGCGGAAGCCGTGGCTGACCTCATTGCCAGTGACAGTGCTGCGGCCCATCAAATTGCTCTGCAGCAAATGCGCGGCGGTTTTAGTTCACAAATTAAAGCTTTGCGGGCCGAACTGCTCAATTTTGCATCACTTATCGAGTTAGAATTGGATTTCTCTGAAGAAGATGTGGCCTTTGCAGATCGTCAACAATTTGAAGCCCTCTTAAAGCGCATTACGGAAGTTCTGAAATACCTTATGGATTCTTTTTCTACGGGAAATGTCATAAAAAATGGAGTGCCAATATCCATTGTTGGTGCCCCTAACGTTGGAAAATCTACACTTTTAAATGCCTTATTAAATGAAGATAAAGCCATTGTGAGTAGTATTGCAGGCACAACCCGCGATGCCATTGAGGACGAATTGATCATTGAAGGGGTTAAATTCCGCTTTATTGATACGGCAGGCATTCGCCAAACGGATGATACCATTGAATCTATTGGTATTGAAAAAACTTTTGAGAAAATGGCCCAATCTCAAGTTATTTTACAATTATTAGATGCTTCCAGTATCTCAAATACAAATAGCGCCAAGCTTTTAAAAACTGTGCAACTAACCAAAGAAAAACACCCAGACACTGAATGTTTGTTGGTTTTAAATAAAATGGATCTCACCAATGCGGATGAGGTAAAAGTAATGTTTTCAAATCTTCAGCCTATTGCACTTAGTGCCAAAACAGGTGCTGGCGTAGAGGTACTCAAATCTAAGCTTCTAAGTTTAGTCCAAACTGGAAAACTGCGTAATAATGATACTATCATTACCAATGCCCGTCATTACGACGCTTTAGGTGAAGCCTTAAAAAGCATTCAAAACGTTCAAGCGGGGCTTGATGGCGGCCTTTCAAGCGATCTCATGGCCATTGACATTCGTGAGGCTTTGCATCATTTTGGCCGCATTACAGGCGAAATTTCTACAGACGATTTATTGGGTAATATCTTTGCTAATTTCTGTATTGGTAAGTAAAGTTAATTTCTTTTCCCTAATGATTGAATTCAAATGGCGCAGACACATTTCAACACTATATGGGTCCCATTGGCTGTGCTGCTAATCCTATTAGCAATCAATACAACCCAAGTAATCCTAATCAGGTTGGAAATTGGACGACAGATCGCGCAGGATGGTGTCCTGGAATGGTAGTGCCTGTTCGTTCCGATGATTT
>ERZ1047472.2127-NODE-2127-length-14426-cov-6.505671_pt1 | contig 14426 bp, 11 predicted proteins | sample MGYA00383095_ERZ1047472 | MGnify/ENA primary metagenome ERZ1047472 (study PRJEB29581, sample SAMEA5548365) | metagenome | biome: marine; feature: coastal; material: water | depth 1 m | study: Short-term variability in the microbial, nano- and picoplankton...
TCCTATTTTTTTTGTCCAAACATTAAAATTCCCTTCAGTTGTAGAAATTTTTATATACTTTCCTTCACCAACTTCAGGTGTTGGGTATTCAACTTTAAAATTAACATTCGTGTCTACGCTAGAATTATAGTTTTCTGAACAACCCACTAGGAGTGTTAATAAAGGTATCAATAAAAGTTTTAATCGCATGAATTTCTCCCTTTTAATTAAATGAGATATTACTACCAAACTCAATTATCTATTTCTAAATTTCTACCTAGTACTACAGTCTCAGATAACAATTTAAAAGAATTAACTATCAAGTAAACTCGAACTATTTTGCCTAAACCATTCTCCAGGTAGTGCCGCTAGCATTATCTTCCAAAATAACACCGTGGGCTCTTGCCTCATCCCTTGCTTCATCAGCAGATTTCCAGTCCTTTGACTGCCTAGCCATTTCCCTTCTATAAGCCAATGCATCGTATAGCGCTTCGTCATCATCAGAAACTTTCCTTTTAAACCATTTAAAAGGATCACTTGCGAGAATTCCCAACAGAGAACTTACTCCTTCAAGTGCAATTTTAAGTCCAAAAGCCTTATTAATTAACGAAATAGGGAAATCGCCATTATCATATTTGTCAGCTTCATTTAACAACGCGTTAAGATTTTCAAATAGGCTTTCAAGTTCTGATATAGCACCCACAGTATTAAGATCAGACTTCAAGCAATTTACAATTTTATCTAAATCGGGTGCTACGCTTAATGTTTCTCCGGGTTTTTTTTGAAACTTAAAATCAATTGAATTTAATCGTTTTAAAACTCTATACCAACGGTCGAGGTTTTGCTTACTCTCCTGCAAAAGCTGTTTAGTCCAAACTAATTCACTTTTATAATGCGCCTTTATTAAAGAAAGGCGGATAACTTCTCCATCCCAGTCATCGAGTAGGTCATTTATCAATTGAACATTACCTATACTTTTTGACATTTTCTCATCACCCATATTGAGGAACTCATTATGCACCCAATAGTTAGCAAGAGGTGCCCCGTCATGAGCACACACGCTCTGAGCTATCTCATTTTCATGATGTGGAAATTTTAAGTCTATTCCCCCGCAGTGTATGTCAATTGTGTAACCTTCAGAGTTTAGAACATCCTGCGCCATAGCTGAACATTCAATATGCCAGCCAGGCCTACCTTTACCAAAGGGTGAATTCCAACCAACCCCATCAAGCTCAGGCTTCCATAATACGAAATCAGCATTATTCCTTTTTCTAGAAGTTTCCCCCTCTTCTAACCTTGCCCCAGTAATTAGATCTTCAAGGTTGTTTCCCGATAAATTACCATAATCCTCAAACCTACTAACATCAAAAAATACATGATTGTCTGACATATAAGCGAATTTCTTGGAAACTAATAAAGATATCATTTTAACCATACTGTCTATATATTCTGTACATTTAGGCTGCTCAGTAGGTCTTAAACACCCGATGGCAGCTAAGTCTTTATTATAAATATCTGCAAATTTTTCGGTAATCTCATGAATTTCAACATTATCTTCTTTGGCTCTTTTAATAATTTTATCATCGACATCGGTAATATTGCGCGCATATACAACCTTTGACTCACCGTAAATTTCTCTCAAAAGGCGAAAAAGAATATCAGCTACTACAGCTGCTCTGGCATTTCCAATGTGTGCATAGCTATACACAGTTGGGCCACAGTTATACATTGTTACCCTATTAGGGTTCTGGGGTTTAAATACCTCTTTTTTTCGGGTTAAGGAATTATAGATTTTTAAGGGTAAATTTTGAGTCATTAGCCTGTTATAAGAACTTTTTTAGAGGAAATAAACCATACTTATAGGATAAGTATAGAGCTAGTTGATAGTAATATACAGTTTATCATATCATAAACTATATTGTTAAAAATTAATTTCTAAATAAGCTGGAAAATCAATTTAACTTATATAAATCAAACTTTTTACTTTTGTTGCTAGTATTTACTGTAAAATATGCGCTATAGGGGCAAAATGAACACAAACGCACCAAAGAAAAATTTACTGCAGGCAGTAAATACCTCTGATAAACCCTCCAAAGAGGAAGCTATGGAGGCAGTACGAACACTAATACGCTGGGCGGGTGACAACCCTGAACGCGAGGGCCTTAAAGATACGCCAAAACGAGTCGTTAATGCATACCGCGAATGGTTTCGAGGTTACGACATGGACCCTACATCTGAGCTCTCTCGAGTATTTGAGGACGTATCAGGTTATGATGACATGGTACTACTCAGAGAAATTGATATTGAAAGTCATTGTGAGCACCACATGGCTCCCTTTTTGGGTAAAGCTTACGTAGCTTATCTGCCCACAGATAAAGTGGTTGGAATATCAAAGCTAGTAAAAGTTGTCGAAATATTTTCTAAACGCCTGCAAACACAAGAAACTATGACGGCTCAAATTATAGACGCAATTGACGATGCACTAAAACCACGTGGATCAGCAGTTATGATAGATGCGAAACATCAGTGCATGAACACAAGAGGGGTTCATCACCCGGATGTATCCACAATTACAACACAATTCACTGGGGAATTCAAAACGAATCCTTCATTACAAGATAGGTTCTTGAAGCTCATAAGCAGGGACTAGATAAATGACCCCTGATAATTTCGGTAGTATTCAAAGAAAATAAGTAAAGTTGTCTTACAAACTTAGTGGCTAAGTGGCTAAGTGTTAGCTGCTTCCAAGTCAGATTTAGCTTTCATAACAAGCTTTTTTATCTTTTTAGCTTTTTCAGTCAGCTTGTGATTTTTTGTTCCTACTAAAAATCCGTCCAGACCGCCTTTAAAATCAACAGTTCGCAATGTTGCTGCAGATATTCTCATCTTAAATTTCTGTCCTAGTGTATCCGAAGGTAGTGTTACATTACATAGGTTGACATTAAATCTACGGTTAGTTCTATTTTTGGCGTGAGAAACATTGTGACCTGACATTGGGCCTGTATCGAGGAGATCGCAGCGACGTGACATTTTTGCACCTAAACTTATAATTTACACAAACAACTGATGTTGAATTTGCGGGGAATTATATGTTCGTACGCAACACGTCAACCCTTTAAAGGTAGATTAATTCAGTACTTTTCAAAAATCAGACGTAAAATTAGGAACGCCAACTAACTTATGACTATGTGTTCAATTGTTTTTTGGTGTAATTTACTATTATCTTTTATTTTTGTTTTATATATTCTTCAGACAAGCGATCCCCGAATCTTATGTGATAAAACCTTAAATACTTTATGCAAACTAATTTCCATCAACCTATATTAAAAGCAGTTTTAGGACCAACTAACACAGGGAAAACACATTATGCTATTGATAGAATGCTTGCACATCAATCTGGCATTATAGGTCTTCCTCTGCGACTTCTAGCAAGAGAGGTATATGATAGAATAGTCAAAATAAAAGGTGTAAACCAATGCGCATTAATAACAGGCGAAGAAAAAATAATCCCCCCGCACGCGCGATACTATATCTGCACTGTTGAGGCTATGCCGACAGAAAAAAAGTTTGCATTTCTTGCGATAGATGAAATTCAACTTATGACCAACCTTGAAAGAGGACATATATTCACTGATAGAATTTTGAACGCACGTGGCACGCAAGAAACTCTTTTTCTTGGAGCAGCAACAGTTCAGTCAATATTAAAATCTCTCATACCTAAAATTCTATTTGATTACCGTGAACGGTTTTCAGAATTAAGCTACAGTGGACCAACTAAATTGACACGTCTACCAAAACGCTCAGTAATTGTGGCCTTTTCTTCAGCCGAAGTTTACTCAATAGCAGAATTAATTCGTACTTATCGCGGAGGGGCCGCAGTTGTAATGGGGGGGCTGTCTCCACGCACTAGAAACTCACAAGCTGAACTTTTCCAAAATGGAGAAGTTGATTTTTTAGTGGCTACTGATGCAGTTGGGATGGGCCTTAATCTCGACACAGATCACGTTGCCTTTGCAGGCTTGAGTAAATATGATGGACGAAGAAGAAGATACCTTTATCCAATGGAAGCTGCGCAAATTGCTGGAAGAGCAGGTAGGTTTAGGAATAATGGGACTTTTGGTACGACTGGTAATTGCCTCCCAATGGACGATGATCTTGTAAAGAAAATTGAAACCCACAACTTTGATCAAATCAGAAAGGCAGAGTGGCGCAACTCACAACTTAACTTTAGCTCTATAGAGTGCCTTACAGAAAGCCTTCATCTCAAAAAGCCGCATAGCCAATTACATAGAATAATTGGGGCTTCAGATGAACAGGCTTATGAAAGGTTAATTTCTATTCCTGAAATTGTTCATGGCATAAACGTACCAGCCCAAGTCAAACAACTCTGGGATGTATGCCAGGTGCCAGATTTCCGAAATTTAACAATAGATACACATATTAAACTTCTGCAAGATCTGTACCGCTTACTTTATCAAAACGGTGGGAAAATACCTGAAAGTTTTATTGAGAAAAAAATTGAAAAATTAGATGATAATTTAGGTGGGGTTGCTTTACTATCATCACGCCTTGCCAACATTAGGACTTGGTCATATTGCGCCAATAAACTATCCTGGATGCAAAATAAAAATAATTTAGCAAATTGCACTCGGGAGGTTGAAGACAGACTATCAGATGCGCTACATGAAGCCTTGATAGCTCGTTTTGTTGATATACGGACTAATAAGCTACTAAAAAGCATTGGGTCAAAGGACTATATGAAAACAACAATAAAAGACAATGGTGACGTTCAAGTCGACGATCAAGTTATAGGTCAGCTAGATGGCTTGAAATTTACGCCCTCTAAAACATCCTCGGCTCTTGAGGCAGAAGCCATTAGAACTACAGCAGAAAAAATTGTTACCCCAGAGATCAACAGACGGATGACAAGTCTATGCGGAGGCGTACATACAATCTTCACCCTATCCAAAACAGGTGGTATATTATGGGGAGGAAAAATAGTCGGTCAAATTGACCCTAGCGGGACTCCGCTAAACCCTAATGCAGAAATTATTTGCGGTGATTTCGGAGATGAAAACCTCAAAAAACTTTCAATAATTCGTATGCGGGATTTCCTTAAAGCTGAAGCTCTAAATTATTTAAAACCCCTATATGATTTAAAAGAAATCCATAATGACCCTGAAGCATCTTCAGAAGCGCGCGGTTTAGCATATATAATGTTTGAAAATTTAGGTGTAATTAATCGTAAGAACTACTCAGACACATTAAAGAAAATTGACCAAGCTTCTAGAAAGAAACTAAGAGATGTTAATGTCTATTTTGGTCAGTATAATGTATATGTGCGTGATCTCATGAAACCTAAGCCAGCAAACTTACTGAGTATTTTGACAGCTTTTAGTGCTGGAGGTGACAAAAATCCCTTCTTGCCGTTTGCTGGCGTCACTTCAATTCCAAAAAATGAAGTTTTCCTAAAAAATCACTATTCTGACCAAGCAATAGCTTTAGCTGGCTATAGAGTAGTTGGTCCCCGCATAGTCCGGTTAGACATGCTCAATCGATTGAGCGATCAAATCCGGCAAGCACAGCAACAGTCAGATATTTCAAGTGGCGAGAAAAAATTTCAAATTATGCAGGAAATGCTTGCCATTATGGGTTGTACCTACATTGAGCTCCAAGGCGTACTTCAAAACCTAGGATTTCACTCTAAAGTTATCGATACTACTCAGATGGATACAAAAAATACTGATGCTGAAATAATAGAAAACAAAATCACCAACACAACTAATTCGGTAAAATATGAAAAAGGCAAAAATAAAGAAAATCCATCAGAAACGGTAGATATAAGTCGTAATGAAGATGGTAAAAAATTGAATATTTATCACCATAGAGTATTAAATAAAGATGGAATAACTGAAGAAGTTCTGAATACGGAATATTGGTTTGTAACCAAAAGAAATTATAGAGATAATAATACCGGCAAAACAAAATTTAAAAATAAAAAATCCAATACAATAAGAAAAAAAACTACAAATAATCAAAGTAATCGAGAACAATATTATAAAAAAAATGCGAAAGCTAAAAACTCTCCGTTCGCAATACTTGAAGCTTTAAAGAGGAATTCCGAAGACTAATTTGAAAAAGGCAAAACAAATACAAAACTTAAATGGTTCAATCATAAACACGGTCCGTTTGGATGCCTGGCTGTACCGAACTAGACTGGTCAAAACCAGAACTGCAGCAACAGCCATTATTATTAGTGGAAAAATTAGAATAACTAGAAACGGGATAACTAAAAGAATTAAAAAACCTAGCACTACAATAAATTGTGGTGACCAGGTCTCTTTTATTCATTGCAATAGGCTGATTCAGGTGGAAATGGTTGCATCTCCCACCAAGCGCGTATCAGCAGTCAAAGCAAAATCTTTATACATAGACCATGAGTCGTCTTGACATTCATGCCGCGGGTTGCCAAATCCCGCACTTATTGAGGATTTTTTATGACCTACATAGTCAAAGATGAATGTATTAAATGCAAATTTATGGACTGCGTCGAAGTTTGCCCAGTTGATTGCTTTTATGAAGGTGAAAATATGCTAGTCATCCATCCAGACGAATGTATCGACTGTGGTGTTTGTGAACCCGAATGTCCAGTTGATGCAATAGTGCCCGATACTGAAGATACTCCTGATGGGAAGTGGCTTGAGATAAACTCAAAATATGCAGAATTATGGCCTGTCATCACAATTAAAAAAGAGCCCCCAATTGACAGGGAAAAATATGAGTCTGAAATCGGTAAATTCGAAAAATACTTCAGTGAAACCCCAGGTACTGGTGATGAATAGCTAATTTATTTATAAAACATCTTCCGACGACTCGCATCTAGTCATAATTTATGCTACAGGTGAACTGCTTAACAAAAATTTATATTCCTTCACTTCATTCGAAATTAACCCCAAAAGGCACTTTTACTATGGCAGGTACTAAAAAAAATATTGATAAAAATATACCTAAAAAATCAAAGAAAAAAGCCTTTAAGGCAGGACAGCACATAGTTTATCCCGCCCACGGTGTTGGAAAAGTTACAGGAATTGAACAAGAAGTCATAGCTGGCTTTGACATCGAAACTTATGTTGTTCATTTTGAACAGGACAAAATGACATTAAGGGTGCCTACAGCAAAAGTTGGTAGCTCAGGAATGCGCGCTTTATCAAACGAGTTAATATTGAAGGATGCATTCACTACTCTAAAAGGCCGCGCGCGCATTAAACGAACAATGTGGAGTAGAAGAGCCCAAGAATATGAAGCTAAGATAAATTCTGGGGATCTAATATTAGTGGCTGAAGTAGTACGTGATTTGCATCGAACAGAAGCACAGCCAGAGCAAAGCTATTCCGAACGTCAGCTTTATGAGCGTGCAACCGATAGAATGGTCAGAGAAGTGGCAGCCATAGAAAAAACTGACAAAGGGTCAGCGATAGAATTAATATTAGAAACACTCACAAAAGCAAGAACTAGGCAAGCAGCAAAAGCAGCAAAAGAAAACCCTGAGATTGAAGATAACTCTGAAACAAGCACTGAACCATTGGGTTAGTCAAAACAACAAAAACGATTAAATTGGACAATTTTATGAAACATTCATTGAAGTTTTTATTGTTACTCTCAGCGACCTCAATGATCGCTTGTGGTGGGAGTAATGAGAATAGCACCCCCACACCGGCACCCCCTACCCCTCCGACAACAGGTTCATCAGAACCAACCTGGACACAAGGCACTTATCCAACATCATCTACATTCAAGAACCAATGCGCAGCTCCGAGAACCACTACTGATATTGATGGAAACGCATACCCCGATGAACAAGGCTCCACTTTAAAAGAAAAATTTTGGTTAAGATCATGGTCTGATGAACTTTACTTGTGGTATAACGAGATCACAGATATTAATCCTGATAATAACGACGATCGATTAGAGTATTTTGAACGACTCAGAACTACAGCGACTACAACAAACGGCACACAAAAAGATCAATTTCACTTTACAATTCCCACAAACGAATATGAAGAAAGAGTTGCAACAGGTGCGTCTGCAGGTTACGGCGCAGATTTTGTTATTCTAGCAGGATCCCCCCCTAGAGATGTTCGAGTTTCGCTTGTCCAGCCTAATTCACCCGCATCCACTGATAACTCTCTTCTCAGAGGAACTGAAATTTTAGAAGTTGATGGAGAGGATGTAGTGAATGGAAACGATACAAATGCACTTAACGCTGGTCTCTTCCCCTCAGAACCAGGCGAAACTCATACTTTTCTTGTAAAAGATGCTGGGTCCGAAGCAACGCGCTCCGTCTCATTAACTTCAGCCGTAGTTGCAGAACAGCCTGTAAATACTACAGCTATAATTGATACTCCTACAGGAAAAGTTGGTTATATAGCATTTACAACATTTGGTACATCAACGGCCGAAGAGCAAATTGCTGACGCTTTTACTGAAATGAGTAACGCTAATATTAGCGACCTAGTTCTTGATCTAAGGTACAACGGCGGAGGGTTTTTGGCGATAGCTAGTCAACTCAGCTATATGATTGCAGGGGAGAGTCAAACCCAAGGAGCATTTTTTGAAGAGCTTCAGTTCAATGATAAACATCCCGTTACTAACCCAGTCACTAATACAGCATTAGAGCCTACACCCTTTTATACCACAAGTCTTGGTTTTAACGATAACTTTCCTGGTGGTCAGCCGTTAAATACAGTCGACCTTGAGCGAGTATTCATTATTTCAACAGGTAGGACTTGTAGCGCTAGTGAAGCCGTCATAAATGGCTTAAGGGGTATAGATGTTGAGGTTATACTGATTGGCTCAAGAACATGTGGGAAGCCCTATGGATTTTATGGTACAGATAACTGCGGAGAGACCTATTTTACTATTCAGTTTCGAGGCGTGAATTATAAAAACTTTGGAGACTACTCCGATGGTTTCGCCCCAGAGAATAGTGTCACAACAGGAGGGGTTGGGGAATTTATTCCTGGCTGTGTTGCAGGTGATGATTTTACTAATCAGCTTGGCAACACTAATGAAAATATGCTCAGAACCGCTTTATCATATAGAGAAAATGGAGTTTGTCCGGCCAATCAAAGCAAAAACTTATATTACTCAGATAGGTTTAAATTTGAAAACAATCCCTCACAATCTCTTTACAGCGAAAAGCGAATTGCAAACATGTTTAAACTTAAGAACAGTCGTATAGCAAGGAGAATTAATTAACTTATTAAAGGCTATTCGCTGCGCGGCAGTACTCTGTCTGGGTATGCATGACCATCCATCATAGCTCTGATGTTAATCATTACCTTTTCTCCCATTTCCTGTCTGCTCTCGTGTGTCGCCGACCCTATGTGCGGGGACAGTATAACATTTTGTAATTTAATTAAATCTGGGTGTATTTGAGGCTCATCCTCATAAACATCTAAACCCGCACCACTTAATTCACCATTTGATAATGCACTCGCAAGAGCCCCTTCATCTATAACCTCTCCCCTAGATGTATTAACAATGTAGCTGGTCGGCGAGAGTAATTTTAAACGCTTTTTATTTATTAAATGATAAGTCTCAGGTGTACTAGGGCATGTAATAACCATTATATCGATTGAAGGAAGCATCGGGTCTAATGTTGGCCAATAAGTTGCATCAAGTGTATCCTCAATACCGGCTGGCAACCTACTACGGTTGTGATAATGAACCTCTAGACCAAAAGCCTTAGCCCGCCTAGCCACTGCCTGACCTATACGTCCCATACCAATTATACCCAATCTTTTTCCCTTAATGCGGTGACCCAACATGAATGTAGGTGTCCATCCCTCAAACTTACCAGACCGCGCCCTACGGTCACCCTCAACTAACCGTCTCGGAACTGCTAAAATAAGAGCCATCGTCAAATCAGCTGTATCTTCAGTTAGAACACCCGGTGTGTTTGTAACTATAATTCCACGCTGATGGGCAAAGTTAATATCAATATGATCTGTTCCCGCTCCGAAATTAGCAATAAGCCGAAGCTTATCTGAGGCAGCTGATATTATATCTGAATTTATAATATCGGTAACTGTAGGCACAAACACTTCGCAATTTGCTATTGCAGACTTTAACTCATCTTGCGTCATTGGGCTTGAATCATGTCTTAAAGTCGTATCAAAGAGTTTTACCATTCTCTCTTCGACCTCTTTTGGTAGTTGTTTTGTAACACTCACGCTTGGTTTATAATTACTAGATTGGCTCATGCCGTATAATAAACGAATTTATCACATTTTCTCAAGCTCAAAGATAATAATATTTAATAATATTTACCTTTGGTTTAAACATTTAACGCCATAAGCAAGATTATGATTAAAGTTTTTAAAATATACTTAATAATTTGGGGGGGCTTGGTGATAGCACCTGATGCCTTTGCGAGTGAAGTTGGCAAACAATATATTCAATCCGAAAACCCAAAAACAATGACGCAAAAAAATTTAGAGCTTGAAAATATATATCGTGTTCCCCCAGAAAAAACTCGAAGTGGGTTTGCTGTACCGAGGTATGTCAGCTTAAAGGTTGGCAAGGCAAATGGCAGGGTTGGGCCATCCACAAAGCATAAAATATTATGGCAGTATCGACGCAAAGGGCTTCCATTAATAGTTGTAGCTGAAACAGATACTTGGCGTAAGGTACGGGATATGAAAGGGGATGAAAGCTGGGTTCATAGGCCTGCATTATCTGGTATCAGAAATGTGATCACTACAGAAGAAGCAACTATTCACAAAAATGCTTCCGTTAAAGCAGAAACCATGGCGTTAACAGAAAAAGATACTTTGCTAAGACTAGAAGAGTGTAGAAAAAATTGGTGCAAAGTTAGTTATAAAAAAATTCAAGGCTGGATTCAACGCTCCGAAGTTTGGGGTGCAGCAGAATAAATCAGGGTAGTTTGTGTAGTAATTGGGATACATATACACTCTTGATGAAAATCGTCCATAATGCTTGAATACTAGGACTGAAGGAATTAACTTGATGATGAACAAGATTATTATTGCCCGAAACAAATCTGAGCTAAATGCTGGTATTTCACAATTCCGGGAAAATAATGAGACTATATCTCTTGTTCCGACAATGGGGGCTCTTCATGACGGTCACCTCAAACTTGTAAAACTAGCAAAACTAAAATCAGATAGAACAATAGTCTCAATTTACGTTAATCCAACTCAATTTGCGCCAGGTGAGGATTTTGAATCATATCCTCGTTCCGAGAGTAGTGATATAAATTTGCTCACGAACGAAAATGTCGATATCATTTACATTCCAAACCCTAGATCAATGTACGATGCACACCATGCCACAAAAATTGTAGTAGGCGGTGTTGCTGAAGGACTGGAAACAGACCACCGACCTACCTTTTTTGAAGGAGTCGCTCTAATAGTTACAAAATTACTAAACAGAACACGGCCAGATTATGCGATATTTGGAGAAAAAGATTATCAACAGTTAGCAACTATTCGTCGCTTGGTTGATGATCTAGACATTCCTGTTAAAGTTATAGGAGCAGAAATAGCAAGGGATAACCATGGTCTGGCATTATCATCTAGAAATAAATACTTAGACCGAAATGGTTTAGTAATCGCAAGAAAACTGAATAAAATTATGATTTCATGTGCAAACAGCATGAGCAAAGGTACGAACGTTGACGAAGCCACTCAAACCGCAAAAGCTCAGTTATTAAAATCTGGATTTAGTTCAGTTGACTACATAGAAGTTAGAAGTCCTAATTCATTAACTATTCTTGAAGGCGGAGTGCTTTCTAGTCCTGCACGGCTTTTAGTAGCTGCGCACTGCCAAGATGTAAGATTAATAGATAATTACCCCATTAGTTAGTTTCATAAAATAAATAGTTCATTAAATTATTTATATTAACTTTACCATTGTAAACATAGGTATAGGAACGGCACTAACGTCATTCCATGACCTTTCAACACTATAACCACATTTTTCATAGAATTTACGGCCGGACAACGTGGCTGCCATCTCAAGTTGATTAAAACCGAAATTTTTAGCAGATTTCTCAGCTTTTTTTAATATTATACTACCAACCCCCTGCCTAACATAATTGGGATGCGTATACATAGCTCTTATTCTGCCTCTATCTTTCTTTGGGTCTAAAAGTTTTTTATCGCGATGTTTACTGTGATTACCTCCGTAAAGAGTTGACCTCATAGACCACCCCCCGCAACCAACCAGCGTGTCTTTTGTTGTTACGCAAAAATAAGTTTTATCTTTAATTAGTTGGGTATCTATTCCCATTATCGAAAATGAGGCCGTTATTTGCTCATCTGTCAAATATTCTTTTTGAAGCTCGCCAATGGACAGCTTCATTAGCTCTTTGATATCAATTTTATCACTCATATTTGCTAAACGCAGACGAAACATGTTAACAAAACCTTTATATTTTCTTGAATTATTCCAACAATAACTGAGATTTAAGTGAAAAAAGAATTATTTAAGTATAATTAGTGTCATATATATCACTGAGGTCAATCAAATTCAATATTGTGTATCAAAAAGCTTGAATGAAACCTCACAAAAAACTAGTTATCGCCACTGATCGTATTAGGTCTTTAGTTTGCTATTATGTAAAGGATACACATGCAACGTTTTTCATTAAAATCCGCGTTAGCTCTTTCGGCATCAGCCGCAATGCTAGCAGGTGCTATGGCCGTTCCGGCTTATTCACAATCATCAGACGGTATATCTGCCGAAGATGAAGTAGTTTCAATTGGTACACGAAGAAAAGCTCGCTCAGCTGCTGATACACCAGCACCTGTAGACGTTATTTCAGGTGTTGAGTTCACCCAGAACGCAGCAAATGATGTTCAAGACTTACTTCGCACATCAGTTCCATCATACAACGTTAACACGCAGCCAATTTCAGATGCTGCTTCAATCGTTCGTCCAGCTAACCTTCGCGGACTATCACCAGATAATACATTAGTACTAGTCAACGGCAAACGTCGTCATCGTGGTGCTGTGATTTCCTTCTTGGGCGGTGGTATTGCTGATGGCGCTCAAGGCGTTGACGTTTCCTCACTTCCTGCAATCGGCTTAAAGCAAGTCCAAATCTTACGTGACGGCGCGTCATCTCAGTATGGTTCTGATGCAATCGCTGGTGTTATCGGGTTTGATTTAAAAGACTCATCAGAAGGTGGATCTTTAGAAGTTAAGTATGGCTCAACATACGAAGGTGACGGAGACACATATTCAATCGCTGGTAACGTAGGTTTACCTCTCGGTGACAATGGCTTTATTAATATTTCTGGTGAATATGGCGATACCAACGGTACCGTCCGTGCAGCCCCGCGTAATGACGTAACTGCTCTTGTTGCTGCCGGTAACACAGCAGCTGGCGACAACCTTACAATTAACAGCTACACAGATGAGTTTACTCAGTATTGGGGTCAACCTGATGTTGAAGATGATATCAAGTTAGCATTCAACAGTGGCATGGAACTTAACGCAAATACTGAGCTTTATGCTTTTGGTACATACGCTGAAAGAACAACTACTGGTGGTTTCTTCTATCGAAATCCTACCAACCGCGGCGGTGTATATCGCGGCGATCTAGTTGACGCTACTACAGGAGCTCTTGATCCAAACGGTGTTGCATCAATTCGTGTTGGTGACTTAGATGGACTTGGCGCTGGCGGATCATGTCCTGCTGGTATCCCACTAGATGGGCTTCTCCCAGATCCAACAGTGTTGGCTCAAGTAGTTGCAGACGATAACTGTTTCTCATTCGTAGAAGCTATTCCAGGAGGATTTGTTCCTCGTTTTGGTGGTGATCTACGTGATATGGGTATAAGTGCTGGTGTTCGTGGCGACATGGATCTAGGAAATGGACTTTCTTATGATTTATCTGTGACACACGGAACGTCTAAAGTAGAATTCTTTATCACAAACACAGTGAATGCTTCATTGGGACCAATAGCTGGTTCAGGAAACAGAGAAGTTGTTCGTGATTTCATCCCTGGTGGTCAAGAGCAAATCGAGACAGTTGTAAATGCTGACTTTGGTTACTCAGTACCAATGGCCGAGTGGGCTTCAGACCTAAATATTGGTTTCGGTGGTGAATATCGAAAAGAAACTTTCGACCTGTTTGCTGGCGGCGCTAACTCATACGCTTTAGGTCCTTTAGCTGACCAAGGTTTCTCATCAAGCTCAAACGGTTTTGGTGGTTTTCCTAACAGCTCATCTAATTCACAAGATGCATTCGCGGGATATGTGGATTTAGAGGGTGACATTACAGACGCTCTTACATTAGGCGCTGCAGTACGTTACGAAGATTATTCTAACTTTGGTGACACTTTGAACTACAAGATAGCAGCATTATATAAAGTAAATGATAATGTTCGTCTTCGTGGTACATACTCTACAGGTTT
>ERZ1047472.2133-NODE-2133-length-14393-cov-5.189566_pt1 | contig 14393 bp, 10 predicted proteins | sample MGYA00383095_ERZ1047472 | MGnify/ENA primary metagenome ERZ1047472 (study PRJEB29581, sample SAMEA5548365) | metagenome | biome: marine; feature: coastal; material: water | depth 1 m | study: Short-term variability in the microbial, nano- and picoplankton...
CACCCAGGCGTTGGTTATCATTTGGTTGGTTTGCCCGACAATGCTGTTAAAGAACGTAACCACCGTATAGCTGCTGCCGTAATGGAATGTGGTTTTAAAATTCCCGGCAAACGGATTACCATCAATATGGCGCCAGCCGATCTACGCAAAGAAGGTGCGGCTTATGATGTTCCCATTGCGCTTGGCATTCTTGTAGCTTCTGGTCAGGTGGTGCCCCAAGCATTAGATAAATGGATTATTATGGGCGAGTTGTCCCTAGACGGCACCCTTCGACCTGTTCGTGGTGCCCTGCCCATGGCATTGCAAGCCAAAGCCGATGGTTTTAAGGGGGTTTTGGTGCCTGCCGAAAATGGTCAAGAAGCAGCCATAGTAGACGGCTTGGAAGTGCATGCCTTTGCGCATCTAAAGGAACTTATTTCGTTCTTGCAATCCTATCATCAAAACAGCCTCGTCACTTATGACCTTTCTGCCCAATTGGGTTCCATCCCTAAGAGTATTTTAGATTTTGAAGATGTAAAAGGACAGGAGTCCATCAAACGCTGTATGGAGGTAGCAGCAGCAGGAGGACATAACATACTGTTGATTGGCCCACCCGGTGCAGGGAAGACCATGCTCGCCAAAAGATTGCCAAGCATATTACCACCCATGAGCACCGCCGAGGCATTGGAAACGACAAAAATTCATTCGGTTGCTGGACAAATGAAAGGTAGTGGCATTATTCATCAACGGCCTTTTCGCTCACCACACCATACCATATCAGATGTGGCTTTGGTGGGTGGTGGTACTTATCCACAACCCGGCGAAATATCTCTTGCGCATCACGGGGTGTTGTTTCTGGATGAATTGCCCGAGTTTAAGCGAAGCGTTTTGGAAGTCATGCGACAACCCTTAGAAGACCGAGAGGTTACCATTGCCCGAGCCAAGTTTACACTTACCTATCCGGCTTCATTTATGTTGGTGGCAAGTATGAATCCCACACCTTCAGGTTATTTCCATGACGACAAGAGTAGTCCCGGTCATTCCGCTGCGGAAATGCAACGCTATTTGGGTAAAATATCAGGGCCGTTGTTGGATCGTATTGATTTGCATGTAGAAGTGCAACCCGTTCCTTTTGAAAAGCTGGCACAAACCCCATTGGCTGAGTCTAGTGATGACATACGTCAACGGGTCATTGTGGCACGAAAACGACAGACACAACGCTTTGCCGATATGCCCCACGTACATCACAATGCGGAGATGAATACGAAACAAATAAGGAAGTATTGCCAGCTATCAAAAGACTCGTTGACACTCTTAAAAACCGCTATGGACAGGCTGCGACTTTCAGCACGTGCTTATGACCGTATTCTTAAGGTTGCCAGAACTATTGCTGATTTGGAAGGCTCGGATGCCATAGCCGATGCACATATTGCAGAAGCCATACAGTATCGTAGTTTGGATCGAGAAGGTTGGTTGGGTTAGCTAAAAAGGCGAAGTATTTTTTGTAACACAGGAAATGACTTGCCATAAGGCGCATAGCGCTGAATGGGGTCAAACCAAGTGGGGCGCGATACATAAGATTTTAGGTGTGTAAACGTATCAAAGGAATACTTCCCGTGATAGCTGCCTACTCCACTGTTGCCCACGCCTCCAAATGGCAGTCGTTGGTTGGTAAAATAAACGATTACATCGTTGATCATCCCACCCCCATAACTGTGTTTTTTCATTAGTTTATTTGCCCATTTTTTACGTTCAGAGAAAACATAGAACGATAGAGGTTTGTCGTAGTGTTGAATGATTTGGTCTATTTCATTTTCATTTTCATAGGTCAATATGGGTAATATGGGTCCAAAAATTTCATCTTGCATGATCTTGTTTTCCAAATTACGAACTGCAATTATAGTAGGCGCCACATAACGGCTTTTTACATCGTGTTCTCCACCATAAAGAATGTCTTGATCATCAAGTAGATTTACCATAGCAGCGGCGTGTTTTTCGTGCACCAAACGTGCATAGTCTTCTGATATTTTTGGGTTGTCGCCATACATGCGCACAATTTCACTTTTTAGGGCTGTTAGTAATGCTTCGTATTTGCTTTTATGAACAAGTAAGTAGTCTGGTGACATGCATATTTGACCACAGTTCATGTATTTGCCCCAAGCAATGCGCCTGGCGCTAACCTTGATGTTGGCGGTATGGTCCACAATACAAGGGTTTTTGCCACCCAATTCGAGCGTGGTGGGCGTGAGGTGTGCTGCTGCTGCTTTGGCTACAAGTTTTCCAACGCGAACGCCTCCTGTAAAAAAGATATAATCCCAACGTAATTGCAATAAATTTTCTGCCGTTTCTGGACCGCCTTGCACTACTGCAACCCATTCCTCAGGGAAAACTGCTTTGATGATTTTTTCAATTACAGCAGCTGTTTTTGGTGCGTGCTCTGAAGGTTTTAATACGACCGTATTACCAGCTGCCACTGCGCCAATAAGAGAATTAAGTGCTAATTGAAAAGGGTAATTCCAGGGTGCAATGTGAAGCGTAACGCCATAGGGTTCTGGTACGATCCAATCCTTGCTAGGGGTATTCAGCCATTTTCCTTTAATGCGTTTGGGTTTTGCCCAAAACTGCAAGTTTTTGATAACGGTATTTAGTTCGTCTAGTACAATGTAGATTTCTGCTAACCATATTTCAGCCGCAGGTTTACCCAAATCTTTTTTTAATGCAGCAATGATGTCAGCTTCATACGCTTTAACACTTTGCTTTAGCGCTTTTAAATGTGTTATTCGTGTGTTGATATGTAAGGTTTTCCCATTTTTAAAAAAATAAGATTGCTTATTTTTTATTGGTATCAATGGGTTATCCTTAATCATGTTTAATGTTTCGTTGTTTTTTTTAGCGAATATGTAAAAATATGCTTTTCATTCATTATGCCGCCTACTTTTTCTACATTTGAATTAATATACTACAAAACAAACCCAATTTTATACCTTTCATTTTATTCTATTTAAACGTCTCAATTAACAAACAGGCTATATGGTTGTTGTTTTGTATTTTAGCGCATTCTAATTTTAAGATTCATGGGGTTTAATCGCTACTCAAAAACTGTTACACAAGATCCTAGCCAGCCGGCAGCACAAGCCATGCTTCACGCTATTGGCCTTACGGAAGCTGATTTTGAAAAGCCTTTGGTAGGGATTGCCAGCACAGGATACGAAGGAAATCCGTGTAACATGCACCTTAATGATTTAGCAGTTGAAATAAAAAAAGGTACCCAAGAAGCTGATTTGGTAGGTCTTATTTTTAACACCATTGGGGTTAGTGATGGTATATCAATGGGTACGCCCGGTATGCGTTTTTCATTGCCTTCAAGAGATTTAATTGCCGATTCTATGGAAACGGTCATGGGCGGTATGTCATACGATGGTATGGTGGCTGTAGTGGGTTGCGATAAAAATATGCCCGGTTCTGTCATGGCCATGTTGCGTCTCAATCGACCAAGTATAATGGTTTATGGTGGTACTATAGCATCTGGCTGTGTTGCTGAAAAAAAATTAGATGTCGTTTCTGCTTTTGAAGCATGGGGCGAAAAAGTATCAGGTAAAATTGGGGAGGCTGAATTCAAAGAAGTTATTCAAAACGCCTGTCCGGGTGCTGGTGCTTGTGGTGGTATGTACACGGCCAATACCATGGCTTCTGCCATAGAGGTACTAGGGCTATCCTTGCCTTACAACTCTTCTAACCCTGCGGTAAGTCAAGAAAAAATAAACGAATGTGTGGCTGCTGGTAAGGCGATGCGCTTGCTAATCGAAAAAGACATCAAGCCAAAGGATATCGTTACCAAAAAATCATTGGAAAATGCTATTCGATTGGTTACTGTTTTAGGAGGTTCAACCAATGCCGTACTGCATTTCTTAGCCATTGCCAAAGCTGCTGAGGTATCGTTTACCTTGGCTGACTTTCAACGTATTAGTGACACCACGCCGTTCTTGGCAGATCTTAAGCCAAGCGGTAAATTTTTAATGGAAGACGTACACCGTGTAGGTGGTATTCCTGCTGTAATTAAATTTATGCTGGATCACGATATGCTCCATGGTGATTGCATTACAGTAACAGGAAAAACACTAGCCGAAAACATGGCAGACGTTCCATCGCTACAAGAAGGTCAAAAGGTTATTCGTCCATTAGATAACCCCATAAAAGAAACAGGTCATATTCGCATTTTGTTTGGTAACCTAGCATCGGAAGGTTCTGTTGCTAAAATTACTGGCAAAGAGGGTTTGTCATTTGAAGGTCCAGCCCGTGTTTATGATGGAGAATTTGCTGCCAATGCTGGTATCAAATTTGGAGAAGTTAAAAAAGGCGAGGTTGTAGTTATTCGCTATGAAGGTCCAAAAGGCGGTCCTGGAATGCCAGAAATGCTAAAGCCCACTGCAGCCATTATGGGTGCAGGTCTGGGAAAGGAAGTGGCACTCATTACCGACGGTCGTTTTTCTGGAGGTACGCACGGATTTGTTGTTGGACACATCACACCTGAGGCACAATTGGGCGGTGCGCTGGGGCTTGTTCAAAACGGCGACATCATCCGCATTGATGCTCAAACAAACGAATTGCATGTTAATCTCAGTGAAGCGGAACTCAATAAGCGTCGTGACGCTTGGGTTGCGCCAGATTTAAAAGTTAGTAAAGGCGTTTTATATAAATACGCAAGCTTGGTTGCTTCTGCTTCTCAAGGTTGCGTGACAGATGAATAACGGATGATTAAAAAAGAAAACATTTCGGGTTCAGAAGCTTTAATCCACTGCTTGTTGGCAGAGGGCGTTGATCTTATTTATGGCTACCCTGGTGGTGCCATTATGCCATTCTATGATGAGCTATATAAGTTTCAAGACAAACTGCAACACGTGCTTACACGTCACGAGCAGGGTGCAACACATGCCGCCCAAGGTTTTGCCCGTGTTTCGGGAAAAGTAGGTGTCTGTGTGGCAACGTCAGGTCCTGGTGCAACCAACTTGGTTACCGGCATTGCAGATGCCATGATTGATTCAACTCCTATGGTATGTATCACAGGTCAGGTGCCATCGCACTTATTGGGGTCAGATGCCTTTCAAGAAACCGATATTATTGGTATTTCAACACCAGTTACCAAATGGAATTACCAGATTACAGACGTAAAAGAAATCCCCGAAATCATGGCCAAGGCGTTTTATATTGCGCGTTCTGGCCGTCCGGGCCCGGTGCTGATTGATATCACTAAAGATGCCCAATTTGCCACTGCTGATTTTGAATACAAAGCCTGTGCGTCTGTTCGCAGCTATAACCCAATTCCAGTTGTTAACCCATCCGAAGTTGATGCTGCCGCAGCGATTATTTCGAATGCCAAAAAACCTTTAATTGTTTGGGGTCAGGGCGTTATTCTCGGTAAGGCAGAAGAAGAATTTAAAACTTTCGTTGAATCGTCCAATATTCCAGCGGCTTGGACCATACTTGGTGTATCGGCGTTGCCGACTTCACATCCATTAAATGTGGGTATGGTGGGCATGCACGGAAATTATGGGCCTAATGTATTAACCAACGAATGTGATGTGCTTATTGCCATTGGTATGCGTTTCGACGACAGGGTAACGGGTAGACTTGATAGTTATGCCAAGCAGGCTAAGGTTGTCCACCTAGAGATAGATCCTGCTGAGGTGAACAAAAACGTTGCTGCAGATGTAGCCGTTCTTGGAGATGTTAAGCAGACCTTGCCTATGTTAACCCAAAGAGTAGCCTCTAAACCTTATACCGAATGGTTTAAAAAGTTTAAGGCTTACGACAAAATTGAATTTGATAAGGTTATCAACAACGACCTAAACCCAACAAAGGAAGGTTTGAGTATGGCTGAGGTCTTAAAAGAAATTAACCGTGCATCTAATAGCGATGCCGTTGTGGTTTCTGATGTAGGTCAGCACCAAATGATAGCTTGCCGATATGCAACCTTTAACCATTCAAAAAGTAATATTACATCTGGCGGTTTGGGTACCATGGGATTTGCTTTGCCAGCCGCTTTGGGCGCCAAAATGGGTGCTCCCGACAGGGAAGTAGTGGCCATTATTGGTGATGGTGGATTTCAAATGACGATTCAAGAACTAGGTACGATTTTCCAAACGCAAGCTGCTGTAAAGGTAGTGGTTCTTAATAACGATTTTCTGGGTATGGTGCGTCAATGGCAACAGTTGTTTTTTGATAAACGATATGCCTCTACAGAAATGGTGAACCCAGACTTTGTTAAAATTGCAGAAGGCTATTTTATAGATGCCAAGCGTGTTACCAAAAGAGAAGAATTAGGAAAAGCCGTTGATGAAATGATGGCTTCCGATAAACCGTATTTCCTTGAAGTATGTGTTGAAAAAGAAGATAATGTATTCCCGATGATACCTTCAGGTGCTTCGGTTTCTGAAATAAGATTGTCATAATATGGAAACAAATTATACCATATCGATTTATACGGAAAACAGTGTTGGGCTACTAAACCGCGTTTCTGCTATTTTTCAACGCCGTCACATCAATATTGTCAGCATCACTTCTTCTGCTTCAGAAATAGATGATGTATCACGTTTTGTTATCGTGGTGAGCATGACCGAAGAAGCGGTAAAGAAAGTTGTGGGTCAAATTGAAAAGCAAGTTGAGGTAATCAAAGCTTTTTACCACTCCGATGAAGAAACTATTTTTCAAGAATCAGCTCTTTATAAGGTGGCGTCAAAATCTCTTTTTGAGGAACGACACATTCAAAATATCATTAAGAAAAGCCATGCAAATATCGTGACGGTAAACACCGATTTTTTTGTTATTGAAAAAACAGGCTTCCGACACGAGACCGAGCAACTTTACGATGATTTAGCACCCTATGGACTATTACAATTTGTACGGTCTGGCCGCATTTCTGTGACCAAATCACCGATGAACATTAAAGCATTATTAAACAAACTAAACGATTAAAACCAAAGAGATGAGTAACTATTTCAATACATTATCACTAAGAGATCAACTTCACCAACTGGCGCAGTGCCGTTTTATGGATGCAGATGAATTTACCGACGGTATTTCAGCCCTTAAAGACAAGAAAATTGTAATTGTTGGCTGTGGTGCTCAAGGATTAAATCAAGGATTAAATATGCGTGATTCTGGTCTTAATGTTTCATATGCATTGCGCAGTGGTGCTATTGAGCAAAAGCGTGCTTCTTATCAAAATGCTACGTCTAACAACTTTGATGTGGGTGCTTATGAAGAAATGATTCCAACGGCAGATTTGGTTGTCAACCTTACACCAGATAAAAATCACACTTCTGTTGTTGAGGCTGTTATGCCCTTGATGAAAAAAGGTGCTACATTCTCTTATTCTCACGGATTTAATATTGTAGAAGAAGGTACACAGTTTAGAGATGATTTAACGGTAATTATGGTTGCACCAAAGAGCCCAGGTTCTGAAGTGCGTGAAGAATACCTTCGTGGTTTTGGTGTGCCCACGCTCATTGCTGTTCACTCCGATAACGACCCGCAAGGAAAAGGTTGGGAACAAGCCAAAGCCTACTGTGTAGGTACTGGTGGTGACCGCGCAGGTGTACTGCAATCTTCATTTATTGCTGAGGTAAAATCAGATTTGATGGGTGAGCAAACCATTCTATGTGGTGTATTGCAAACAGGGTCTATTTTATGTTTTGATAAAATGGTAGCCCAAGGCATTGATGCAGGCTATGCTTCTAAATTGATTCAATATGGATGGGAGACCATTACAGAGGCATTAAAGCACGGTGGTGTTACTAACATGATGGATCGTTTGTCTAATCCTGCAAAAATCAAAGCTTTTGACCTTTCAGAGGAGCTAAAAGAAATCATGGCGCCATTGTTCCATAAGCATATGGATGATATTATGTCTGGTCACTTTTCTTCCACCATGATGGAAGACTGGGCCAACGATGATAAAAACTTACTTGAGTGGCGTGCTGCTACGGCTGAAACAGCTTTTGAAAAAACAGCACCTACTACTGACGAGATTGATGAGCAAACATTCTTTGATCACGGTACCTTAATGGTGGCCTTTGTACGCGCAGGCGTAGAATTGGCATTTGATACCATGGTAGCTGCCGGAATTAAGGATGCCTCTGCTTATTATGAGTCATTACACGAAACACCGTTAATTGCCAACACCATTGCACGTAAAAAATTATACGAGATGAATCGTGTGATATCTGACACTGCAGAATACGGGTGTTATTTATTCGACCATGCCTGTAAGCCTTTATTGACTTCTTTTATGGAAGGTATTGACACGTCTGTTATTGGTACAACTTTCTCTCCAGACACCAATGGCGTTGATAATAAAAAGTTAATTGCCGTTAACGACGCCCTTAGAAATCACCCTGTAGAAAAAATCGGTAAGACATTGCGCGCGTCCATGACGGCCATGAAACGCATCGTGTAGTGAGACCATTATTAGATTTATCGACCATTGAGGCTGCGGCCAAAAGGGTAGGGCAGGCTGCTGTTCCAACCCCTTTAGAGCACAACAAACGGTTGAGTGAATTGTATGAAGCCAATATTTTGGTAAAGCGTGAGGACTTACAGCCTGTAAGGTCTTTTAAGATACGAGGGGCGTATAATAAGGTTTCACTTCTAGATAAAGCAGCACGTGAAAAAGGTGTTGTTTGCTCAAGCGCAGGTAATCACGCCCAAGGGGTTGCATATGCCTGTAGACATCACAATATTCATGGTACTATTTTTATGCCTTCGCCAACACCACAACAAAAGGTTTCGCAAGTTGCCATGTTTGGTGGCGATAAGGTGACCATCAAATTGGTTGGGGATACGTATGACGATTGTTATGAAGCGGCAAAAGAGTATGTTGCTGAAACAGGAAAAACATTTATCCACCCCTTTGATGATCCAGATGTTATTGCAGGTCAGGCGACCATGGCATTGGAAATTCTAGAACAGGCAACGGAGCCCATAGATTATATAATAGTGCCCATTGGCGGTGGTGGATTGATATCTGGCATCATCAGTGTTTTTAAGCAAAAATCACCTCATACCAAGTTTATAGGAGTTGAACCAAAAGGTGCGCCCAGTATGTACCAGTCTTTGCAGGAAAAGAAGCGCATTCGATTAGACAGTATTGATGTTTTTGTAGATGGTGCTGCTGTTAAAACCATTGGCGAATACGGCTTTGATTATTGTACACAGTATTTAGAAGATTTGGTTTTGGTTGACGAAGGTGAAATTTGCCAAAACATATTGAATATGTATACCTATGATGCTATTGTGGTTGAGCCGGCAGGTGCCATGTCGGTATCAGCGCTCTCTCATTTGCCGGCTGATATAAAGGGAAAAAACGTAATTTGTTTGGTGTGTGGCGGTAATAATGATATTACGCGCATGGCTGAAATTAAAGAACGTGCTTTACTCTTCAGCAGTCTTAAGCATTACTTTATTGTACGTTTTCCACAGCGTGCAGGCGCACTTAAGGAGTTTGTACAAGATATTTTAGGGCCAACAGATGATATTACCTTTTTTGAATACTCTAAAAAAAGCGCTCGTGCCCAAGGCCCGGCCGTAGTGGGAATTCAGATAAAATCAATAGAAGACTTTAAGCCATTGTTAAATCGAATGAAAGAAAAGGGTTTTTTTGGTGATTATTTAAATAACAAGCCCGATTTATTTCAATTTTTGATTTAGTTTTGTATTGCTTTGAAAAATAAAATATGAATATACCAGCTCAATTTACTATTGATGCCCCCTTCCATCACAACAGTTTTTTAATTAACGGAGAAATCACCCTTTGGGATGGTCCATCGGCTGATGTTTATTCTTCCATTCATACACCTAATGCCGATCATGTGCTTGCACCAACGCATTTGGGTTCTGTTCCAGAAATGGATGAGGCGCATGCGCTAAAAGCGCTTGAAGCTGCATCTAACGCCTTCGATAAAGGAAAAGGGGAGTGGCCAACCATGAAAGTAGCAGACCGTATTGCTTGTATGGAGCGCTTTGTTACGCTCATGAAGCAACAACGCGACAAGGTGGTAAAGCTATTGATGTGGGAGATTGGTAAAAATCACAAAGACTCTGAAAAAGAATTTGATCGTACGGTAGACTATATTGTAGACACCATCAACGAATACAAGGACATAGATCGCGACAGTGCTAAATTTCATAATCACGGTGGCGTTTTTGCCCACATTCGTCGTGGTCCCATTGGTGTTGTATTGTGCCTCGGCCCATATAACTACCCATTAAACGAAACTTTTGCGTTGCTCATCCCTGCTGTTATTATGGGAAACACCGCTATTTTTAAGCCTGCAAAGCATGGTGTTTTGCTAATTGCACCTTTACTACAGGCGTTTAAAGAGAGTTTTCCACCAGGAGTAGTGAATATTGTTTTTGGTCGTGGAAGAACCATAGCTACACCCATAATGAAAACGGGACAAATTGATGTGCTTGCACTTATTGGGCACAGTTCTTCTGCCATGTCATTACAAGATTTACACCCTAAGAAAAGTAGGTTGCGATTGGTATTGGGTCTTGAGGCGAAAAATCCAGGTATCATTCTGCCAGATGCAGACCTAGAAAAAACAGTTCAAGAATGTGTGGCGGGCACCTTGTCTTTTAATGGACAGCGCTGTACAGCCTTAAAGGTTTTGTATGTGCATGAATCTGTAAAAGAAGCTTTCTTGACCAAATTTGTTGCAGCAGTTGATGCTTTAAAACTGGGTATGCCGTGGGACAATACACTACTTACACCATTGCCAGAGCCCAACAAGCCTGCCTATATTCAGGAGTTGATAAACGACGCCAAAGAAAAGGGCGCAAAGGTGCTTAACTCAAGAGGTGGTGAGCTTACAGAAAACTTTATTTTCCCAGCAGTTCTCTATCCTGTTTCGCATGACATGCGCGTATATGAAGAAGAGCAATTTGGCCCTGTAATCCCGGTGATGTCGTTTACAGATATCGATACCCCCTTGGACGATATGGCTGCTTCGTCTTATGGACAGCAAGTGAGTTTGTTTGGTAAGGACGTAGATAAACTAGGACCACTAATTGATACGTTAGCCAATCTTGTGTGTCGAGTGAACCTTAACAGCTCATGTCAAAGAGGACCAGATGTATATCCATTTACTGGACGAAAAGATTCTGCTGTGAGTACATTAAGTGTGCGCGATGCATTGCGATCTTTCTCCATCAGGACTTTTGTAGCTACCAAAGACACAGAAAACAATAAGGAAATCTTAAGGGAACTGTTAGATACACATAAATCTAATTTTATCTCTACGGATTATATGCTGTAATTAGTTATTCAGCATTACCGGCATGACCAGCATGGTGACTTGTTCGCCTTCATCCAATCCATCTACAGGTGTAATGATGCCCGCTCTATTGGGGAGGGACAGCTCTAGTTGAATCTCATCTGAACTGAGATTGGTCAACATTTCTGTTAGAAAGCGTGCGTTAAAGCCTATTTGCATATCATCACCTTGGAAAGAACACGTCAAACGTTCTTCGGCTTTGTTGCTGTAATCAATGTCTTCAGCAGAAATGTGAAGCTCTGCACCAGCAATACGCAAACGTATTTGATGTGTTGTTTTGTTTGAGAAGATGCTTACCCGTTTAACGGTGTTCAAAAGTTGCACACGGTTGATGCTCATCACATTAGGGTTCTCTTTTGGGATAACCGCTTCGTAATTCGGGTATTTTCCATCGATTAGCCTACATATCACTACGGTGTCATCAAAAGAAAACTGAACATTGCTGTTGTTGTAATTAACTGTCACTTCTTCTTCGCTTCCAACAAGCACCGATTTAAGCAGGTTTAAAGGTTTTTTGGGCATGATAAACTCCGCTGTTTCAGGAGCAACCACATCTGTTCTTTCATATTTTACCAATTTGTGTGCATCTGTAGCAACAAAGGTCATACCGCTAGATGATAGCTGGAAAAACACACCACTCATAACAGGACGCAAATCGTCATTTCCGCTAGCAAAGATGGTATTGTTGATGGCTGTTGCTAAGGTGTCGCCTTGTATGCTCAGGCTTGAAGCGTCCACAACCTCAGCGGCTTGTGGGTATTCATCTGCATTGGCATAGGCAAGTGCATATTTCCCTTGTTCAGAACTGATTTCAAGTGTATTGTTGTCTGCTTGTGAAAAAGTTAAGGGTTGTTCAGGAAATGTTTTTACGGTATCGAGTAGCAGTCTTGCGGGAACAGCTAGTTTTCCTTCGCTAGTAGATTCTACTTGTATCGTAGCGCTGATGGTGGTTTCGAGGTCGGTTGCCGTAATTTTAAGTTGTTGGGGAGCCAATTCAAACAGCACATGATCCAAGATAGGCAGTGTGTTACTTGTGTTTAAAACACCACTAAGGGTTTGCAGTTGGCGTTGCAGTTGTGTACTTGATACAATGAAGTTCATGTTCTAATTGTGTTTACTTACAAATATATTGTTTACGTAGGCTTTCCTAAAACAAATTTATCAACAGCTAGGCATCATTTATGAACGCAACACGTATGGGGTCAAGGTATGAAAGTCCAAAAAGTGTGCTTGCGCCGCCACCATAGTTAGGACTTCCTTTAAATACGGCAAGTTCTAAATGTCCTTGCGCATTGAAAAGCGCTAGTTTTTTACCTGCTTCCTCTCGTTGCGCTTTGGGTCTGTCGTAGCGAATGGCCTCGTGGTAATCGTTAAATACTTCCTTGAAATTATGGTTTCGCGCATGAATGAGAAAAGGGCGATTTCTTCCAACCTTTTGAAACAGCTGCTTTGTAATGTTGGTAACTATATTTCCAAACCTGTCAATATGCAACACATGCCCCTGTATTTCGTTGCCCTGTGGGTGTACCGATGGAATGTGCTGTGTGAGTTGCTTGAGCGTGCTTGTGGGCGTTCCTATAACGCTAAGGGCACCACCGCGATGGATATGGGCTATGGCTTCTACGCCACGCGATTGGTTGGTATTGGCAGATGCATTAAGCGCAACAGCTCTTGTGGGCTTTAGTTCGGGTTCTAATAAGGATAAGAAGCCATTGTCTGCGCAAACAAAAAAATGATCGTTTAGTTCGGCTACTATTAACGCTTGCTCGGGGGTTTGGTTAAAGTTTATACCTACGAAGTGAATGCTCCCTTGTGGAAAACTGCGGTAAACAGAACCCAAAACATAGGCGGCTTGAATAATATGGAAGGGGTCAATAAGGTGAGATACGTCTACAATTTCTGGTGCGTCCAACTGGTTATAAAGTTGTGCTTTTAGTGCTGATACATATGCATCTTGAAGACCAAAATCGGTAGTTAGCGTAATCAGTGGCATTTTAATAACCTTATCTTAATTCAGCAATCTAAAAATTGCTTAATTTTGATTACAAAGTTACCAAAAAAGAAGCCCATGTGGTTTAAATATTAAAAAGACACATTTGAACGAAATTACAATCGAACTTGCCGAGGTCAATCCTACGGAATTCTATGGCGGAAAAAGCAACAAAAATGTTGCCCTATTAAAAAAGTATTTCCCTAAAATTAAAATTGTCGTGCGCGGCAATAAAATAACAGCCTTTGGCGAAGAGGAGTTGTTAGAGCACTTTGAGAAGCAAGTGGGTAGGCTGGTAATGCATTACGGAAAATACAACACCCTCGATGATGATACGGTTCTCAATATCCTTCAAAGTGAAGAAGACGATGCCTTTGGTTTAGATCCAGAAAACAATAAAGTGATTTTACATGGCGTGGGGGGTAAAATCATCAAAGCCAAAACCCTAAACCAAGCTAAATTGGTTGCTGCCATGTCTAAAAATGACATGGTTTTTGCTGTTGGTCCTGCTGGTACTGGTAAGACTTACACCGGTGTGGCACTGGCTGTTAAGGCGCTAAAAAACAAACAGGTTAAGCGTATTATTCTTACTCGACCCGCTGTTGAAGCTGGTGAAAACCTTGGTTTCTTACCTGGTGATTTAAAAGAAAAACTAGATCCCTACATGCAGCCGTTATACGATGCACTGCGGGATATGATACCTGCTGAAAAGCTAGAACACTATATTGAAAACGGAATTATTCAGATAGCACCCATGGCATTTATGCGAGGGAGAACACTTGATAATGCTTTTGTTATCCTTGATGAAGCGCAAAATACCACCCACAACCAGATGAAGATGTTTTTGACGCGTATGGGTAAAAATGCCAAGTTTATGATTACGGGCGATCCAGGTCAAATTGATTTGCCGAGACGTGTTATTTCAGGGCTTAAAGAGGCTATTTTGGTTCTCGGTAGCCTCAAAGGGATAGGTATGATTTATCTAGACGATAAAGATGTTATTCGGCATAAGTTAGTCAAGCAAGTTATTGAAGCATACAAACAAACAGAGCATCACAACTAATGCCTATGCAAACTATCATGCAGTCCGA